>ERZ795048.984-NODE-984-length-27474-cov-6.831832_pt1 | contig 27474 bp, 33 predicted proteins | sample MGYA00375132_ERZ795048 | MGnify/ENA primary metagenome ERZ795048 (study PRJEB30177, sample SAMN05720225) | activated sludge metagenome | isolation source: Anaerobic digester | place: Hong Kong | collected 2014-12-17 ... | reverse complement strand
AGTTAGTGAATGTAATCTGTGTATTAGTAGTATTGTATATAGTAGTAGGATCAGCATTAGTATCAAATGCTACATCATAAGAAATAATGTCTACATCAGCTATGGGAGTCCATCTAACAGTAAGTGTACGAAGTCCTGGTGTAAGAGTAGGTGTACTTGGTGCATTTGGAACATCATTAGATATATCAAGATCACTGGTAACTGTTCTTCCAAGAGAATCAACAGCTGAAAGTGTAGCATACACGTTACGATTATAACCTGAATTCATTGTATAATTGGCTGTTTCTGTCAGAATCCAGTGTGTTGTATATATTTCACCTGATGTTCCGATCAAGTTACTACGTTCAATTTCACTATAGAAATTTAATACATAATGATCTATAGAGTCTTTAGCAACTGCTTTCCAAGTAAGATGACATTCATTAGTATAAAAGTCTCCATCGAAATTTTCTATACTAATTGCATCGAATACTGATGCAATTGAATCTGAATTAGCAGACCATACACCAGCTGTATTTCTTGCTTTTATATAATATGTGTCTGTTGCTGTAATAGGACCAGTATACATTAAAGTTTCTGAATTAGTGCGTCCGACGAAATTACTATCAATAGTGCCAAAGTTAGTATCTCTTCGTATTTCATAGTATTGTAAATCAAGGTCTGCTACTCCATTAATAACAAATTTAATATAAGAATATTCAAAAACTGTAGCACCATCATCAAAAGTAGGATCACTTGGTGCGCCAGTAGCACCTACAACTGTATGTATATTTTCAGTACACCAACTACTAGTTGTTCCATCATTGAATAGATATCTAAAACGTAATCTATATGTATGTCCAACTTCTACTGGCATTATAGAAATTTCTCTGGTATCTTTAGTTACAGAAGGTAAATTTTCCCAAGGATGGTCATAAACTTCTACAGCTGAGTATTCTCGTATTTGTCCTTGTATAGCGTTTATCTTATGCATATCTATACCGGCAGGAGCCTGTAGATATGCCATTATTCTAGGAATAAGTGTACCATCACTAGACCTATAAAGAGCATTATCATCTGAACGCACATATGATATAGTAGGTGTTGACGGTTCTACAGGACTGGAAATAAAAGGATCAAACTCAGGTATTTCTCCTGTATCCGCATCAAATATAGCAGGTGAATAATCAACTAATTCTAATACCGCTGTTAAATTATCTCCTGGTTTAATGGTAAGAACTATACAGTCTACCATTTCATATCCAAGTTCACCAAAAGATACTAGATCACCTACTGCTGGGGCATTAGCTGTTAATATAGGTGATTCAAAAGTAAGTTCACTTATTTCTCCGACTTCACAAGTTACAGCAGAATAAACAGAAGTACCATCAGCAAGTCTACATCTTATAGCATAATCTGTTTCAGCTTCAGTTGTAAATATCTCGTCTACTGTAATAGCTGTAGTATATGATCCATCTATAGTAACTGATTTAACTCGTCCTGTACCTAGACCCCATAAAGGTGCATAGTGTTGTACTTTTACTCTATCGCCTCTTGTGCATATTATATTATCTATATCAGTTTCTATTGAGTATGTTTCAGGTCTAAGTTGTTGCTGAGCTAAATGAAAACGCCCTTGTTTCCATATAAGATTGCTATTAGTAATGCCTTTTAAATCTAGCGTTTGAATATATGTAGCAGGAGTATCACCCGAACCTGTACCATAACCATCAGCATACACTAAAAATTCAGTTGTATTCCAAGAGGAATTTTCATCAGCGAAAACTATTCTATATGCATGTGGTAATTGTGTGAATGTTTTTACAGCTGAAAAGTTGCGTGTATTTCTAGCTGTAAAATGTTGAATTATATTATCTTTTACTCTGTCTACTACAACAGTATGCTTACCATTTTTCGTAGTATGTGATGCTCTACCTACACTAGCTACTAGATCTAATGCTTCTTTTAAACTAATATTATAATCAATAGGCATGTTAAAACTGAAACTATTATCAGCACAATATTCATGGAATTCTTGTAGTTCTGTTAGATTTATCTGTGCATTTGTTCTTGGATTAGCATTAAAACTACCTTGTAGTAATTCCCGTATAATAGACGCCGGATTATTTGTGCCTCTTGTTACCCAAGTTTCACCAGTAGAATCCCAATCTAAAATATTAGATTTATATACAAAGTTAAAGTCTTCTACTGATCCATTTAAGGTATCAGATGCTTTAATACGCATTTCAATGAGAATTAAGCCTGTAATATCTACAATAGGAGCAGAAGAATATGAACGAAGTGATGTCCAGTAAATTTCATCAAAAACTTTTGAAGATTCAGTATCAGCAGTAGTTCTTCGTACTCGTACATCATATTGTCCACTAGTTACTTTAAATCTATAAGAACGGCGAATTATATCTGGACTCTTTCCTCTAATATATGGCCTAAAATATAAAGTTCCAGCTGCTATTGTTACGCCCGATGTTCCATTTACAGACGCTAAAAAATCAGTTGTATTTTCTCTATCTAGTTCATCAGTACGCAGGTCATCTATTACAATATCTGTATTAGCACTATTTCGTAATACTCCACATACAGGTGCTATATATTTACCTAAACTTGGACAATATGCCTTAGCATTTGCAATACTATTTGTGCCAGGATTTTCAGTTGTTTTTATTTCTCCTGTAGCTTTATCTAAACCAATACGAGTATAACTATATCCTGTTGTTTCTTCAAGATTACCATACATATCTACAGTATAACTTACTGTTGGCTGTGACACATCTGCATTTCGTGCTAGAAATGCTTCTCCGGCACTAGCTATAGACCAATCAGATGTTCCTGTAGGCGCATATTGTATTTCAAAATTTACTGTTCTGGATTCTTTAGCTCCAGACATTTCATTTATAGCATACATGCCTTTAGGAGCTGTAATATCTACACTTATCTCAGTTACATCTTCTTCTGTAGTACGAAGATTCCAACTTTCTGTTTCTAGTAATTCAATCGAAAGAGGTGTTTCATCTACATTATCTTTTACTAATTCAAATTCATCTATAGATGGATCAAAACCATAATGTACTTTCATTTCGAGTCGATCTAAATCATCTGTATCCATGTATTCGGTTATGTCTGTTTCACCTAATTTAAACTCATCAAGTGTAACATTATTATAACCTGCACAGAATAATAAATGTAAGAACTGGTTTTCTCCATCAACTGATGTATATGGTTTTGCAGCATAAGGAGGATAAAATCTATGGTGCCCTAAAAGAAGAGGTACTGGTCCCCAAATATTTGACTTGTTTGAAGGCATAGATAAAGCATAACTTTGTGATGTTTTTCCATCATAGGCGTTAGTTAAACCTTCTGTGGGTGTTTTTACAGGGCAAATAGCATTTATAAGTGACATACCTCCTGCAAACCAGGCAGCACTAAAAGCAAAAGTAGCTATTTGGAATCCAACACTTCCAAGTGCTTCAAGACCTAAACCATAAGCTGTTAAATATCCAAGACCTAAAAATGAACCTGCACCAAAGGTTATAGCAGTAATAGCTATCATCGCTACTACGCGTAAAATGTTTTTTCCTCCTCCTCCATGAGGAACAGCTTTTACTGTTATTATATCATTTTCTTTTACTATTAATGTTTCATACTGTTCTTTTGTGATTAAAATGCCATTAACAAGAACACGTAGATCACTATATGCATAAAAAGTTATACCTGATTTATCTAATACATCTGCAAGAATTTGATTAGGCAATGCAGATGTTATTATAGGTTCATGATAAAAAGGATGAGGAGAAGCTGTAATAAGAACTTTATTGTTTTCCACTTAATATCTCCTTGTAACGATAAAATCCTTGTATTCTCTTTTTCCATCTAGGATCATAATATTTATCACATACTGAATCATGTCCAGGTAATGTATGTATCATATAAGTATTATTTATAATAACACCAGTATGTACTGGACTACCTATTATGTTCATGATAATTATATCAAAAGTAATAGGTTTGTCAACTTGTTGCCAATTAATAAGTTGATCTTTAATAAGAAGTTCTATCTCTTTTAATTCTTCTATAGATGCATAATCTTCAATATAAGAAGGAAGTAAAATATTTAGTTCATGTTTATAAACAAGTTGCACTATACCCCAACAATCACACCCATTAAAATCTCTGCCTTTATCTTTGTAAGGGATACCTATATATTTATTAAACATTAGAATAATCCTGGAAATTGAGAAGGCACAAAAGAATCTTTTACTAAATATGATGTTAAATAGTTTTCTGCTTTTATAGTAGCTTCTATGGTAAGAGCATTATAAGATATATGACTTATAAACATATCTGTAAATTCTATTTCAATAGTATCAGGATCACTGGCAAGAATAAGTTTAATATTAACACTTATTTCACTAGATATGCTACGAAGTGCTGTTATAATAGTAGGAGTTATATTTTCTATTATAAGTGTTGCTTGAGGTACATTGTCAGCTGTATCATCAGGTATTTTCATATCAAAAGGATAGTAAATATATGTATCGCCAAGATGAACAATGTTCTGACCTCCAGAACAAATACGAATAGAATCTTCTAATGTTTCATGATCTAAAGTTATAAGTAAAATGAATATTTCATCAGAACCTTGTGAATTTACTGCTTGTCGAAAAGTTAAAGAAGTTTCACGACTCATGGTAGTATCTCCATTTCAAGTTGTGCTATATAATAATTTCCGCCAGCAGGTGTATAATGAGGAGGGGCAGTAAAACGTAAATCTGCAACAACTCCAGTACGAGGATGCACCCAAGTTACAGCAGTAGCACCAAAAGCACATGTTGTCTGGTATTGTGTAGTCATTAAACTTGTCTGATATGATGTAAGTAACATCTGACCTTTAATTTTTGTTATATTAGCGGATGTTACACGGCGGACACTAGCTGGTCCTATATCATTACCAAAACGTATTGTTCCATCAGGTAATGTTTCATCATAACCTTCTTCCATAAACTCACTAGGTAATCCAGCATTCCAACTAGCCATATTATCTCCCTGTAAGTCTAGGTTTTAAACCATACATGTTTTTTAATACTTTTCCAAGAGAACCATCTACGGCAGACTGACCTATCATATTATCGAACATCAGGTCTATTCTAGTATTACCTTGTTTATCTGTAGATACATTTGTTTCTGGTGTAGAAGGAGCATTATATACATTTACAGTTACATCCCCTTTACCACCTTTAAGTTTTGAATGCGGAATTACTTCTTCATTTTCTCCTGCTTCTCCTATATCATAGCGGCGACCAGACGAAAGACCAACACCAACAACATGCTCACTTATAGTTCCACCTTCAGCGAAACTTAATCCACTTAAACCTGAAGTTATTGATGCTGCTATTGGTTGAAGTATAGCCATACGAATAACAAGTCTAAGTAAATCTTTCATCATGGCATCTATCATATCTCTCCATGCCATCTTACCTGTATCAGTAAAATCTATTAAAGCATCTTCCATAGAACCTAAAGCATCACCAACAGCATCTTTAAACCCTTCAAAAGGATTATATTCTGCAAATGACTTAAATGCTCCTGCAATACTAGATTTAAAATCTGTAGCTTCAGTAGCAGTTGCAGAAAGTTCTTTTTTCATATCTGTAAGAGCTTTAAGTCCTTCTTTTGTTTCAGGTACATATCCTGCAATTTTTGCATTATATTCATTCATTAATGCTCGCATTTCTTTTGCTTTGGCATAAGGATCATAACGATTGCTAAATTCTATTTGTTCTTTCTTTTCTTTAAAGTCTTTAAGGTATTGTGTATTAAATGCAGTTTTCAATGTATCTGGCATATCCTTAAGGTCTTTTTTCAGTTCATCTAATTCTGCTTGTAACTTAGCTATATAAACAAGAAGATCGTTGCTTTCATCATCTAGTCCTTTGCTTAAAGCATATTTAAAAGATGCAAAAGCATTTTTAAGGTCTAATTCTAGGTCTTTTATCTTTGTTTCTACTTCAGTCATAGCAGCGGTAAGACCGATATCGAAGTCATAATCCGTATCTAAAGCAACTAGCTTTGTCAACTGTGTAAATAAATCTTTTGTGTTTCCTTCTGCTTTTTCAAGTTGTAAGTTAAGTTCTTTTACAGGATTAACTATAACTGAGTCTTTGCCATCTGTAGATGTGCTTCCAGGCAAATATTTTGGATTAAATAGCTTATCAAACATTTGTGCTGCTTCTTCACTTACACTAGCAATAAATGCACGTATTTTTGCAAAATCTTCTTTCATTGTTTCTTTAAATGTATCTGCAAAAGTAGGCTTAGGCGGGTCTATGAAAAACATACTATTAATATCTGCTTTTAAATCCTCAATAGCTTTCTCATTAACTTTTCGCCAATGTTCTATGCTATCTTCAGCACCTTGTAATGGTTCTTTATCTATAAGTTTACTTATAAAACCTGGTTTTAGTTGATTTCCTTCAAATTGTTGCTTAAATCCTTTATGGTTCTCTTCACTTTGCTTTCTTAAATCTTTTCCAGCTTTTTTGGTTGCTTCTAATATTTCTTTTATTTTATGATGCAATTTGTCAAAGAATTTAGATACAGGAGAGAAAAATTCTGCTATATCTTTTATAAGGTCTTTTATGTTTTGGATAAATTCTTTAATGCTAGGAATTAAAACACGTATTGCTGTAACTATAGCATAAAATGTGCCAATAACTAAACCCGCTGCAATTACTATAGCTCCTAGTTTTATAGCAGTCAGTGCAAATTTTCCTATCGCTATAGTCTGACTTACAATTAGTGCCTTTATTGCAGCTGTAAGTAATTTAGTAGCTTTTACAGCTAAGAAAAAGACTTCAGTGTATAAAAAATATTTTAATACTATTTTTATTGGTCCTGATAAGTTATCAAATGCAGTAAATAATGCTGCTACTGCTTTTACTACTCTTTCAAATGCTGTTAATACTATATCAAGAGCTCCGGCAAGTTTATCCATCATAACCATAAACCTGCCCATATCTTTATTATTAGCTATATTACTAAATTCTTCATTCCATTTTTCTATATGTTTTAGAAAAACTTCTCCAAAAATATTTTGTGTTTCTTTAAGTTGGCTTACTAACTGAATACTTACAGTAAGAACTCGTCTTATGCTTTTTTCCCATACAGCATAACCTGTAGTTGGGTCTTGTTCTATCATAAGCCTATTAACTTTTTTCTGATTTGATGCGATAGCCTCTACAACTTTATTAAATATTTCAGCTCGATTAGTCATATTACGAAGGTCTTTTATTTCTTTTGTACTAAGAATACCCATATTCTTCATAGTACGTAAAAGAACATTAGATGCTCTCATCTGACCATCCATAAGACCTGTAATCTCTGAACGTAACTGTTTAGCTGAATCACCAGTGGTACGTGCCACAAGTAGTGTATAGTCTACAAAATAAGCAAATGACTCAGTCATTTTAGCAGGAATAATCACACCTTGCTGTGCGACTTCATCCATAGCTACACTAAGCTCTTTCATAGAGCTAATGGACTTAATACTAGCATCAGCTAAGCCATTTACAACTGCACTTGCATTAGCAAAACCTTCTTCAAATGTGATAGTGCCATTGCTTGCCATATTAGCAAACATTGCAAGTTTAGCCTGTAAAGCAGCTAATTCACCAGCATCTAAAATTGCTTGTTTTATTGTTTCAGATGTTTTACTAAGTAATGCTTCAAAAGCATTCATAGCACGATATGCTATAGTAAAACCTATTGCAACCCTACCAAATGTCTGCCACCAAGAATTAAGCACACCTGCATAAGCCTCACCTTGAGGCTTAAACTTTTTTGTTTCTTTTGTAAAATGACTTACACTTTGTCCTGCTTTTTTTGTCTTATCTGCTAACTGTGCAGTAGTATTTCCTAACTTGTCTATAAGTTGGTCAGATTTTTTCTTAGCATCAAACATAAAAGTCATATCTTTATCTAATGCTTTCATTTCATTAGCTGTTTGTTTAGTGACTCGTCCTAGCTCTTCTGTTTCATCTACAGACAACCTAGTTAATTCACGAAGACTTGCACCTTTAGCAGCCATATTTATATTTAATGCTTTTCTTAATTGCGTAAGTTTCCTAGTTAATGTATCTGCTTCTTCTTTCATTCCTTCAAAGGGCTTTTTCTTAACAAGTTTACCGACAGCTTTTTCTATCTTATTAACTTGTTTAATAAGCTCTTCAAAATTAGCATCAAAGTCAATTTCATACTTAGGCATTTCTACCTCGTAGATAAATACTGTTTAAGTTTTTTACGCTCATTATCATAAAAACCTTCAGTATAATGTCCATGTATTTTAAGGAGCTTCTCAAGTTTTTTATCCTTTGACTCGAACAATAATCCTAACATTATAGCATCTATTGCTTTTTGCCTTAACGCTTCATTAAAGTAAACAATAAGTTTAGCAGTAGGAAGCGTTAAGGCTTTTTCAAATTCAATGTTTAAGACGTGTGCGATGGTCCCTGCTCGTTCGATTCTGGAGATAACTGTACTTGAGAAACTCCTTGGGAGAAATTTTCAGTAATTACACTCAGAACCTTAGTAATAGCAAGCAATCCTACTTTTTCTAATTCTTTTACATCGCATTGCAATACGTTTGCAAGAATCTCTCTTTTATCCGTATTTTCCATGTCCATTGCCTCAAAACTTACATCAACATCTTTGACAAGATACTTTTTACCATTTAATGTAAATTCAATCGAATTTTCATCTAAAAATTCATCAATGTTTACAATCTTTTTTGCCATGACTCTTCTCCTTTATTATACGTTAGTTATATCTATAATCCTAGCAAAGCTAGAATCATCTGCCATAAAGCTAAAATCCAAAGTAAAAGGTCGTTGTTCATATGTACCAAACATAATTGCGGGATTTATAGTAAACTTGTTGTTATATAAAGTTATAATCATATCGGTGCATGTAATAACAGTTTTAGCATAGTTTAATAAAGTAATATCACCAGTAAGCTGAATATTAGTATCCCAACTGAATAAATTTAATTGTCCAGATCCACCATAAACAATATCTACTTTTTCTTTTGTACGTAGTTTAACATAAGAGTGAACATCAAGGGAAAGACTGCCTCCACCGACAGTCTTTCCCAAATTCACTGAATTATGCGTTATGGTAGCTGGACCAAAATTAAATATAGCCATAACTTATGCTGAAGCTGTTTCATCTCCGAGAACAGCAATAGTATCGTTATCATCCACATAGCCAGTAGCTTCAAAAGCAATAACACGCTGATCATTACTATTATAAGCAAGATCAATAGCAGCACGAATACCAGCTTTTGTAAGCGTTATCCAATCATTAGCATCGGCAGAAGCTACACCATCTACATAAGGTTTTAATACAACTTTTTTAGCATTATCAAGTAGAGAATAACCAGAATTAGGAGATACCAAAACCTTCTGTTTTGCACCATCTGTAATAACAGTAGACTTTAAAATAAATGCTAAATTAGCTAAAGTAATATCAGTTAAGTTAGCAGCTATTTTTACTTTAGTCCCAGTTATTGTTTCACCAACAGGTGATTCCCCGTCTTGATCTGTTCTAAGTTCCTGGAAAGTCTCTTCTACTGTAAAGTTTACACCACCAAGTGTTTTTCCCAGATCAGTAAGACCACCCTCACTTGTTCCAACATCACCATAAAGTATCTGACATGGACCCAACTCATAACCCATATTTTATTCCTCCTTTATTCTTCGTCTACTATTTGAAATGAAACTTCAAATATATTTCTTTTTATATTATCCTGACCTAACCACCTACTTACAACTTTATCTTTAACACTCCAAGTACTTCCTGTTGTTCCCCTATGATTTTTCATTAATGTTTTAATACTATTTGCTAATGTTTTTGCATCTTCATAATTTTCATATATTATAATAACAAATATATAATGAATAGCCAATCCATCCGAGTTATCATCAGAAAATAGCGTTCGTACAACTACTCCATTACTTGTATCTTCGGGAAGATAAGCTAAAAATAAATCTGCCCCAAGAACAAGATCAGTATTTGCAGCTATGTATTGAGCTATGCTGATCTCCGCCATTTTTTCTTTATCCTTTCAGCTGCATTTTTAGCTGCTTTTAAAAGTAATATATTTATTATAGACGGAGTTATTATCTGCTGTATATTAGCTAGACCTCCCATAACAAAAGGAGCGTAGTCAAATAACATTTGTCCCCCTTCTACATAAAAAACAGTAGCCCCTCTAGTTGCTGGTTTAGGTGTTGTAAATATAATATTGCCTTGAAATGATGCTGGATCATCTACTACCACTTCTGGAGGTTCTGGTGGGATTATAGGTAATTTACTTGTAGATGTGCCATGATTAGTATTAACAACCAAATCACCATCAACATAACCGAAACCACTATTTACTAAACGTCCAGTATCTATCGGCACAAATGGAAGTATGCCAGCAATTACTTCAGATACCATTTCTTCTGCTTCTCGGCGTTTATTATCAATAATAAAAGCACGAAAATCTTTAGTTAGTTCAGTATAAGGTTTAGCCATATATAAACTCGATGTGATGAAAATCACCTTTCATATTATTAAAAACAGAATATTTAAGTATTTCATAAGTTGTTCCGTTATATGTAATATAACAATTAACTAAGTCTACTTCATCAAACATGATACAAAAGCCTTTAGCTTTATTAATAATATCAAAAGATCCACCAAATAAACTTTGTAACTTAGTAAAACTTATATGATGCTCTAAATATACAGAATAACTACCTAGTGAAATAGGTGTACTATCAGTCTTTTTCCAATCAACTGTTTTCTGTGATATAGTTATTGTCGAGTTTGTTCGGGCCATTTATATCTCTCTATTTCGTAAGTAGTCTGAGTATTAGTTTCTACTGCTAATTTTCCTGCACTTACAGATTGTGCATACTCTTTAAAAAGTTCATTATATTTTTCAAATTTAGCAGAATCATTTTCATACATAGAACCCATACGATATGAAGGGCGATATTTTTTTCTAAGTAAATTAAATACAAACATTCCAGCCAATTTAATTTGACTGTCTAGGAATTTACACAAAATAAGATTTTTTTCTTTATCTGTGAGTTCATCTAATGCTTCTGAACCTACTTCTAATAATAAAATATCTTCTTTCATATAAACTCCTAAGAAAATTAGAGGGAATACTTAATGCATTCCCTCTAACATTTTAAATAACCTACTTTTAACTTACTACATTGTACATATAGTAACCAAGATCGGAGGCAACTACCAGAGGATCAACTTTTACAGCCAATTCAATACGAAGAGCATTATTCTTCTCTTCCATGAGTATTTTCTGTGTTCTTATCTTATCCTTACCTCTATACTTGTAGACCATATGATAACCTGCAGAAGGCTCAAACTTACTAGGCTTCTTTGGTGTGTGTACAAGAAGTGCTGTACCGGATACAAGGAAATCATCAGCATCACTATTAACTGCATCCAGAATACGAATATCATCAAGCTCGAACAATCTAGCAATAAGATCTTTGGTAACAACCTTATCATTAGTAGTTTTAATACTGCCTGTGATATGTGTATTAGTTTTAAGAGCTTTGAATACATCATAAGTGATAATGAGCTTATTAGGTTCATAACCAGTAGTCTTCTTGATAGCTTCCTTAGCATCAAGAATGTATTCAACAGGATTAGCATCCGAAACACCTGATGTTTTTGCATCCCACTGATTGTAAGAACTACCAGATAGATCAAGGTCTGTTCCCCATATACCTGTTCCTATATATGTATCTACAAGATTCTGGAGAAGAACTCTACGAATACGATTATCACAGAAGCTGATAGCATCTTTTACAGGATCATAAGGATTATCATACTCATTACGATCATCTTCAGTTATATCCTTATGAAATGCAAACTCTTCAACCAGATACGACTGCTTATCAACCTCATAATCGTCACCGAAACTCTCAGTTGCTCCAGTACGTTTATAATCATTTTTAGTTCCAATACGGAACCAATCAGCCTTTTTATACTTTGCCAAATAACCTGCGAGCTTTGTTGTAGGTACATCAGGAAATATATCAAATGCTTCCAGAGGATTATCTACAACATAGCGATTCGCTACATTTCTTACAAAAACTGAACTAACAACGTCTGACCAATGTGGCATAACAATACCTCCTTTAACCTATAAGATCGATTTTAATCTTAGTGTTTGCGGCTATAAGAGCTTCAAGGGCAATAGCTCTAATATGATGTGTGCCTACTGTGCCTTTAACGAATACGCCATCATTAGCTGCTGTGCCACTTGGTGAACCCGTTCCATCAGGTGTAAGAGGATCACCTACAGCAATAGCTGAAACTGCACCATCACAATATGCTTCACAGTGACCTCTGCTATAAATAACAGATGCTTCACTAGCACCATTGCCTGTTTCAACTACACCTGCGGCAATATCACCTTTCTGTGTAGTAAGAGCCCCTGCATAGGTTACTACACGACCTTCCTGGTCAGCCAAAGTTGTAGATGAGACCAGGTTTCTTTTCTCAACATACTGCTCGTATTTTGACATATTTTACCTCCAAAATCCTATTAATGATCCAAGGACTTCATTTTTTCTGGATTTGCCTTAGCATACTCTACCCAAGCATCCGAAACAGAAATCTTCTGATCTTTTGCTAGTTTTTCGACTTCTCGAGTAATAGTTGCTTCGTTTTCATTAAGACCATCAAGTTCAACACTGCCAACCTTCTTTCCAAGATCTTTGATGGTTTCCTGAAGAGATACAACTACATTCAGGATAGAATCAAGGGCATCCGACTCAATACTATCAAAAAGAACTTCAAACTTTTCAGCATGTTCTTTGCCTATCTTCTGCACAACATCATTGACAAAACGATCTTTTCTCAGCTGCAAGATAGTCTTCTTGCTATCTTCAATATCCTTCCGAATTTCAGGATCAAGATTAGCATACTTATGCTCCTCTTTAAGAGTGTAACTATCTTTTGCAAGAACATCGAATTTTGTAGTATCAACTACCTTCATATCACTGTCTTTTTTAACTATCTCGACTTCAGCAGTTTTTACCACAGATTCCCCTTCAGCCATAAAGTCTTTAGCTTCAAAGCTGATCCCAAGATCCTTAAGGCAAGCAATGATATCTGTTTTATTCAGCTTAGTATCAGTATCTTTAAGCTCTTCTTTAATTACCTCAGATACATCAGCTTTGCTTGCAATAAGTGCCAAAAAATTTGCCAGTTTGTTCATAATACCTCCTTTGTCCTTTACAAGAATAAATCTTTGTCTGTTTTTTGGATTGGCGGCTAAACTCACTTCGTGTACTCTTAATTTCATTTTCATTTTAGCCATATATTCCTCCAATAATGTAATGTCAATTTTCATAGTAAACTGATTTTTTGTCAATAAATCCATTAAACATAAAAAAAGTGCCTCATATTGCTATGAGGCACAAAAACAGTTAAGGAGAAGTATGATCTTGATTTTTATTCAGATATTAGATAACCACCTATAGAAAATCCTACAATCTTATTAGTTAAGATATCTTTGCGTATATTCTCATCATGTATAAGCCACCGTTGTAGCCAAGTTCCCTTTTTAACTTCTTTATCATTAAGTTTAAAATCAGTTGGTGCTGTATAACTTTCAACTAAAGTTACTTCATTTTTATTTAATCTTACAGTATGCCTATAAGCAGTGTTACTAAAGTTTGAATTATATTCATAACATGCTTCCTGGATAGTTATAGCATCGAAAACGTGACCATCAGCATCTTTATAATCAGGTTCAAGTACTATACCAAAGATTTCCTTACCTTCTGCATCATGTTCCTGAATACTAAAATCAAATGTAGGATCAGAATCTTTAAAATACTTATCATAAATTCGTGCTGCTTCTTTAGCTACCATAGTATAGTTATATCTTTCAGCACTAGCTATAGCTGCTACTACTAATTCCTTATTAAACTTACCATCTAGATTCTTAACCGGAAATTTCCTGTTACCGTCTTTAGTTATTAATAGAAAGTTGTCTGCGTGCAACTTTCTTCTACGTTCTTGTGATGAGTATGCTCTATATAATTCTTTACTGATCTGTGTTTTCTGTGTCACGTTTGGCATTTCTGTCTCCTTTTTGCTTTTCATATGGTAAGTTAGCTAACATTAATAAAGATTTTTCCAATGAGTCTGTAGGCCTTATAACTTGATTCTTTGTTAATTTATCTACAAATTCACCTACTTCTTTTAAAGCACTCTTATTTGGAAAAAATAGACTTAATGTGGGTGCTGTCATGTTATTATACTTACATAATCTATTAATGACTTTCTGTAAAGTAGTACACATTTTCCTAGCGTAAGATTCGCAACAAGTTACAAAATTGTTTAAATGCACACCTACATTTGCATTATTGGTAGATGCAAAAGCACCTAGAGCTAAGAAATTAGCTAATGTACTTATAGCCATTTCAGTATTATACCTAGCGATAATTTCATTAGTTGGAGTAGTAGTTCTGTTTTCTCCTCTAACAATCTGAAAATCCCATCCACTAGGTTTTACTATACCTTGCTGACTATCTTTACGTACAGCTCCTACAAGTGAAATAGCCCACTGTAATGTTTCTGCTGCATTAGGATCATATGTAGGACTGGTTTCTAAAGCAGCTGTAAAATCAAAATTTTCTGGTGCTGTTAATATAGGTAATCCAGTTAAATCTCTTTCAAGCCCAGTTGCTTCTGATGCTTCTACAGATAACTTGTAATAATAAGGCTTATAAGCAGCCCTAATAATACTATCTCCAAAAGGATTTCTATTAGATGCTAAAAATGTATGATGAACACATTTAGTATAAGGAATATTATACACACCTTCAGTACACTGTTGTACAACATTTCCTTCTTCATTATTTATTTTCTCGATAGTTGTTTGAAATCTTGGTTCAATATCAACCAGAATAATTCTTCCATTATCAACTGTTATAAGCATTTCTCCTACATAAAACCCAAAACATAATGCACTAGCCATATCGAAAAATATAGAGGACATATCAACAGGAAAGTTATCAAACATATCCTTTATAAATGCTTTATTACTTCCAGTTAATTCCCAGGATAAACCAGACAGTATATTATAAAGTAGTAACATGATACCACCAATTATAGGCTCATTGCGATACATCTTATAATATAACTGTAATCCTGTAGGAGGCTCTAATTCTGTTAGAAATTCAAGGTTACTGGTTCCCTTCATAAAATCTTCTGTACCTAAACTGCCCATTTTAGCTCTAGATACAAAAGCATCATTAGCTTTCTTTACTTCAAATAGTTCATGTTTGATTTGGTCTATCTCTTTTTGTAACTTGTTATTACCAAACATAATCTTCTCCTATTATTGAAGGAATCTACTATATTTCCCGAATCTATTAGCTTGTTTTTGTGTAACCAATATTTTCGACAACCGATTATTAATTGATTGTGGCATAAAAAGCCCAACAGAGCCAACACTAAAATTATCTACAACACTACTTAACATCAAAGCATCAGCATAGTCGGGAGAAAACCCAAGTATATCTATAAGTTTCTCTTTTGCTTGCATAGATATTGGGCCTTTATCATAATTAAATTTAATATTGACTAATTCTTTTTTAAGTCTTTCAGGAGGTTTTACAGGAAAATGAGTATCCATTATGACTTTTTTAAGTGTGTAATAACCTTCGGTACGCTTTCTATCATACATATTAGTATCATGAGCTTTTTCTGATCCTATAAAACGTATTATTTTATATCGTCTTTCACTTTCTAATAAGTCACATAAACCAGAACCAATACCTACACCATCGACTACAACAACTACATCATAATTTTTATACCTAGATTCAATGATACGATATATACTATTTTTTAATAATACAGTATCATTAGTATTAAATTCGTCCCATGCTACGATAGACTGTCCATGACGATTACATATAACTGACATATCTGTGCCTCGACCTGCGACATCGACCCCAAGCACAACTCTGCCATAAGCTCTATCTTTATTACGAGCTATAAGGTCATCAAACTGTCGTGGGCTAATAAGAAGTGTATCTTCTAGGTCTATTGGAAGGCCAAGCACTTTAGCTTTATACATAGGTGAATCTTGACCATAACGAGCTATAATACGTTCTTCGTATGTTTTTGATACTAATGGACTTTCTCTTGCATCGAAAAATAACACTTTAAATCCTTTACCTTTACCTTTAGGATCACTAATAGTATCATAGTAATAACCTCCAGTTGATACAGGATTAGAAATAAGAAGGATACGAGCATTTTCCTTGGTCATTGCACCATCAAGTGCTGTGAATACAGGATTAGGTACACCGGAAGATTCATCAACCATGATAAGAAGATTAGGAGCATGAAAACCAGCTAAGGTATCATTAAGTTGTTTACCATCTCTAGGAACAGTACGCGCAACAGCATACCATTCTTTAAATTCTTTTATTTGTAATTTACCAGATTTAAGCTCAAATAAATGCTTTAATTTGCACCTATTAAGCCATGTACTTATCTCACTCCATAGAATATCATCAAGGAGCTTACCAGAAGGTGCTGTGGTAGGAATTTTTGCATCGAGAAAAGAAGATAAAAACCAAAGAATAAGCAAAGCAGCGACAGCAGTCTTTCCTATGCCACCACCGCCTGCCACACAAACATTTTTATCATGAATTATTGCATTGCCTATTTCTATTTGTTGCCATGTAAGATCATCAAAATCAAGCCCTGAAAAATCAATATTATCTCTGACCCAACCATGAAAATCTTCTGCATACTTAGCATTAAGTATTTTTACTATTTGTCTTATCTTTCGCTGTCGTTGTTCCTTCATTCCTCCCTAGTTATCATGTCTTCTAAAATTTTGTCAAATCCATCGGACTTACCACCATCTTTAACATTAACAGATGTAAGAATGGCTTTAGCTGCTTGTATAACTTCTTTATTATCCGCACCAGCATGTTCTCTTAATATATCAAATAATCTCTGTCTTGCTATTATTTTACTAGCTTTTGATAATAATATATCCGCTTTATCTATTTCTTCATCTAAATATTTATTAAATATATTCTCATGTTTAGGATCAACAGTAAATAATCTATCAAAGCTATTTACATTCAAATCAAGTTCAACTGCAACAGCACGTAAAGAACTTAAATCTAAAAAACGCCTAGCAATATAACGCACAAATAGTTCATCCAAAAAAGCCTCTTCAAGTCGTTCAAAACTATTAACTTTAGTTATGTCCATTATCTACATCCTCGTTAAAGTATTTTATAAGTCTGTCTGCTATAATCATTCTAGTTCTATTCAGTGTTTTCCATATATCTTTTTCATATTCAAGTCGTTCATTACGTACACCTGCATACGGTGGTATATAGCAAAAATAATTGCACTGCAACATAATAGGTTTAAATATATTGTCTACCCACCAAGCACTTTGTGAGTAAAATCGAGGGTCTTTCATCCAAGCACCATAAAAAAGAATAGGGCATAATGGTATATGCTTAGCGACAATAACACGGCGACAAACTAAATCAAGTTGTGTTATATTTGCTTTCTTAGCATATTCATTAAGCCCTTCAAATGGACCTGTAACATATATAAATTTTCTATTCATCTTTTTATTCTGCTGTTTTTAATAGCAATCTATACCATGAAATAAAAGATAAAAAATCTCTATTAGTACTAAATACTGTTTTAAGGCTTTCTAATTTTTCATGCAATGATCTTTCTACGTATGGATCTACTTTATAATTACTATTCTTTTTTATTATCTCTGTAACCATACGACATTTCAAATATATAGTAAAATCAAGGAAATATATAGAAGCTAACTGACAATCTTCTGCAAATTTTTTATCTATATTCCAGTTAACAGCATAATCATCTAACATATTTCTTATTATTTTACTATAATCACTATTAAGTAATTCAACTAATTTATCAAGATGTTTTGCCTGCTCTTCTGAAATATTAATTGTTATCTTTCTTGTTTCCATCTGCTTCTCCTTTCATATAAGTTTCGTAAATCTTTGTATCAAGTAATTCAATTATATTTGCAATAGTTACAAGTTTAGGCATATTTCTAGGCTCTCGAATTATATAAGCCTCTCCTTGATGTTCAAACTTTAAAGTTACATTTTCTTTTCCTGGAATTATCTGTATCTTAGTAACTTTTGACCACTTTGATACTATCGAAAAGAAATCATCAGGACAAGTAGCTTTATTCAGAGCATAATTAAGCTGGTCAGCAGTTATATTAAATAAATTCCATGCTATAGCTTTCCAATTAGAGTAGCCCATCGTAGTATCAAGATTATCACGAATTATATCTCTACACAATGTAGATACACTAAGTCCTCTGGTTTTTGCAGCCTTCTCAATCAACTGTTGTAGTTTATCACTCGTTCTAAAACCTATAAATCCCATATCAATTTTCTCCTTTCAACTTGTTTATATAATACAATTTAGTGCTTTTTTCTTGTACTAATTCAATCTCGTTCATTTCAACCAGTGTTTGCAAACATATCTTAAAATCGGCAGGATTCAAATCTGTATAAAACATTTTCATCAAATCCTTTGTGTATAGCTTGCCACCATTATCTTTTAATAGTCCTTGTATTTTATAAACGTATTGTGCTAATTTGTTACCACCTGCAATAAGATATGACATACGCAATCTTTTCTCAGTCATTTTAAATAGATCAATGGCACGTTCAAAATCAATCTTTTGTATTATTTTTCTTAAATCTCCAACAGCCATTAAACCGGCTACTTTTAATATATGTACTTTATTCCTACGTTCAAGATAAGCTGCTATACGGTAATCTTCTGATGGACTAATATCTTGCGACATATACCAATCATCATAAAACTTTTTAGCGGATTCAGATAATTCAAGTGGGCCATACCAATCAGCAATAGACGTCAACATCTCTAAGCACTCTGCTCTTGCATCTACTTGTTCTTTAGTATAAATTGGTTGAGGATACTTTCCTCTTTTTTGGTCTAAATATATTAATATGCACCTAGCAAGAAAACCTGTAGATGCCATATCACCAGCTAACTGAGGCCCAAACCATTGAGGCACAGCAGCTGTTAATAAATTAAAGTAAGGGTATGGCAACTCGAAAGTACCAGAATTTTTTGTTTTATAAGCATACAGATCATCCTTACTATACATATCGACTAGAAACTTAATCATATCGACACCAGAAGATAAAAGTACATTTAACTCATCACTTAAATAAGTTACACTGCAATGAGGAAAAATACTTTCTACGTCTAATTGGACTGTTTTCATACTTTCTAGCATCTCAATAATTATCTTTTCCTTTAGAACTGAACCTTCCAGTAAACGATAACCTGCATCTTTAAGTAGCTTTCCTGCAAGATCAAGTGATGAAGATTTAGCACATAGTCCAGCAGGACTAATTAATACTACATAAAGATTAAAATAAACATTAAAGAATCCTCTATCTAGCCATAATCTTTTTTCACAAGCACCTGCCAAAGCTGAAAGACCACACCATAAATGAAATAATTCTGGCGTTTCATTACCACGAGTATAAAACCGATAGCATTCTAAGAAGCGATTGTATTTCATCACATATCCTTTTTCTGTAATGTCTCATATATCTCCTTAACTTTAGCAAGGTCTTTAACTTCGACCATCTTTCCCCACGAATAACCTATTTCAAAATCACAGGGGATAATCATTTCAATTCCATGCACATCTATTTTTTGTTCAATTAAACGCTTCATTTTTAACATCGTATAGTTAATTATATTTATATCATCTTTTACAGCAACAAGAATTGAGTCATGAACCTGTAGTTTAAACTTAAAATTAGGTATCGTTTTCCAACAACGTATTAATCCTCTATTAAGATACTCAGCAGATATTGATTGCGGTTCAGCAGCAACAGCTTCCCTTAATCGACTATCATTCAAAGGCCCGAAAAACTGCATTACTCGACCAAAAGGTGTAACAATAACCTTTTTATCTTTTACAGTTTTATGTACTCGTTCTTGCCATTCATGCAGTTTAGGATGCATATTATGATACTTATTTTTTAACCTTTCCGCTTCTCCCATTGAACACTCTAATATTTCACTCAATAACATCTTACCCAAACCATAATGAGTTCCATGAGCTACACGTTTAGCGACTTGTCGATGAGTTTTCTTTTCTACTTTCTCTATAGGAATGTTATATAAAAATGAAGCAGTTTTACTATGTAAATCTTCTTTATCAAAGGCTTCTAACCACTCTATATCTTTACAAAGAGCAGCAACAACTCGTGCCTCAGCCTGACTTAAATCCACTTGTACAAATATCTCTCCAGGATCAGCTATATAGAAAGAACGAACTTCTTTCGGCTGGTTTTGAAAATTCATTCCACTTCCAGTTATACTCTTTGAAGATGACATACGACCTGTATAAGTTCCACCTATATTTAATGCATATCGAATACGTCCATCTGTGTCTAATTTTAGTGTATAAAAGTCACGTTTTTTATATGATTCCTTAAGTTTTCGGATTAATTCTATACGTGCTTTATATGGAGTTGGGAATGATGCAAGTCTAGCAAGTTTTTTATCTTCTGTTGTTATTTTTCCTTGTTTTTTCTGTACAGGCATTCTCCAAGTATCATAAATTAATTCTTTAAGTTGTTTATGTGATTTAATATTAATCGGTCCTATTGCATGTTCTTTTATTCTTTCCATGATTTCTATGGCTTTTTCATTTTTGTCTGCAAATTCTTGAACTGCTAATTCATCCACTCTAAGTCCAGTAAGCATAGCATACAAACAAGGCTGAAGTAATTCCATAGATAACTCGAAAGTAGGACGGACTTTCCAATCCTCTAATTCTGTTAGCAATGCTTCATATACTTCATAAGTAAGGCAACAATCTTTGCCATTGTAAATATAAAGAGTATCCCAGAGACTACTATTCATTAAAGCGTCTTTAGATGATAACTGAGAAAATACTGATTTTCCTTCGTCTTTCCAATAAGGTTCTTTAGTATATATTGAGCCACAAAAAGCCAAAGATTTTGGATATGTAGGATAAACTGCATGTTGAGCAAGCATTGTATCAAAATAAATATTACGATTTAATATCTTATAATAGTAAGCATTATGGAATACATCAAACAATGCGTTATGAAATATCTTTGGAGTATTCGACATAGCGAATTTACCTATTGCTTTAAGCAAAGCAGGAAGTTTTAATAAGTCATAAGGTATAACAAAAGCATTATTAGCACTAAGCCCTACTCCATAAGAAGTCATAACAGGCCCACTTGTTTCAATATCAACAGTAACTGGTTTTTCTATGGCTGTTACAGATTCTAGTTTATTTATTGCTTGTTCTGGAAAGTGTAATATTTCTATATTACGTTCTGGATAAAAAACTTCAGATGTTTCTGAGTCTGCAACTGCTTTCTTTATGTCGGCCACTACAATAGGTTCATACAAGCCGTTACCACGAATAAGATCTTCTGGATGAAGCGTACCATAAACTTTTAATCCCTCGACAATAGCGCATGGAAAAGCCGTACCTCTATATTTTATAACACTAGAAGCACCTGTGAGCATTTCTAATGCTCTCCCTCCAACAGCAATTACTGTAGTTAATCCTTTTTCTTTCCATGCAGATAAATCAGATATTAATTGATCTTTTCCATCTTCTATTGTTTGTTTGGAAAGTGTTTCATAAATATTTTTAGTAGGTCTTACATGAACAGTATTAGTAATATATACAGATGTTCTTTCTATTCCTGCTAAACGTAATAGTTTATTAAACAGGAATCCTTCTGGACCAGAGAACGGAACCCTAGTACGCATTTCAACTTCGCCTGGTGCTTTTCCAACAAAACATATTTTCGATGATTCTTTAGGAATATATTGGATTAATGTCATTGTGTTTATACCTTTATTTATATATAGGATTCATATGTCATATGCACCATATCGAAATGTATATCATACACCATATAAAACCATTACCCATGCATGATCCATGCATACCATTAAGCCAATAAAAATGATTAACAAATAAGGTTTACTTTATTGTTTTGTGCAACTTACTTGTTTATCGTTTTTGCCCAGTCTCTTGTATATACAATAGTGCTATTGTAATTTACTTCAAGTTTTTCACAACCTCTAAAAAACCTATCAGCTAAAAAACAAGATCTTAAAGTAGAACCACTACCTACAAAAGTATCTACAACAGTATCTCCTGGGTTAGAGAATATATTAAGTATATCACATAGTAATGATTCAGGTTTTTGTGCTATATGTATTCTGTTTTTACGTACAGTATCATATGGAAAGACATTGCCTCGACCTTTAGTTACAAGTTCGGCTTTTGTCCCTTTCCAGCCATATATAGCAATTTCACAAGCACTACCAAGATTTTTATCTGGATTTGACGATCTACCTGATGCATTTAACTTTACCCATACCAAAGGAGTAGCAGATGTATAAAATCCTGCGGTGTCCATCATATCTAGAATAGTATTCATATGTTCAAAAGCGACCCACACTACAATAAATCTATTTTTCTTCAAGATTCTATAATAGTGTGACATGCAAGAATCAATCAATTTTAATATTTCCTCTGGATCATCATCATAAGTAGTGAAACTTTCACCTCCAGCAATCTCATCATAATTAATAGCGAATGGTGGATCAGTCAGAATGAAATCGACAGATTCTTTCTTTACTGTAGGTAGAAAGTCTAACGCATCCCCTAGATATAGATTGGAAATATAATCTTCAATCTTTCCTGTTATCTTTTCTTCTAATGCTTTTTCAACCCTAGTCTTCTGAATAATATCAGTGATATTTTTACTTCTCATCTTTTCTATGGTTGTAATAGCATCACGTATATTTGTACAATTCTTTATATCTTCTTCATGCCTTAAAAATAATAACATACGACTTACAAAACTTTTATCTTTAGACAAAAGGCGTCCGGTATCATCCATACTCCAACCTTTACCTTTAATGCCTTTAACTGCTTCTCCATGTATATCGACATACTTCTTATGAATAGCACTTACCAATCTTGCTGTTTCAATAGGGGTAAAATCAAGACGTCTAAAATTTTCTTCAAATTGAACCACTAATGGGTCTACTTTATCTCTAAAAACAAAGTGTTCATTTTCTTCTAATTCTTCAAGATTTATGTAATCTCGTAAAGCAATAAAGCGCCTTCTTCCAGCTATTACTTGATATTTTCCATCAACTGCATTCGTTAATATAATCGGACTTAACAACCCATTGTTCATAATAGATAAGGCTAAATCGCCTATATCTACTCTATCTTCCCTAAAGTCACTTTCAATAATTATATCACTTACAGGTATCTTCATAAGGGCTCCAAATAATAAAATAGGGATACCCCTACACTATGCAGAGGTATCCCTGACTGAAAGGGATTAACTAATGGCTTCGATCTTTTTAATATTGTTTGTCATCTCGCCTTCACCACCCTGAGGATTAGGTTTCTGGATAACATGCAGAATTGCTTCACAATCCTTAAAATCATCTGTATCCAGTTCAGTTCCCGAAGGAATACCAGCGAGAAGTGCATACTGCTTTACCTTCCACTCAGTTTCAAGCAGTACATTATCAAACAGTTTCCGTCCCTCATACTCACCTTCAGTAATAATCCAGACAATCTTAAGCATAGGCTTATTGGTCTTCTGGCTCTTTGTAAGCTCGACAGACTCAATACGTCCATAATAAGTGCCCGGCTCAAGGGGAGTAAACTCCGATGATACATTTTCAAGATCATAATCCAAACTAATCTGTGGCATAAAACTTTCCTCCTGTTATTTAGTTATATTTTTTACTTCTTTTTCCACTATACCTTCGCCAAACAATTTTTCATCAGGTGTCCATGTAGGTTCTGGCAACTTCTTTCCTAAATATGCTTCTAAATAAGGTTTCATTTTCAAGTAAGTAGGATTTTCCATGTCAGGAATCAAAGAACGTGAACCTGTAGCAGTCATACGATCAGGCATTGACTGTAAATGCCTAGTAAACTGTCTATTTCTTTTGCCCCCACTAACTTCTGTATGTATATACAGTACTTCTGAAACAAATCCAGGAATCCTTTGACGCATCGAAGATGGAAGCAACAAAAGTTTTCTCAATTCCCCTGTAGCTTTTTCTTCATAATAATTATCGTGACCTAATATTATAACATTTGCCTTACACGCTTCATCTTTAAAATAGTCAAAATAATCAGTCAGTTCCATTGTAAAGGTATTCCAATCCTGGATTTGTAATGGCCTATTTCCTGTTGATCGTTCAATATGTCTTTGTAAAAACTCACCTATTCTAGCTAGATGATCTATAACTATTGTATCATCCTCTTTGCATGTTTTAGCTAACATTTCAGCGAGTTTTTTGTTCTTTGTCCAGGCAGAACTGTTCATTGCCATTTTCTCTCCACAAAGTTCTATATAATCTTTATCTGTAGTTTTTCCTGACCCAACATTAAAGTGTTTAAAATCAATATCAATGCCTTGTTTTGTTGTCATTGCTTTAACACTGCCAAGTCCATCATCAACATTGACATAATACAGATTAGGAAACTGTGAAGCTAGTACTGATTTACCAACCTTAGGTGGACCCCAAAACAAAACCATAAATTTTCCTACGGCTTCATCTTTAAAACTTCCCATAATCTTCTCCTTTCAGCGTTATTGTATCGTTTTCCGCTATAACCTTAAGTGTTATAAAAGTTTCAATGCAATCAGAACAAGTAAGTACAGGCATTTCTACATCTTTCAATTCATATATTTTTTCATTAGAATCAAGAACACATATATTATATTTAGATTTACTTTGTATCATATTACTACCACAAACAGGACATTTAACTACCATGACAGATTCACCGCTTCTTCATTTACAACAAAGTTATTTTTGATAATAGCTTGCCTTGTACCATAATCATTAGAAGTACATAGATCAAGAAAATCACAAGGATATTGCTTTCCATATATAAAGCAACCTGCCGGATTTTTAGGGAATGTTTCTTTATCAATGCACAATTGAAAGTAGTCTGCTGCTACTTTGGTTTCCTCTAGCCATTCATCAATTTTAAATTGACTTGGCACAAATATTGTTCCTCCAACATCTACTTTTTCAGGGTCAAAATTAAAAATATATACACCTTGAAGACGAGGATATTTTCGTTTTGCTCCAATATAATAACTTATAAATTGATCGTTAGGGTCTGTATGCAAAAACCACCTATTTGTTGTTTTAACCTCTCCTACATATGTACTGTTACTAGGCTTATATAAACTATCAAATTTTCCTTTCCATATATGATTACCTACATCAAAAGTAAATTCCTCTTCTGATGTTTCAATGCTATGTCCTGAAATAAATCTTGCATATAATTTAAGCAAAGTTAAAGCAACAAATTTGTTCTTTTTGCTGTGATAATGAAACCAATCTGATTGTTCTAATAAATTAAGCGCATCTTCTATATCTCCTGTTTTATTAAAAACATCTACTGCATCATGTATTATAGAACCAAAAAATAAATCAATGTTAAAACCATTCTTTTTAACTAGTCCTAATATATAAGCATAGTATGCTTTTCTCGGACAAACTTTAAAAGTTGAGAATGACGATGATCGAAGAAGCATAATTATCCTTTCTTAGATAATCCCTTGGTTATAAGACTATTAAGATAGTCCTCCGCTTTCTTTGATGTTTTAGATTCTTTCACTCTTCTTGGCGTCTTTGCCTTAACAACCTGTTCAAACTTAGCCAATTCATCAGAAGACATTTGAGCCATTAAATCATTTATTTCTTCTTCTGTTAATGTTGTAATATCTTTTCCATGTAAAAGTGCTTCAAAGGCATTCATATTAGGCTCCTAAATGTGTGGGCTAGCGGATGATTCTAGCCCACACTGGTTAATTTACTGTAACTTGCTATTAATCTTCTGAAAGAGTACGAAGTCTGTCGATTGCGTCCTTTACCTTACCTGTCTTGTAAAGATCAAGGATCTCTTTCTTAAGATCGGGGTCCATACGAAGCTGTTCAGCATTCTCCATAACAAGTTCAGTAAATATCTCGCCCTGATTCTTCTTCTTTTCTCCAGGCCTATAAGCCTCACACAAAGACTCAACTTCATCAATATCTTTGCTATTCTTGAAACCTTCACGAGCAATATTCTGTTTCTTTACTTTGAGTCCACTATTAAAGATATCAAGCGCACCATCCTTGCCAAAGATTTCACATGCCTCATCTATTGTTTCAGGCAACGTCATCTTAAATTCCCACTGTCCACCATCTGCCGATTTGACTACTTCAGTTGTTTCTCTCATAAAGCCTCCTAATTGATTTGTTTTTCTTTCATACATGAATGTATGCATTTTTATTGTTAATTATATATACGCAACGTAACCAAAAATTCGGTCATATCTATTAAAATTATTTTATTCAGTGAAATTTATCCAAATGCATACGTAACTCATTAAATAACTTAATACGTATATCCCTAGCCGTCTGATTTTCATGCTCAAGATCAGGATGATTCTGAATAAAGGTCATAAGCCAGTCTGCCTCGTTCTCGTTAAGCTCGATAAAAATTGTAAGTCTTTTGTCGCTAGTAACTTCCATTACAGATCTCTCCTTCCCCATTTATCGGCGCGGATGTATTCGACTTCATCCTCGTTTTCTTGCTCATGGAACATACGCATAAGCGCTACGTCTGGAGCTATGTAAATCCTCCTCGGTCCTTCCATCCCTTCACCCCTCCGGCCTTTCAAGTTGGCCAATACTATATGCAATATAGAGGCAGTGTTGCTTTTCATAAATCGGAAATATAAAGCCGTTATCACTTGGAATACCATCTTGGCCCAGACTAAGTATTTTATCCCATACCAGCCCTCTCCGGTTCCACTGTTTTTCAGAAATTTCTTCAGGCCAATCCGCCTGGTTTTGGTAATGATAATCTTCAAATCTACCATCCAAAACCTTCTCCAAATAACGCTCCCTTAGTCCAAAAAACTGAATGTAGACTCGTTTTTTATATGGATAAATAACGGCAGAAGCCTGAAAATTTAATGCATCATTAGTTCCAGAACTTAATTGTCTTTCCAACTCTTTCTGCACTTCAAACCATTTAGGTAGGTTATCACCATAACAAGCCTTAATCTCCTTTATACACTCTTTGTGATATTGCTTACGCAACGCAACAAGAAACATAAACAATTCCTCAAGAGACATACCCTTAACCCTATAAGCATTATATATTTTTGTGCTCATTCTTCACCCCTCCGGCCTCAACGGGCCTTTGAGCTTAGCTCCATCTTCCATTGCCATCTCCCGCACAGAAATAAACCC
>ERZ795048.981-NODE-981-length-27522-cov-7.937088_pt1 | contig 27522 bp, 23 predicted proteins | sample MGYA00375132_ERZ795048 | MGnify/ENA primary metagenome ERZ795048 (study PRJEB30177, sample SAMN05720225) | activated sludge metagenome | isolation source: Anaerobic digester | place: Hong Kong | collected 2014-12-17 ... | reverse complement strand
ATCATGGCCGGGGTGAAGACAGGGCGGATAAAAGAACTGGTGGGCAGAGAAGTGCCGGTGATCAGGGTTATGCCGAATGTGGCGTGTCTTGTGAAAGAAGGCGCTTCGGGAGTCGCGCCAGACAGTGCCGCGGGTGAAGATGTTAATGATTTTGTTTTTGATCTTTTTGAAAAACTGGGGGGCGCTGTCAGGGTTCCCGAGGGCAAGCTGGATGCGGTGACGGCGTTGAGCGGGAGCGGGCCGGCTTATGTGTTCATGTTCATAGAAGCTCTTACCGATGCTGGTGTAAAACTGGGGTTGGACAGGGTGACCTCCGGCAAGCTTGCTGTGAGAACAGTGGCGGGCGCGGCGATCATGGCTGAAAAATCATCGGACAATACTCTCGAATTGAGGGCAAAGGTTTCGTCTCCGGGAGGAACGACGGTAGCCGCAACGACATCGTTTGAAAACTCGGGTTTCAGAGGGATCGTCATCGAAGCGGTGGAAGCGGCATACGCAAGATCAATAGAATTGGGAAAATAAGCAGTTTGATTGAAATGTAGTTTCTAAGATACAGGCAATGTATTTTGCAAGCGGGTGATATGATGAGCAAAGAAAAGAAAAAGAAAAAAACAAAAAAGAAAAAGCAACAGGCCAAAGGCGGGGACAGGGTTCTGAACGAGATCCTCGGGATTCTCGTTATCACGCTTTCGCTGCTTTCGGCGGTCTGTCTTTTTGTAGGCAAAGAGGGAAACACCCTGTATGCGCTCAAGCACAGTTACATGTCAATGCTGGGATACACGGCGGTGATAATCCCGGTGCTTATCGGGATGCTTGGCACATGGCTGGTGTGGCGCAGGCCGATAATCATGAAACTGATGTTTCATACTCTGATCGTTGGCTTGATAATGAGCGCCTGGATTAATTTCGGGCTGATGCTGTTCGGCGACGCCAATATATCCATGTCCGAGTTTTACAGCAGGGGCGGAGGCGCTATTACCGCTTTGCCTATAGCAAAAATAGCATCTGCAATATTATTGCCGGGCGTTTTCATGGTTCTGCTTGCTTCGCTCCTTATATATGCAAAACTCAGCTTTAATATTTCTTATACGCAGGTCGGTTTGAAAATGGCGCCATACGTTGCGGCGGCAGGGCGTCATACAGCTGCCGGCGCGACGGTCGCGGGAAAATTCGTCAAATCCAGAATCGATACTGCTATTGAGAAAAAGAGGGGGCGGATAGAGGCCGCGCGCGCCGAGAGAGAGCGTGAGATGGAGGAAAAGAAGCAGCAGCTCATGGCGGAAGAAGCCGCAAGAGCAGGAGCCCCGGAGTCGTTCTTTGACGATGAAAATGAAAAAGGACAGGAATATTCAGGATCAACGAGTGAAATATCTCAGAACATAATTACCGATATAGACAACGATGATAAGAGTATCGAACCTGAGCTGATTGATGAAGAAAAGGATCTTTTCCCTGTCGTATACGATGATAATGATAAAGAAGAAACGGTGGTGCATACGATAACGGATGTTGACGGCGAGGAGACGATTGTATGGCGTCTTCCAAGGCTGGACGACTGGCTGGATAAGAATCCCAATGCGAATGAAGCCGCGATAGACAACTCGATGAAGTTTAAACTCGAGGAAACTTTGAGGAATTTTCAGGTCCCTGCAAAGATCACGAATGTTGTGAACGGAGCTTCATTCACGAGGTTTGAGCTTGAACTGGAGCCGGGAACAAAAGTTTCCAGAATCGTGACGCTCGAAACGGATATAGCGATCCAGCTTGCCACTGATTCTCGGACAATAAGAATAGAGGCACCCATTCCGGGAAAATCGGCGGTAGGAATAGAAGTGCCCAACAAAGAGCGGGCGATGGTGCCGATGAGAAAGATATTCTCAAGCGAGGAATTTCTGAATGAGAAGAAACCGCTGTCTTTTATTCTGGGCGAGGACATCGGCGGCAAAGCGGCGTTTACCAATCTCGTTAAAATGCCGCACCTGCTCGTTGCCGGCTCGACGAACTCAGGTAAGAGTGTTTGTATCAATGGAATTATAACAAGCATAATCGCCAGGGAATTTCCGTCTGAAACAAGGTTCATTATGGTTGATATGAAAAGGGTTGAGTTGACGCCCTACGATGGAATTCCTCATCTTCTGTCTCCCGTGATAAAAGAGGCGCAGGAAGCGGCCAACGCGCTGCGATGGGTTTGCGAGGAGATGGAACGGAGATATAAAAGATTCGCGGAAGTCGGCGTAAGGGACATAAACGGGTACAACAATTTTGTTGATGATCCAGAAGAAAAAATGTATCGGATTGTTGTGATTATCGATGAGCTTGCAGACTTGATGATGGTTTCATCCTCGAATATGAATATCGAGAACCATATCTGCAGGATTACCCAGCTTGCAAGGGCTACGGGAATTCATGTCATACTTGCGACACAGAGGCCTGATACCAAGGTTATAACCGGTACGATAAAGAATAATATACCATCGAGAATTTCGTTTGCCGTAGCGTCGCAGATCGATTCGAGGACGGTTCTGGACCGAAAAGGAGCCGAATCGCTGCTCGGACGTGGAGACATGCTGTTTCTTCCGATAGATTCCAACAGGATGATGAGGCTGCAGGGCGCGTTCGTATCGGACAAGGAAGTTAAGCGTCTTGTGAAGTTCTGGAAAGACCAGGGCATGGTCGATCCGCCCCTGAAATTTTCCGTAGCCGCCGCCGGGCCGGGTGGTTCTCCCAGCGAAGGCTTTACCACGGAAGACGAAGCTCTTTATAAAATGGCGGTGGAAATCGTCGTAACAACCGGGCAGTGTTCTATTTCGATGCTTCAGCGCAGGCTCAGGATAGGATATAACCGCTCGGCGCGGCTGGTTGATCTGATGGAGGAAAGACATGTCGTAGGTCCTTATGACGGGAGCAAGCCCAGAGAAGTTATTTTAACTGCGGCAGGTCTAGACGAGGTTTGATCTGAATTTATTTGAAGTTTGAAAAACAAGGCAACTATCCCGTTTAACGCAGTTGCGAAAAATGGGATTCATCATCATTCCCCCTGCTTAAGCCCCATTTTATGGGGCTTTTTTTTGTCTTTTCGAAGATATTTTGCAGCGGTTGAGAAACATCAGGTTTGACGCTGAAGATACTGTGTGATAACATGGTCGTAATACTGATATGGCAAGGTGAATATGGACGATTATCGCGAAGATGTCGGCATATCGGAAGAAGAAGAATTCGAAGATCACCCTATAAAGATTGGTATCGACGAGTGGTGTTACCATAATTCGATGATGGTCGGAAGAATGTCGCTCGACGATGTGATCAGGAAGGCGGGCGATCTAGGGCTGGATGGTATCAGCTTCGATTATTTCATGATGGAAAGGCAGGATCGGAAAGATCCTTCACGCCTTGTCGAACTGATCAGGGAATTCGGACTGGAACTGGTTTTTGGATTCGGTATTCCGTTTGCTCTGCCGGAGATTGTTTTCCAGTTGATGGAACGAAAAAAGAACGAGATGTTCGATCTCGCTCATGAATTTGGAGCAACAACTTTACGGGTATGCGGCGGAGTCGTCATTCCGAATATGGTGCATAAACCGTTTCATCTTGTCGTGAATCGAAAAAAAGAGGTGGAAGAAGTCGCGAGGCGGCTGAAGATTTTCACCAATGATGCCTCGCTGGAAGGCCTAACGGTTGCGCTGGAAAATCATACGGATTACAAAGTAGAAGAAATGTTGCAGATAATTCACACCGTTGAATCAGAAGATTTTAAGGTTACGCTGGATACCGGCAACCCTATATATCATGAAGAAGATCCTGTCGAAACGGCTATAAGGCTTGCTCCTTATACGGGATATACTCACATTAAGGATATGAAATTTACAGGCCCCATGCTTTACAGCACCGCGCTTGGAAAAGGCGATGTGAATATACCGCAGATAGTCGAGGAACTCAGGAATCGGCTTTATGACGGCATATTCTCCGTCGAATGTGCGCTCCCGCTATGGGAAGTCGATATTGAAGATCAATCGGTCGATGAAAGTGTCGAGTATTTGAGAAATCTCAGCGGCTGAGTTTAATCGGAAATCGGCAACGCTTCAAAAGTTTTATCCCAACCCTTTATCACACTATCATTATAAATGTCATACCAGGGTTTGAGTTGTTTTTCATCAGCCGCGACCCACTTGCCCCCTGTAGGAGTAAAGTATTTATGCAGTTTGCTGAAAGTCGGATCGAGGTGCAGGCTGGACAAAACGAGAAGCAAAGTATCTACGATACGTTTATCAAGATTTTCGCGGTAAACGATAATCACGTTAGGAAGAGGTTCAGTGCATTCGATTTTTCTGAGTGTGGAGCTTTGCCTGTCTTTTATATATTTCAGGTATTCGGGTTCGAGTAGAATTGCATCCACCTGATCAAACAACAGTGCTTTCACAGCTGATTCTCTTGTCAGAAGCCTGAAACCGATGAAGAAGTGATATGGATCAAGGTCATACATAGACATGTTTTTATTGTTTGAAAATATCGAATTGAGCTCCATCCATGCCGCTTCATCGGGAAAAAATATTTTTGTCGCGAGAAGGTCTTCCAGGGCCTTGATTTTTGATTCCTGCCTGACATAGATACATCTTTCAGAGTCGATTTTTTCATTGATCTGATAAATTGCGAGGGGGCGAATTTTCGAGCTTTTATTGGTGGCCCTTGCTCTTGCATAATAGAAAGGCGGCATCCATGCGATATCGGCTTTTTCTGTTTCAAGCCTGGATACAATTTGTTCCCAGCTTGCGGAACCGTCATCGAGGATTACTTCCATGTTGATTTCGTTTTTGAGTATTTTCTGGAGGCACCGCATATCGCTGAAAATCGTAGAGGAACCTTCCCCGAGAAGTGACGGGGGGAGATACATGGCAAGCGAAATCATGTCGGGTTTTGTTGCGGCATTGCATAACAAAGGTGCAACTAAGGATATTAGTAATATCAGGCTGAATATGATTATGGTTGTTTTCTTTTGCTTCTTGTCTAAAAATGGCATAACCGGAAACCAGAGTTCCGCTCCGTAATCAAAGAGCATCAATTCAACCTTCATTGTACAATTAGAAATGAACCGTGTAAACTTACAGTCAAATGAAAAAGGAGAGAGTTGTGGGCAGAAGAGTGTTGCGAATGAGCATAGTTGCCCGGATATCCATTGTGTTCGGGCTGCTTGTGTTTTGTACCGCTCTGATAATCAACAAAGGCGGCGAAATAAGAACGGAAAGACTTTACAGGGCGCAGAGAGAGGCGAGAATGGAGTTTCTTGCGTCATCGATTTCACATGGAATAACGAATATTCTTATATCCCCGGGAGCAAGAAAGCAGGTCGGGCGGATAACCGAAGCCGCGCTTCAGCAGATAATGACTATCGATCCGTCAGTTGTCGGCTGTGAGATAAAAGACAGAAATGAAGAGGTTGTTTATAAATATATAAGGCTGTCCGATGTTCAAATGGGAAAATTCCCTTACTCTGAAAAAGCCGTGATGTCGGGCGACGAGAGGATAGGTTCTGTAAGGCTTTTCTATGAAGATCTTAATCTGCTGGAAATAGAGAAGACCAGACAGGTGATAATGCTGGGCGGAACAATTGCTTCCACGATAAATTATTACATTAAGAAATATGATTATTTTCAGGTGGAATTTCTTGCGAGAGAAATAATCGAAGATGATCCCGATGTTTTATATTCGTCGATTACGGGTGCGGGCGGAACGAAATATTATGAATACAGGATAGATGAATTTTCCGATTACCTGAGCGATCAGGTCGCTGTTAAGGCGGGTTCCGTCAGCACGGTGCAACCGGTTTTGATCCAGGAAATAGGAACTTCTTCGAAATATGGAAGAATGGTAGAAGTCGATGTGCTTATAGACGATGCGGGCAAGCGGCTTGGGATAGTACGAATCGGTTACTCCATGGCATCACTGGTGAATTCTTTGCAGCGGGAGAGAGTCATTATCGGTTTTTATATTTTTGGAGTGACTCTGCTCGCGTTCGGGGTCGCGGTTTTCATCGCCCGAAACATAACAAGGCCTCTCGCCGAACTGACGGAGATTGCGAGGAGCATAGATTATGAAAATGACGGGGAGCTTTCAGGAGTAACAGAACTGAAGGCGGAGATCGAGAGTTTGAAAGAGGCGTTCGGCGCGGTCGGCGACAGGCTTGTCAATCGCGGCGACGAGGTGGGCAAACTTTCCACGGCATTCCGGTCGATGATGCAGCGTCTGGATGCGAGGATTCATGAACTGGAGACTTTTTACAGCAAAATAAGTGTCACCGACAGGTTTTATGCGATGGGCCAGTTGTCCGCCGGGATTGCACATGAGATAAACAATCCGCTCGCAATAATTTCGACTTATGCACAGATAATTCTGAAGCGAAAGGACCTGGACGATGAGCTTAGAAATGAAGTCATTACTATTTTAGAAGAGATCGACAGGATCGCGGACAAGGTTAAGGATCTTCTTTCTTTTGCTCATGACTCTCAATATGAATATAAAGTATCCGATATTAATGAAGTCCTTCTGAAAACACTCGATCTGACAAAGCACCAGTTCAAAAAAATGGAGATTGATCTTGTGTGCGACATAACAAGAGATGATTCCTTAATGGTTAAGGTCGATGCGAACAAGATTCGACAGGTTTTCCTCAATATGATTCTTAACGCGGTGCAGGCTATGGAAGGGGCCGGGAAAAAGGTTCTTACCGTCGGCTCGGGCATCAATTCGGAAGGTAACGCTGAAATAATATTTTCGGACACGGGGATAGGAATCCACAGGGAGGATTTGAGCCGGATATTCGATCCGTTTTTTACCACCAAGGAAGCCGGAATCGGAACGGGTATCGGGCTTGCTATCAGTTACAATATAGTATCTGCTCACAATGGTGAAATCGTTGTGGACTCGGAACCCGGAAAAGGAACTCAATTCAGGATAATATTACCGCATGCGAGTTAACGCGGAATAAACATGGGCAGTTTTCCTGCTTGATAGATGGAGGGAAAATGATCAGAAAACTTGATATTAAACCATCGAAAATAGTGGCGCTCGGGCTTAATTACCGCGATCACGCGGTCGAGTTCAACAAGCCTGTGCCGGAAAACCCGATGCTTTTTATAAAACCTTCAACTTCGGTTATATATGACGGGGAAGACATTGTTTACCCCGCGGGCGCAACGCGAGTCGATTATGAAGCCGAGCTTGCTGTTGTTATCGGGAGAAAAGCCGTCAGGGTGGCTGCCGCCGATGCACAGGATTATATTGAGGGATACACATGCCTGAATGATGTTACCGAAAGGGACATGCAGGCGCTGGACGGTCAATGGACGCGCGCTAAAGGATTCGATACTTTCTGTCCGATCGGCCCTGTGATCACGAACGAGGTCGATCCGTCGAACATAAATGTAAAATCCTACCTTAACGGCGAATTACGACAGAGCTCAAATACGAAGAACCTGATTTTCGATGTGGCGGCTATTGTCGAGTTCGTTTCAGGAATCATGACGCTGTTGCCCGGAGATGTCATAGCAACGGGCACTCCGTCGGGAATAGGTCCCATGCTGCCGGGCGATGAAATTGTCATCGAGCTGGAAGGGATAGGCAGGCTCTGCAACAGGGTTGTCGAAGGGTAGCGTCATCGCGAAAAATATTTATCATGAATGAGATTTTGTGATAAAATTAACCGTCGATTTTTTTGATCCTGACAAAAATTAAATAAGTTCAATAACCCGGAAAGAGGTGGAGACTTGGCTGTAGACACTGGTTTTATAGGCAAAAAGTATCCCACGCATGTGTACGAAATAGGGAAAGAAAAAATACGCGAATACGCGCGCGCTGTCGGGGATAAGAACCCGGTTTACCTCGACGACGAAGCTGCTGAAAACGCCGGTTACGACTGTGTGGTTGCGCCGCCGACGTTTGCTGCTGTTTATGCGGCATGGCCTGTGGGCGAGATGTTGCTGGATAAAGAGCTTGCTCTTAATCTCATGATGCTTGTTCATGGCGAACAGGATTTCGAATTCGGAGAAGTTGTGAGCGCCGGTGATGTGATCACAACGGAATCGGAGATAGTCGAGATCTATGAAAAGGCAGGGAAAGATTTTGTCACGATGGAAACGATTTCAACAAACCAGAAAGGCAATCTTGCGTGTAAAGGCCGATGGACGTTTGTTATCAGAGGATGAGAGGAAATAAAATGGAATTCGATAAAATTAATGTTGGCGACGAAATCACTGTTTCAAAAAATAAGGTGGGAAAATACCAGCCGATTCTTTATGCGGGAGCTGGCGGGGATTTCAACCCGATACACATAGACCCGGAATTCGGGAAGATGGTCGGACTCGGCGGGAACATTCTTCACGGGCTGTGTACGATGGCTTTCGCGGGCAAGGCCTGCACGGACTATGCGGGAGATCCCGGTGCGTTAAAGAGGCTCAAGGTCCGGTTTGCCAAACCCGTTAAACCGCTTGAAACAGTTGAAGTGAAAGGCAAAATTATCAAAATCGATGAAGACGTTGCAGTTGCAGAGATATCCGCCGATACGAACGGTGGAAATGTTCAGGTTCTGACCAACGGGATAGCCGAGTTCAGAAAGACCTGATTCATTTACGGTTCGCCGCTTCAACCTTTTAACACCTTTATAAAAATACCTGTGAATTATGCTTGTGTGCGCTTAAAATATTTTTGTGCGTAAGTTCCTTGTGGTGAATTGTTATGGCCCGGATTAGAAAACTTACTGATATAGAAAAGCTCATCATGGGAATAACCCGGGATGATGACTACGAAGATCAACTGGTTTTCATTAAAAAGGAAAATCCCAGAAAAGCAAGGTATGCCCCGTTGCATCCGGGTTTGCCAGACAGGCTCGCTTCCAATCTGGCAAAAATGGGGATCAGGAAATTATATACCCATCAGGCGGAAGCAGTGCAGCGGGTGCGCGATGGTGAGAACATTGTTCTCGCCACGGATACCGCCAGTGGAAAATCTCTCTGCTATAACATCCCGATAATTGAGGAAATCATTATCAATCCAGATGCTCGGGCACTGTATCTTTTTCCGACCAAGGCGCTCGGGCAGGATCAGACCCGAATGCTCCATGCGTTGATAAAGCCCGGTGATGATTTCGATGAAACAATGGCTTTTTATTCATTAAGGATGGGGAGGCGGTCGATAAGGTTCGGGACTTATGACGGAGATACGCCGAGGGAGGAACGAACCGCGCTGAGGCGTGAGGGGAATGTCCTGCTCACAAATCCCGACATGCTTTCCATGGGCATTCTGCCGAATCACAACAGGTACTGGAGCGCATTCTTCGAAAAACTCAAGTTCATTGTCATTGATGAAATTCACATGTACCGGGGAGTGTTCGGGTCGCACGTTGCAAATCTTATGAGAAGGTTTGTCCGGGTATGCGAGTATTACGGATCGGAACCGCAGTTTATTTGTTGTTCCGCTACCATATCGAATCCGGCGGAGCATGCGCAAAAGCTTACCGGCAAAAAGATATTCGCGATAACTGAGAGCGGCGCGCCGTCGGCGGGCAGGCAGTTTGTGTTGTGGAATCCACCTTTGTTGAAAGGGACAAAGGATACGAGGCGGAGCCCGCTGACTGAATCGATAAATCTTTTTTCGTTCCTGCTGCAATCAGCTTTGCGAACCATCGTGTTCGCGCGCGCAAAGCCAACGGTGGAAGTGATACTTAAATACACTCGTGAAAAACTGCTGGGATCGAGTGTCGGGCCTGACAGTATTATGTCGTACCGTGGAGGCTATCTTCCTTCGGAGAGAAGAGAAATAGAAAGGGCGCTGGCGGAAGGAGATCTGCTTGGCGTCACATGTACCAACGCGCTTGAACTGGGTATTGATATCGGAAGCCTCGATTCCGTGATCATAAACGGATACCCCGGCTCGATATCCAGTGTTCTTCAGCAGGCCGGCAGGGCGGGAAGGAGAAACAAGCAGTCACTCGCCGTTCTTGTGGCTTACAATGAGCCGCTCGACCAGTATTTCATGCGTAATCCGGAATACTTTTTCGGGCGTCAGGTAGAGCAGGCGATAGTCCATCCGCAAAACACTTACATAATGGAAATGCACCTGAAAGCGGCGGCGGCTGAACTGCCGTTGAAGACTGCGGAAAAGAACTTTTTCGGTGAAAATTATATTCAAATCGTGAGGCGGCTTTTGAGGGAGGGAATACTGAAGGAACAGAAGGGCGGCGCCTATTATGTTGGAGACGATTACCCGGCTGGAAAGATAAATCTGAGAACGACGTCGAATCAGAACTACGCGATATGTCTCGAAAACGGGGATATGATAGGACAGATGGATGCAGCCGGCGCTTTCAATTATATCCATGATGGAGCGGTGTATCTTCACATGGGCGAATCCTATCATGTCGATAAACTTGACCTGGACAAAAAAATCGCCACGGTCGTAAAAAAGAATCTCAGCTATCATACGAGATCTCTAAGCCGTGAATGGGTCAACATCGACAGGGTGCTGAGAGAAAAGAAACTCGGGAAAACAAAAATATATTTTGGCTATATAGAAGTTACCAGCAAAGTTCATTCATTTAAGAAAATAAGAAACAAGGATCGATCTACGCTCGGTTACGAGGATCTCGACTATCCCGAGGACAGGCTTTGGACGCAGGGATTCTGGTTTGTTCTTCCCGCGTCGATAGAAAAAGAGATTGCCGCGCGGGGAATGGATTTAATGGGCGGGCTTCATGCCGTGGAGCATGCAACAATAGCGATGCTGCCGTTCCTCGCGATGTGCGACAGGATGGATATCGGCGGAGTTTCGACAGACAGTCATTCGGATACCGAAGGAAGGCCGGTGGTTTTTGTCCATGACGCTTATGAGGGCGGAATGGGGCTTTCCGAATCGGGTTACGAGAGGATTGGTGAGCTTTTTGAAAGAACGCTGGAATTGATGGAGGGATGCAAGTGTGAAGACGGCTGCCCTTCATGTATCCAGTCGCCCAAATGCGGAAACATGAATCAGCCGCTCTCAAAAGAAACCGCTATATTTATTCTGAAAAGTATCATGGGAAAAAAGTAGAAGCTTAATCTGAAAAATAATTTGATGCAGTAATAAATTTACATTCTTGCTTTTAAAATTATTCTGTTCGAATCTTTTACGGTATCTTTTATAGCGTAGATTTTATTGCTCAGAAAAACATCATAGACTTTCTTGTCAAGATGTCCGAGCCTGACTTCTTCATCGAGAATGCTGAGCGCTTTGTCTACGGGAATAGCGGGTTTGTAAGGCCTGTCCTGTGCCGTCAAAGCGTCGTATATATCCACAAGAGCAAGAATCCGGCCCTGCAGCGGAATTTCTTTGCCGGATAAATTATTGGGATATCCGCTCCCGTCCAGTTTCTCGTGATGGCAGGAAGCGAAGTAAGGGACTCTCTTCATCCTTTTCGGGAAAGGAATCTGGCTCAGTATTTTGAAAGTGCTGTCAACATGTGTGTTCATGTCGAGACGTTCTTTATCTGTAAGATTTCCTTTTTGAACATGTAATTGTTTCACTTCATAAGCGGTAAGATATTTCTTTCTTCCGCCTTTTGAATTCGTATAGGTTTTATTTGAAATCTCGTCCAGCCTCATGCTGTCTTCCTGTGGCATGAATCCGGGCTTGTTGATCTTCTCAATGAATCGAAAGTCATTTTCAATCGATTCCAGATCTTTTTTTAGTTCGAGTTCTAATTCCTCGAATTCACTCCGGGCGGCATTCTTTTTGACAAGCTTGTTTCGGGTTTTTTCTGCGGCGAGCATTTTCTGCATCTTTATTGTTTCAAACCTTTCGGCAATGCGTTCCAGTTCGCCGGGATACAGTTTGTATTTCTTTACAAGTATCTGTTCTCTAATCCCTATTTTACCGATGTCATGCAGCCATGCAGAGTATTCAAGTTCCATCAGTTCATCGTCCGTGAAACAATCCATTGCCCTGGCGGTCGCAATCGCATACATTGCCACTCTTCTCGAATGTCCTGCGGTTGCAGGGTCTCTTTCGTCGATTGCGCTTGCAGAATAACGCACCAGTGCATTGAGGAGGTCGGCGACTTCCTTGTAAAGCTGCGCGTTTTCGATAGACACGGCAGCCTGTGATGCAAGTGACATGAGGACCCGCTCGTCGCGTTCGGAAAACGGAACAACTCTGCCGTTTTTGTTTTTGTTGATAAGCTGAACCGCCCCGGTGACTTCCGAATTATGATTAAGCATCGGAACAGTCAGCATCGACTTTGTTCTGTAACCGGTTTTCTTGTCAATATTCCGATTGAAAGAGTAGGGTTTCTTTTCGTCGATTCTGTAGACATCTTCTATGTTGAGAGGTTCGCAGGCCAGAGATACATAACCGGCAATGCTGGTCCGGTCTATCTTTATCCGAATCTCTTTAAGCATATCCGCGTCGGTGACATGAAAGTAGAGTTCGTTATACTCGGGATCGACAAGGTATAAAGTCCCTTTTTCCGCTTTAAGCAAACCTTTGGCTTCGTCGATTATTCTTGTGAGCAATGAATAAAGGTCGATTTCGGAACTTATCGCAACCCCGACATCGAGCAGCTTGGAAGAGAGCATTTGCAGTTCTTCCAGTTCGTATTCGACCTCATCCATGTTTTGCCTGAGATATTTAAATTTGTCGCGATATTCAAGAATCGTGTTGGAACTCTGAATATTCGTGTTGTTTTTAATTTTTTTCTTTTTATCAGACATCGAACACCCGGCCGGTAATATTTCAAATATGACTGAAAATTAATCCGAAAAAATGGATCGTTCACAAAAGAATCAATATCTTATGTTAATCCAAATACGCAAAAATCACAATTCCACTCTCATTGCAATTTCGTTGCAGTTGGGGAAATGAACGCACTTGATGCAATCGGCCCATATTTTTTTAGGAAGCTCTGCCATGTCGATTCTGTTGAACCCCATTTTCTCAAAGAACCCCGGCTGGTAGGTCAGAACGAATATTCTTGGAATATTGAGCGTTACCGCTTCTTCAAGAGCTTCTCCGACAATCATTTTCCCATAGCCTTTTTTGACATATCTCGGAGCAACCGCAACAGACCTTATTTCAGCAAGATCGCTCCAGCAGATATGCAGTGCGCCGGTTGCGATTATCTTTCCTTTTTTTTCAATAACCATGAAATCACGAATGTTTTCATATATATCGTTCAGAGACCTTGCAAGCATCTGCTGCTTTTTTGCATAGTAGTTTACGAGTTTCTGAATTTCTTCGGCATCACTTACATTCGCATGGCGAAAGGTTGCCTCGGATGTTTTACTCTTTACTGCTGTCTTTGTCTTCGCCATTTTTATTTTCCATCTCCACTGTTGGTATTACAGGAGCTTCAGGTTTTGCGGGTGCCTGCACTTCCTGTGATTTTATAACACTTTTTTTGCGAAATCTGTCCAGGCTCAGTGATTTTTCAGGATCAAACGGTGACCCGGTTATTCTGTTCGGTGATTCATACAGCGTGTAAACTGCATCTACAAGAAAATTCAACGATCGATTCAACGATGCGGTGGCATCACTGGATATTGCTTCAAATCCTTTACCGGACCTGTAGCTTTTGTAGATGATTTCGCCTTTGACAGTTTCAAACTCGATGTCGCTGTCAAGCCTCGATACAATGTCTTCGATAAATTTCGTCCCGTCGAAAAGAAAGTGGAACTTTTCTTTCTGTTGATCAAAATCATCTATAAAAAAAATTCTGTGTCCGGATATTTCAGTAGTGCTGAATTGATCCGGGGGGGGCAGAGGTTCCAGTATATCGAGCGCCGACCTGGAAAGCCCGCCGAGTTCATACGCCTGAACGCCGGGCCTTGTTTTTTTATCTATGAAGAAAGTCATTCTTTTGTAGTGGTAAATAAACTTCTCGAAAGCACGGTATCTGAGGTAATCGATCGAGAAATTATTATTTTCTTTAAGTGTTTCCTCGAACAGTTCCGGTTCTTCCTCAAGCCCCTTCATGAACTCGTCTTTGTTTTCGTTGATCATGTGCAGGACGGCGGGCGGGAATTTATCCACCGCCATGAAGGTCAATTGCTTATGAACATCGGGAGACCAGCAATATCCCGGACTCGCTCCTGCGGAGCAAATTATGGTAAATAGTAACAGTGTATATTTGAAAGTGAGTTTCATATCGGGTATCAAGTATTATTGTTCTTCAACAACTCGATCTTGCGTCTCAGTTCGAGAATGATTTTTACTCCGGCCAGGTTCACGCCCTGTTCCCGGGTGAGTTTTCTTATCTCGCGAATTTCATCGAGGTCGCGGTGTGAGTACATTCTGTTGTTAGATTCGGTGCGACTCGGCACGACAAGATTTTCTCTTTCGTACATTCTGAGAGTCTGCGGGTGCATACAAAGAAGCTCGGCAGCCACCGAAATTACATATACCGGTTCGTCATAACCATGCAGTGCCATGCTTAAGCTAACGCCTGTGAGTTTCAGCCGCCGATTTGTTTAACGAAGGGGACTCCGTAAAGGAATACCAGAACCCAGATCAACGCGATCAGAGCTACACCGACCGCCGATAACACAATTACTTTGATTTCTTCGGCTCTGGTTTTTTCGGGCGCTGCGGGTTGTTCGTGAACCAGCCCGCATTTCTCACAAACCCATCTTTCTTTAAATTCAGCTTTTTTGTTTTCGCTCATTATCTCAAGTCACCATTTTCATACAATATATACTAACACATTCCTTCCTTTCAATAAATCCGCCGAGAAGGATTGTAAACGGCGATGTGTTGCCGCTATCAGAATCAGATTTATTTAAAAAACAGGAACTGTGATTTTAAAAAACAGGTTATATTTTTCGATGATAAAAAACCTGTTTTTTGTTGATACACTGGACAAAGAATCAAATATGTATATAAATATTGTGCCGGGGTCGATAAGACCTGTTCCGCTATTACTAAATATCAGCACACTGCTATATGAATGGTTTTCGCATTGTTGGTCTTGTTGAGGCTAACGGCAATAAGCGAGTATTTTTGAGTTTGTTTGACTGGAAGAATAGATTTAACGCGAGGATTAGGAACATAAGGGCGTACTGCAATATAATATATGGATACAGTGAGGAAGGGGGAATGACATATTTCTGCCGACAGGAATAACTCGGGACTTGTGAATGTGAAAATCGAATCCGGTTTTTGTGAAGAGTTAAAAAAACGCGGGGCGGAAAATCTTTCACGCTGCATGCAGTGTATGAAGTGCGGTGTTGGATGCCCTGTGGTTTTTTCTATGGACTATAATCCGACCCAGATAATCAGGATGTCAATACTGGGAATGAAAGACGAAGTGCTTTCGAGTGGAACTATATGGCTTTGCTCTGGATGCGAAACATGCACCACGAGATGCCCGATGGAAATAGATATTGCAGGCGTGATGGATTTATTAAAGGAAATAGCAGTGGAAGAGGGATATCAGATTCCCGAGGCAAATACATACGAGTTTCATGATACGTTCATAAACATTGTGAGGGCGCGCGGAAGAATGAACGAGCCTTTGCTTTTCGGTCATTACAAGACAAGAACGAAAACGTTCCTCAATGACATGGATCTGGGGACGGAAATGTTTTTGAGGGGAAAGATAAAATACCTGGGGAAAATCAAAGGCAGGGATCAGATTAAGAAGATTATAGATAAAACAAGATCAGGGAAATGATGGATAAATCGGAAAATAAAAAGTTTGCGTATTATCCCGGGTGCTCTTTGAAAGGCTCGGCGGGAGAGTTCGACGAGTCGGTTAGAAGTGTTTTCGAAGAGCTGGGAATAACGTTAGAAGAAATACCCGACTGGAACTGTTGCGGCGCGACGTCGGCGCACAATCTCAGCAGGGATCTCGCGCTTTCACTGTCGTTGCGGAATCTGGCTATTGCAGAGCCGTCGGGACTTGATGTCGTTGCGCCCTGCGCGAGTTGTTACAACAGGTTAAAAGTTGCTGAAGCTACTGTGCTGGGCGATGCCGATACAAAAAAACGTATCGAGAAGATCATCGAGAGAAAGTTCAACGGTGATATAACTACCCTGAACGGGCTGGATCTGCTGGTTGATCATATCGGCATGGACAAAGTCAGGAGCAGGGTCACGAGGAAGCTGGAAGGGCTGAAGGTCGTATCGTATTACGGCTGTCTTCTGGTGAGACCACGGAAACTGCTGGGAGTGCAGGAGGCGGACAATCCCATGGCGCTTGATGATTTGATGGAAGCGCTTGGAGCGGAGCCGAAATTCTGGTCGTTCAAAACGGATTGTTGTGGAGCGGGTCATGCACTGAGCAGAACCGATATTGTCTGCAATCTCGTGGGAAATTTGCAGAAGATGGCGCTGGAAGCCGGTGCGGAGGCAATAGTTACAGCCTGCCCGATGTGCCATGCGAACCTGGACATGAGGCAGAGCGATTCCATGACTCGGGTTCCGGTGTTCTTTTTTTCCGAGCTAATGGCGCTTGCGATGGGCAAAGACAGGGAAGCGAAAAAATGGATAGGAAAACATCATGTGCCTGCGGTTCCTCTTTTTGAAAAGTTAGGGCTTTTATAGCGGAATGATGCGGAAAGATGAGAGTTTCGATATGAGTGAAGACAGCGGTTTGGATAACGGGTTGCCCGGTCGGAATAATAAAAAAGTCGGTTCTGTAATGGTGGTCGGCGGCGGGATAGCCGCAATGCAGAGCGCTCTTGATCTTGCGGATAACGGTTATCTGGTTCATCTCGTGACGAACAGCGAATGTATCGGCGGCAACATGGTTCGGCTCGATAAGGTTTTCCCGACCAACGACTGCTCGATGTGTATCGTGTCTCCCAAGCTGGTAACGGTTGGCAATCATCCCAATATAAATATCATCACGATGGGCGATGTCGAAAAATGCGAGGGGGAAGCGGGCAATTTCAGGATACGGGTTCGGAAAAGGGCGAGATATATAGACGAAAGCAAATGCACGGGCTGCGCGGAGTGTGTGGAAGTCTGCCCGGTAAAGCTTCCCGATCCGACCAATGAAGGGCTCGACGACCGGAAGGCGACATTCAGGCTTTATCCACAGGCGGTGCCCAACTGGTTTGCGATATCGAGAGAAGGAACTGCTCCCTGCAAGACGGCCTGCCCCGCGCATATAAGCTGCCAGGGATACGTGAATCTTATTGCGGCGGGTCGTTTTAAAGATGCTCTCGACTGCATCAGGCAGCGGATACCATTTCCTTCGGTATGCGGCAGGGTTTGCTACCATCCCTGCGAGACTGACTGTAACAGGGGCGGGATCGACGAGCCTGTTGCGATTAACCAACTTAAAAGATTCGTGTCGGACATAGAATTGAAAGAGGCCGGCATTATAGATGAATGTGAAGGTTCCGCCGGTATCGAGGATCTTTCCCTGGTGTCGCGGAAAGAAGAAGATGAAAGACTTCAAAGGGACGAAAAAGTCGCGATTATCGGGGCGGGCCCGGCGGGTCTGACCTGCGCTCATGACCTTGCCCTGAGCGGGTTCAATTGCACGGTTTTTGAAAAGCTCCCGGTCGCGGGTGGAATGCTGGCGGTGGGAATTCCCGAATACAGGCTGCCGACCAGGATTTTAAATTATGAAATCGACAGGATAAGAAATCTCGGTGTAGAAATTAAACTCAACAGTGTTATAGAACGTGAAAACGGGATAGACAGGCTGTTCGAGTCCGGGTACAAGGCGGTGTTTATCGCGATAGGAGCCCATGCGAGCATGCGGCTCGGCGTCGAGGGCGAGGAACTCCCGCATGTGCTCAGCGGTGTGGAATTTCTGCGCAGGGCGAAGCTCGGAGAGGAAACAGGGCTGAGAGGCAGGGTTGCGATTATCGGCGGCGGCAATGTCGCCATAGACGCAGCGCGGACAGCCGTAAGAATGGGTGTGGATGATGTTACGGTTGTATACCGCCGCTCGCGTGAAGAGATGCCGGCGCATGACTGGGAGATCGAGGAGGCGGCGAACGAGGGCGTCAGGTTCGAGTATCTTGTTTCGCCTGTGAAGATAAGCGAAGGTTCGTTAACGTGTGTCAGGAACAGGCTCGGAGAGCCGGACGAAAGCGGCAGAAGAAGCCCGGTCGAAATAGAGGGTTCCGAATTCACAATTAACGCGGACAACGTAATTGCGGCGATAGGCCAGCGACCGGAGACCGAATTTTTATCCCCGGATGAAACGGGGATTCAATTCACATCATGGAAAACGGTGAGCTGTAACGCAAAGTCGCTGGAGACGGGGCGCGAAGGAGTTTTCGCGGGCGGCGACTGCGTAACCGGCCCGGACATGGCGATAAGCGCGATCGCCGCAGGGAAGAACGCCGCAGTTTCGATTGAAAGATATCTGAACGGACAGGAAATCGACGCGCCGAGGTATGAGGATTCGCTTGAGCCGCCGGTGTTGCTTGATCCGGATCAACTGGGTTCTATAAAGAAAGAAAAAAGACAGAATGCTTCCACGATACCGGTCGGCGAGAGAAAAGGGAATTTCCGCGAAGTTGAAAAGACTTTCACCGCCGATGAAGCAATGGCCGAGGCCGCGAGATGTCTGTGTTGCGGTCCGTGTTCCGATTGCAGGATGTGCGAGATAACCTGCCAGCAGGATGCCATAGATTTCGGACAGAAGGAACAGGTTCTGGAATTTAATGTCGGGGCCGCGATTCTCGCTCCGGGCTATGAAACGTTCGACCCGAAAGGCACGTTGACGCAGTTCGGGTACGGCGTTTACGAAAATGTTTACACGAGCATCGAGTTCGAGCGGATTCTCAGCGCTTCAGGGCCGACGGGCGGACATATCACACGGCGCTCGGACGGCAGTGTGCCGGGCCGCGTCGCATTCATTCAGTGCGTTGGCTCCAGGGATTTGAGCATAGGGAAAGATTACTGTTCCGGTGTCTGCTGCATGTACACGGCCAAGGAAGCGATTATCGGCAAAGAGCATGAGCCGGACATGCAATGCACGGTGTTTTATATCGACGAGCGGGCGCACGGAAAGAATTTCGAGCGGTACTATAACAGCGCGGTGAATGATTACGGCGTCGAATATGTCCGCGGCACTATCTCCGGAATAAAAGAATTGCAGCAGACCAAAAATCTTCTTTTGACTTATATCGGTGAAAACGGAAAACAGAAGGTCAGGGAATTCGATATGGTCGTCCTTGCGGTTGGAATGGAGCCGACGGGGACGAATCATGATCTCGCTGAAGCTTTTAATATAAAACTGAACAGGTTTGGTTTCTGTGAGACTGATATTATCGAGCCTGTCGTTACAAGCCGCGAAGGTGTTTATGTTGCCGGCGCGTTCCAGGGGCCGAAGGATATTCCCGATTCAGTAACGCAGGCAAGCGGCGCGGCCTGCAAAGCCATGATCGATCTTGCCGGTGAGCGGTTCACTCAGATTAATCCTGAAGCATATCCCACGGAAAAAGATGTGAGCAATGAAGAACCCAGAATCGGTGTCATGATATGCAGATGCGGTTTCAACATCGGCTCTGTTGTCGATGTTCCCGAAGTAATTGAGTATGCAAAGAATCTGCCGGGAGTCGTATGGGCGGAGGAAAGTCTCTACGCATGCTCCGGGGATAACCTGCAAAAAATTATAGATACGATAAAAGAACACAACCTGAACCGTTTTGTGATTTCGTCCTGTACCGTTCAGACGCATCTTCCTCTTTTCCAGCAGACGATGAAAAGAGCGGGATTGAACAAGTACCTGTTCGAGTTCGCAAATATCAGGGAGCACGATTCATGGGTGCATCGTGATGATCCTGAGAAAGCGACGCAGGTGGCCAAAGAGCTGACAGCCGGTGCCGTGTCGAGGGTTAAGCGGCACAGTCCCCTCAAGGTTTTCAGGAATGATGTTATACAGAAAGCGCTGGTGATCGGCGGCGGCGTGTCGGGGATGACGGCGGCGCTGTCCATAGCTGATCAGGGACACGATGTTTATCTCGTGGAAAAGGCGGATCAACTGGGCGGTTTTATTAAAAATATCAAAACCACACTCGAAGGCGCGGATACTGTAGCTTTCATCGAAGAGACTATCGCGAGGGTGGAATCGCATCCCCGGATAAGTGTTTATAAGGGATACACGGTCAAGGCTGTGGACGGGCATGTCGGGAGCTATAAATCCCGGCTGGTGCCTGCCGATGCGGGAACTGAATCCGCGGCAGGAGAAAAACTGTTGAACCATGGCGTGATCATCGTGGCGACGGGTGGCCGCGAACTCGTTCCTTCTCTGGAGATAGGCGAAAAGCATAACGTGCTGACCCAGACGGAGTTCGGACTGAAGGTGTCTGAACAAGATGAACAGGCTCGCAAAGCTGAGAGTATTGTAATGATACAGTGTTTTGAGCAGCGAAATGAGGAAAGGCCTTACTGCAGCAAAGTCTGCTGTTCGGCGGCTGTGAAAAACGCAATCGCGGCAAAGGAGCTGAATCCGGATGCGAATGTTTATGTGCTGTACAGAGACATCAGGACATACGGCTTCAAAGAGCTGAAATACCTTGAAGCGAGAGAAAAAGGCGTCATATTCATCAGGTTCCGTGATGGCGATGATCCTGTTATATCCGAAGCGGGCGGGAAGGTCAGGGTTGCGGTTAATGATGACGTCCTGAAAAGAGAGCTGGTGTTCGAACCGGATATTCTGGTGCTGAGCGTGCCGATAATCTGCGCGGAAGACAGCGCGGCCATATCGGTGATGTTGAAAGTGCCGGTGGATTCGGATGGTTTTTTCTGCGAGGCGCACGCGAAGCTGAGGCCCGTAGATTTCGCGAGCGAGGGATTGTTTCTGTGCGGAGTAGCGAATTCACCCAAGCCGCTCGAGGAAAATGTCCAGCAGGCAAAAGCGGCTGCGGGCAGGGCGATGATCATTCTCTGCAGGGATTATCTCGAACGCGAGGGAATGGTCGCGCAGGTTAATGAAGATCTCTGTGCGGCATGTCTTACCTGCGTCAGGGTGTGTCCTTACAATGTGCCGTTCATTAATGAGCGAAACAGGGCGGAGATAAACGGGGTGGAATGCCAGGGCTGCGGGTGCTGCGCCGCGTCATGCCCGGCCAAAGCGATACAGGTCGAGCATTTCAGGGACGATCAAATTGTTGCCCAGGAACAGATGATAATCAGCGAAGCATGCAAAGCGCCGGGCTGCAAATAGGAATTGAAAGGTAGGAATAATGGCTCAGAGAGATGATCTGATAAGTACGGTGCCCGATCCTGATCCGGTTATGAAGCTGGATCCGGTGCCGGGATTTGAGCCTGTAATAGCATCTTTGTGCTGTCACTATTGCTCGTATGTAGCCGCCGATCTTGCGGGTTCCATGAGGCTCCAGTACCCGGCGAACATAAGGATTATAAGGGTTCCATGCACGGGAAAAGTAGACATAATTCATATATTGAAAGCTTTTGAGAGCGGTGCCGACGGGGTTTATGTATCGGGCTGCGAAGAAGGAAGCTGTCATTTCAAGATCGGGAATCTGCTTGCGAAGAAACGTGTTTATTATGCAAAGAAACTTATCGAGGAGATCGGGCTTGAGCCGGAAAGACTGGAGATGTTCAACACGGCGGCATCCCAGGGCCCGCGTTTTGCCGAAGTCGCAACACTGATGACGGAACGTATCAGGAGGCTGGGGCCTTCTCCGATTCCCAGGAACGTGGCTTTTGTGAACGGAGAAAAAGAATATGAATTTGTACCAGATAATTAGAACAGAGGTGCTTCGATGATATTAGCTGAAAGAAAACCGCTTGCGGAAATCATCGAATTAATTGGTGATGCCCGAAAAGTGCTGGTTCTTGGCTGCGGGACATGTGTGACGGTTTGTTTTGCGGGTGGCAGCAAAGAGGTTGGTATTCTCGCTTCACAGTTGAGAATGGCGGCTTCAAAGGCCGGGAAAGAACTCGAAGTCGTTGAAGAGACGATCGAACGGCAGTGCGAGGACGAGTTTTTTGAGGGAGTGAAAGAAAAGATCTCCGATGCGGATGTTGTGCTTTCGCTCGCGTGCGGTGTCGGCGTTCAGACGATCGCGGAATTGTTCCCTGAGGTTGTTCCGTTGCCGGGAGTCAACACAACATCGTTCGGCAGGCCCGTGGAACCGGGAGTGTTTGTCGAATATTGCGCGGGCTGCGGCGATTGTCTTCTTGCGTTGACAGCGGGGATATGCCCGATAGCGAGATGCTCGAAAAGCTTGCTTAATGGTCCATGTGGAGGCTCTGAAAACGGGCGCTGTGAAGTTGATCCGGAAAACATTCCCTGTGCATGGCACATGATATACGAAAGGCTTGAAAAACTCGGCAGGCTGGACTGGCTCGATAAGATATCGGAAGCGAAAGATTGGTCGTCGAGTGCATCAGGCGGCGTGAGAATAGACATACGGGAGGATCTCCGTGAAATCAAACTCGAATCTTGAGAAGCTGCTTGCGTCAGGCAAATTCGCGGTGACAAGTGAGCTGGGGCCGCCGAAAGGGACAGACGTTGCTGCAATAGAAAAAAAAGCCGGATACCTCAAAGGAAAGGTTGACGCTGTAAATATTACCGATAACCAGACTGCGATTGTCAGGATGTCCAGCATCGCGACGTCGAAGATACTTATAGATCTCGGCCTTGAACCTGTCATGCAGATGGTGAGCAGGGACAGGAACAGGCTCGCGATGCAGAGCGATCTTTTCGGCGCGTATGCGCTGGGGATACGCAATGTATTATGCCTGACAGGGGATCACCAGAAATTCGGCAATCATCCGCAGGCCAAAGGGGTTTTCGATCTCGACAGCATACAGATGCTGAAGATGGTGAAAGCAATGCGGGATGAAGGTAAGGTTCTCTGCGGCGATGAAATCAGCGGTGGCTTTGAAATGTTTATCGGCGCGGCGGCGAACCCGTTCGGCGATCCGTTTGTTGCCCGTGTTCCACGGCTTGCAAAAAAGGCGGAGGCCGGGGCCGACTTTATTCAGACACAGTGCATTTTCGATATGGACAGATTCAGCAAATGGCTGGCAGGCGCTGTCGACAGGGGCCTGGATAAAAAAGTCCACATTCTCGCCGGCGTTACGCCGCTGAAATCCGCCGGGATGGCCAATTACATGAATAAGAATGTGGCGGGAATAAATGTCCCTGAGGAAATCATTGAAAGGCTGAAGGGCGTTGCAAAGGAAAAACAGGCCGATGAAGGCATAAAAATCTGTGTCGAACAGATTCAGCAGATCAAGGAAATGAAAGGTATTTCCGGGATTCATCTCATGGCTATCGAATGGGAACACAGAGTGCCCGAGATACTTGAACTCGCCGGGCTGTTGCCAAGGCCTGTTGTTTGAATTAAATAGTATTGACGGACAGGTTTATTACAAGGGTGGCCGCCGGCCACCCTTTTTGGTTGATATTGCAATTGGTGAATGATAATGTAAAAATGCATAATGTTGGATACTTTGTTCAATCAATAATAATATACGGAATATGATATTAATTTCATATACTTATTAACGAATACAGGAAAAGAAGGTCGGAAGATGGATACGGAAAAGATTGAGAACGCGGTACGTGCCATACTCGAAGCGATAGGGGAAGATCCCGACAGGACGGAACTGCGGGAAACGCCGCAGCGCGTGGCGAGGATGTATGAGGAAATATTCAGCGGGATACAGCAGGACCCCGAGCAGGTGATCAAAATTATCCCGGACGGGGATTTCGATGAGATTGTAATGGTTCGCGATATACCGATTTATTCGATGTGTGAACACCACATGCTGCCGTTCATCGGCAAGGCGCATATTGCATATTTACCTAAAGAAGGCCGGATAACGGGGTTGAGCAAACTGGTAAGGGTGACGCATGTTTTGTCGCGAAGGCTCCAGTTGCAGGAACGGCTTACGCATCAGATAGCTGATTGTATTATGTCCAGGCTCAAACCTGACGGGGTTATGGTTGTCATAGAAGCAGAGCATCTTTGCATGACTATGAGGGGCGTAAAAGCTGCGGGGACAGTCACGGTTACATCGTCTGTGAAAGGCGCGTTCAGAAGCAATGAGAAGACAAGGATGGAGACGCTGGCATTGCTTCGCGATACGAGTAAGTGAGACGGGTTCCTCAGATTTGCATCAGAGGGGGAGAAAATGAAAGCACCAAAGTATGATGCTACGCAGATGGCTGACTGGCAGATTGCGGAGGCCGGCGAGGAAAACATGAAAACCATCTGGCAGCTCTCGGATGATCTCGGGCTCGAGAGCGAAGAGCTTATGCCGATGGGAAGGTTTGTCGGGAAGGTTGATTTTTCACGCACTTACAAACGTCTCGCGGATAAGCCTTCGGGGAGATATGTCGAAGTAACTGCGATAACGCCGACTCCTCTCGGCGAGGGAAAAACCACCACTACTATCGGGTTAATACAGGGACTCGCAAAGAGAGGCAAAAGATCGACAGGCGCGATTCGCCAGCCGTCCGGCGGCCCTACTTTCAATATCAAGGGAAGCGCGGCGGGAGGCGGATTGTCGCAGTGCATTCCTCTTTCCGATTTTTCACTCGGCCTGACGGGGGATATTGATGCCGTAAACAATGCTCACAATCTCGGAATGGTTGCTTTGACATCCCGGATGCAGCATGAATTCAACTATTCCGACGAGGTGCTTGCCGGAAAGAACCTGAGAAGGCTTGATATCGATCCGAACAACATCCAGATGAAATGGGTGATTGATTTCTGCGCCCAGTCGCTGCGTAACATTGTAATCGGCATGGGCGGCAAGATGGACGGGTTTATGATGGACAGCGGTTTTGCTATCTCCGTAAGCTCCGAGGTGATGGCAATTCTGGCAGTAGCTTCTGATTTTGCGGATTTAAGGCGAAGAATGGGGCAGATTATCGTTGCTTATGATAAAAAGGGAAACCCTGTCACAACGGCGGACCTCGAAGTCGATGGTGCGATGACGGCATGGATGGTGAAGGCATTCAATCCCAATGTGATACAGACGCTTGAAGGGCAGCCGATTTTCGTCCATGCGGGCCCGTTTGCAAACATCGCTGTCGGGCAGAGTTCCGTTGTCGCCGATATGCTCGGAACCAGGCTGAGCGAGTATCATATTACCGAATCAGGCTTCGGAGCAGATATAGGTTTCGAAAAGTTCTGGAATATTAAATGCCGGCTGATAAAAGATGTTCCATGCTGTTCAGTGATTGTCGCGACGATAAGGGCGCTCAAAATGCACGGCGGCGGCCCGACCGTTTTGCCGGGTAAAAAGCTGGATGAAGCGTACACGAAAGAGAATATCGAATTGCTCGAAAAAGGAATGAGCAATCTTATAGCCCACATCGAGACCGTCAGAAGATCGGGAATAAATCCGGTTGTCTGCATAAACAGTTTCCATCTGGACACCGATGCGGAAATTGAAACAGTTAAGCGCGCGGCGGAAGCTGCGGGCGCGAGATGTGCAGTGTCGAGACACTGGAGCCACGGCGGCGATGGCGCTCTCGAACTCGCGGATGCAGTTATCGATGCGAGTGAAGATAAAGTCGATTTTAAATTCCTTTATGAAGATGAAACTCCTTTGAGGGAGAGGATCAAGAGAATAGCCACTGAAGTTTATGGCGCTGACGGTGTTCTGTATTCTCAGACCGCGCTCGAAAAAGCGCGAAAGTTCGAATCGGATAAGAAATACAACAGGTTTTACACCTGCATGGTGAAGACTCATCTCAGCCTGTCGCATGATCCCGCGCTGAAAGGACGGCCCAGGGGATTCACTTTGCCGATACGGGACATATTAGTATATGCCGGTGCCGAGTTTATTGTTCCTCTCGCGGGAGACATCAAGCTGATGCCCGGTACCGCATCCGACCCGGCGTTCAGAAGAATAGACGTTGATACGGAAACCGGAAAGGTGACAGGCATGTTCTAAACCTCTTGCCTGAGTTCGGCGATTATGAATTGTTCAGGGGAATAATAATTGTCTGGCTGAACCTATGAAAAGATTTATCGGAATAGAAAAAAAAGCTTCTGCCGATAACAGTGAAATTGAATTTTCGGTTGTTATGGCGGAACCGTCGTTGAGTGATAACAGGTCGGACCTCGACAGGTTGTCGGCGGCGATTCGCGCGGAACGGGGCATGGATGTCAAGACGGTTTCACCGGATGTTTTAAGGAGCGTTCCTTTTGTTCTGAGGAAATCGGGATGGCGTGTTGTCTGCTCAGTTCAGGCGGGAGAAAACGGGGGGATGTATCTTGCTGCCGTAAAAGGCACAAACAGGGCGTGATCCGTTATCGGTTAACGGCAAGTTTTGCAGCGGTTGTTGTCGATGTATATAATTCTAAAAGTAACATGATGAAATACTGAAAGGAATCGAGAAACTTTATCGGGAGGGGAAAATGGCCCAGATTATTGATGGCAGAGCAATATCAAATCAGATAAAAGAGGAAGTCGCGGAAGAATCAAAGAAGCTTTTTGAGGAGACCGGCGTCAAACCGTGCCTCGCTGTGATTCTGGTCGGCGAGGATCCCGCGTCACAGATATATGTCAGAAACAAGGGCAGAGCATGCGACATGTGCAATGTGGAGTCTGTTCAGCACATTCTGCCCGCGGACACTTCGGAGAAAGATCTGCTTGAGCTGATAGATCAACTTAATAATGATCCAAAAGTCCACGGGATTCTCTGCCAGCTTCCCGTGCCGGACCATATCGATGAAAACAAAATACTGCTGGCTATAGATCCCGGAAAAGATGTTGACGGATTCCATCCGATAAACGTCGGAAGGTTCATGACTCTCAAGAGTTTTGAGGAGATCAGATCGTCGGGTATTTTTCTGCCATGCACACCGCATGGGTGCATAGAGCTGCTTGAGCGGACGGGAGTGGAGCTTTCGGGAGCGCACGCGGTAGTGGTTGGAAGAAGCAACATCGTCGGCAAGCCCGTTTCTCTGATGCTGATGTCGAAGAATGCGACTGTGACGATGTGCCATTCGCGGACTTCCGATCTGCCCGGGATCGTCAGGACCGCGGATGTTGTCGTCGCGGCGATAGGCAGGCCCGAATTTATTAAGGGCGACTGGATCAAGAAGGGTGCCGCGGTAATAGATGTTGGAATGAACAGGATAGAAGATCCCACGACGGAAAAAGGAACGAGGCTGGTGGGTGACGTGGAATTCGCCGCCGCAGGTGAGAATGCAGCTCATATTACTCCCGTTCCCGGCGGGGTCGGCGTGATGACAATTGCAATGCTGATGAAAAACACGCTTATGTCTGCAAAAATCGCTGCGGCAAGATAAATGCTGCCAGACGGTATCTGAGATATTTTGTATTAGAAAATTGTACACTGAATGAATGTATCGGGCGGAAGATCAGGACGGTAAACAATCTTCCGCTCGTTTTTGATTTCAGCATGCATTTCTCACCAGTGCAGGTTAAAATCGTGAGAATGCCTGTAATGCAAGGCGTGGCAAGTGAGTGGTGAGGAAGCATACTGTGCGGTATGTAACCGATCCCGAACCGATGCCGCAACACAGCAGGACAGGTGTTATCACGATTTTCCGGATTTCTCTGTGAGAAATCCGGGTT
>ERZ795048.979-NODE-979-length-27528-cov-13.282823_pt1 | contig 27528 bp, 22 predicted proteins | sample MGYA00375132_ERZ795048 | MGnify/ENA primary metagenome ERZ795048 (study PRJEB30177, sample SAMN05720225) | activated sludge metagenome | isolation source: Anaerobic digester | place: Hong Kong | collected 2014-12-17 ... | reverse complement strand
TGAGGCTGAGACCTCACCATATCCTGTGCCTGCGGTTCCTGGGTCTTGAGCCTCCGGATCGGGGAGGCGGGTACGAGCGCGCCAGCCGGGAGATCAGGGAGATGATGAGCTCGCATGAAGACGACCTGATCGAGGTCACGTGCGGAGTCGATGACCTCTGCCGGCACTGCCCGAACCTTGGAGAGAACGCGTGCATCAGCCCCTTTGGTGATGAAGAGAAGGTCAGGCGCTGGGATGCGAAGGTCATGGCAGGCCTTGGCCTGACCTATGGCAGCCAGATGACCTCCGGGGATCTCAGGAGGATGATCGATCGGAAGGCACCTCTCGTATTCTGCAGAGACCGCTGTCCATGGAGAACAGTCTGTGCAATACTTCATTCATGACACCGGCTTCCCATACAGATAGCCGTCGCCAACCTCAGGTCCGCCGTTTCTCCGTCTTCTCCCTGGCCACAAGCCGCAGCTGTATGGTCACCAGGTTGTAGACCAGATGGCTGCCGAGGTGTTCGAAAAACCTGCTCGATCCGTAGAGCACGCCCCAGCGGGTGCGGTCGATGTCGAAGTGCGCCTCGATCCTGAGCTCTCCGTCCTGCATGGGGCCCACGGTGGCGAGGAACTCGACGGGATGCACCAGCCCGCGCAGTTCGAAGGCCCCGTTCACCCTGAAATTGGGCAGGCTCGACGGGACTTCCTCGATCTGTTCCGCGGAGGAGATGGTGAAGGTCGCCGTGGGGAACATCCTGACGAAGAAAAAATCCTCGGACCTGAGGTGGGCGACCAGGTCCGGATGCAGGGGATCACCCTGGAGATCGAGATCCTCTATGGATGCCATGTCTATCTCGAAGATCCCCCTGATCCTGCCTTTTCTGATGCCGATCTCGCCCGAGGACAGCCGGACGGTGCCGTAGTGGGTGGTTTTCCTGTTTCTGCCGTACCAGTGGATGGTGCTCTGCTCGCAGTCGAGAGCATACCGGGTGTTGTCCGCGGGCAGGACGACCTCAGCCCGGTCCAGGATGCCGATATCGTCGCCCTCGAGCGCGCAGCCCGCCGCCTTCCATTCCCTGAGCCCGCCCTTGAGCACGCTCACACCCGTGTATCCCCTGCCGACGAGCTTCTCGGCCGCAGTGAAGGCCTCCAGCGTATTATCGCTGGCACCATAGAGAACGATCCGGCTGGCATGGTCTTGAACAACCCCTGCGATCCGGTCGAGGAAGTCGGTCTCGTATACGCAGACGTTCACGGCGCCGGGCAGGCGGACGGCCTGGAAGTGTTCGTCCGTAAGGACGTCGATGAGCAGGGGGGGGCTGTCTCCCCGTAGCATCCCCTGCAGGGCCTCCGGCGTTATCATCCTGTAGCGCATGGCTCTCACCTCTTTTCCATTGATAATACAGAATACCGGACAATCAAGGGAGTGACAACCGTCAGGTGGGGGTGTTCACCGGTCCATGCTGGGTGTTGATTGAATCATGAACGGACAGGAATAACAGGGGGGGCTGACCGGAATGCACACCGGCCAGGCCCCCCCGGGAACGTCTATCGGTCGACCCGGAACGGTTCAGTGGGTCAGCAGCGTGGGGATGTCCTGAACCCCGGGATCCGTGAACTGTATGGCCATGCCCGAGTCCGTCCTCCTCAGGACCTTCCCCTTCAGCTCAGGCGAGCGCCCCTGATATCCTTCCGAGAACCGGGCGGTCAGGAACATGCCCTGTTCAAGGGGCCTGTCCGTCATCATGAACAGCCCCCCCCTGCTGATATTCATGATCTGCCCCGTCCGGGAGTCCATGTTCTCCGGCTCGATCGTGACGGGTCTCAGCGCCTTGAACCGGCTGTACTTCCGGAGCTTGTACGGGTGCACTTCCTCCACGGGCATGCGTATCTCGTCCTCGACCGCCTGGCGCAAAGGGGTGTACGCGATACCCAGTTCGAGCTCCGCCTTGCTGCCGTCGGCGATGGTCCCCTCTGCAACCGTCCTGACGCCGTCCATGGACATACTCCACAGCGGTGGTTTTCCCGTGAGGTCGGCAAGCCTGGTGAGGAGGAACGCATTCACCTTGGTCAGCCAGTCAGGCAGGGAGATCCCCGGCAGGGGGACCCCGGAGACCTCGCTGATGAGTGCGTTGAACTTCCTCATAGAGATCCGGTGTTTCCCGATGATGTACTGCTCACCGATATTGTCCCTCTTTTCCGCAGCCTGCAGGATGGCCTCCGCCACGTCCCTGACATGGACGAGCGTTACGATGCTCGAGTTCAAGGCCGTCACCGGCATCCTGCGCTGGACGAGGTGCCGGATGTACTCCCCTGTGTACCTCGTGTCTCCAGGGCCGACGACGGCTACGGGGTGGATCATGACCAGCGGCAGCCCCCTGTTCTCGTGCAGGTCCCATGCGAAGAGATCGCCTTCATACTTGGTCTGTGCATAGTCACTGAATCTCTCCGGTCCCACGGGGCATTCCTCGGTGATGGGCAGCCGGTCCGGCTTTCCCCAGACGGCGACCGTGCTCACGTGAATGACCTTCTTCACCCTCGTCTCCAGGGCGGCCTCCATCACGTTGCGGGTCCCTTGCACATTGACACGTCGATAGAGGTCCCGGTCCCTCTCCCAGAAGGTGAATACGTTCGCCAGGTTCATCACCCAGTCGCAGCCGATCATGCCCTCCAGGACCGATTTCTTGTTCGTCACATCACCCAGCACCAGCGTGACGCCGAGCTTTTCGAGGTCATCGACCCTGCTGGTGGGTCGCACGAGGCACAGCACCTCGTGGTCCGTCTGAACAAGGCGCCTGATGAGATGGCTCCCGATGAAGCCGGTCGCACCGGTCACGAAGATCTTCATATGCATCCCTCCTATATATGTATTTGGGGTACGTAAGAGACGGGTTCCCATTGAAATGGAGACACGTGCGAAAGGACGCATCAGATGAATCGAATCTAATGTGATGGCATGTACAAATGAAAGATGGAGAAGTTTTCAATTATAAGCAGTGATCGATGCAAGTCAAGGCAGGGCCTGAATCAGGGTGAAGTCTCAAGGTGTTATCTATGGAAAAGGGGACTCTTCCCTTTCGATGGAAAGGAGAACAGTCCCCTTTCGTATGTTAAAGCGATGAATGCTGTCGCCGGGCGGCGTCCCTTTCATGGAAGAAGCGGGTGATGAACTCCGCGTCCACCGGTGAGAGGTCGAACTCGAAGACGGCCTTGTTGATGAGTTTCTGCACCGACTGGTTCGGCTTCCGTTCGAGGTTCTCCGACATCCATCTGATGGCCTGCTTGACCTTTTCCTTTTCGGGAATGATTGTCATCGCTGCACCTCCCTTGGAGTTCTTAAGCTGTCTACTGCATCTGTATTTTTGATGAACCTGGAGCGGAAACGATACATGGCCGATTGTTATTTCGATTCGTGACCGTCAGGGGAGATCGCCTCCTTGACTTTCACCGTGCCCCGGTCCATCTTCATATCAACACAAACCATCGCAACGGGAGGTACCATGGACGTCTTCATCGACTACCCGAGACGCCTGGAGAAGATCCGGGAAGAGATGCGCGCCGGAGGCATCGACCTCTTCATCGGGACGCGCACCGTGAGCCTGAGCTTCGTGGCAGGGGCCTTCATCCCCTGGAGGAGCACCGTCCTCGTCTCCTCCGACGGGTATGTCTCGCTCACAACGCTGCTCATCGACATCGAGCGGATGAAGCACGAGTCCTGGCTCGGCACCATCCATGGGTACGCCCCGCTGCCGGGCATGGACCTCTGGGACGTGACCGTGCACCAGATCAGGGCCCTGGGGCTCGACAGGGCGAAGATCGGCGTGGAGATCGGCCATTCCCCGCGGGGGAACACCGGCTACCTCTTCGCTACCGAGTTCGACCTGCTCAGGCAGGCCCTGCCGGAGGCCGTGTTCGTGCCTGCGAACAACGTCGTGGACAGGGCCTCCTACGTCAAGGAGCCGGGTGAGATCCTCCTCATGCGGCAGGCTGCGGCCATGGCCGACGCCGCCATCGAGCGGGTGAAGGAGGCGCTCTGCGTGGGCATGACCGAGGCCGAGATCGCGGGCGTCGGAGAGATGGAGCTGCGTCGCCTGGGCAGCTCGTACCACTGGGCCGTGACCGGGTCCTCCGAGGTCGCCTCGGGCTACCGCGCCTCCTGGGCCATGAACGGGACCACCCCTCCCAGCACCAAGCTCATCCAGCGCGGCGAGAACATCATCGCCGACTTCCACCCCTGCTGCAGCCTCTACTACTCGGACCTGGCGCACAACTTCATCATCGGGGAGCCGAGCGCGGAACAGGCCAGGCTCGCCGAGGCCTTCACGCAGACCGCGGAGACCCTGGTGGGCGCGCTGAAGGCGGGCAACACGGTGGGACAGGTCTATCGTACCGTGTACGACAGGCTGAGTGCACTCGGGTATGCGGGGTACACGATCCCGTCCTTCGGCCACGGCCTGGGCATCATGGGACACGAGTGGTACCCGGCCATCGTGGACAACGACGAGTTCCGCGACGTGGTCCTCCAGGAGGACGTCATCGAGGTGGCCTTCCTCGCCATGGCCGTGCCCGGGGTCTGCGGCATGCGCCTGGAGACCCCGGTGAGGGTGACCGCGGGCGGCGGGGAGATGCTCTGTGCCACACAGCCGGTGCTGACCGTCATCGAGGACTGAGGGGAAGAGGGGGGCGGAACAATCCCCCTTACAAGTCTTCGATGCCCTGGACGATCCTCCTGACCACCTCGGCATCGGTCTTGGGGTTGAAGAAGACGGCCTTCCACGCGGGCATGGGCAGCCCGCCGGGCATGTAGCCCATGCACGTGGTGAAGCTGAGCCTCGCGTCCTTCCGGGGGTCCAGGGCCGCCCTGCGCTTCTCGAAGAGGCGGTGCACCTCGGAGAAGTAGCGCCGGTACTCCTCCTGGTTCAGCCTGCCCTGGATGAAGTCCTCGTAGATCCGCTTCGCGTTCCTCCCCTTGGGTAGAACCCACCACACCACGCTGGGGCCCAGGCACTTCAGGTTGAGCACCTTGCAGTAGTCGAGCTTCTCGATCTGCTTCTTCGCGTAGGACGCCATCTCGAGTGCATGGGCGACGAGCCTCTGGTAGCCCTGCAGACCGATCCCGTTCAGAGAGGCCATGACCGAGTACGGGCCGATGGCGGGCCTCGAGCACTCCAGGGTGAACAGGGCGGGGTCGTGCCGGTAGTCGGCCTCGGAGAAATAGGGGACCTCCTCCTTGTTCCTGAAGAGCAGACCGATGTCGTTCCTGTCGTACACGATGAAGGCGCTCGACGGATAGTGCCCCCAGCCCATCTTGTGGAAATCGATGGTCACGGAGTCGGCGTGCCGGATGTTCATGGCCTTGGCCCGGATCTGCTCGATTTCGCCGAGCACGTCCCTGTTGAGCCTGAAGACGTTCTCCTCGGTGTCGTACTCGTTGAGAAAACTCAGCGGCCAACCGGCTGCGGCATCGACGTGGAGCTGCGGCGCAGGGACGCCGTGCTGCTTCGCCTTTGCGTCGATGATCTCCCGGATGCCCGCGATGTCGTCGATGCCGAAGGCATCGGTGCTCCCGAAGGTGGCGATGACGAAGGCTACCAGGGTGTTGGCCCCGTAGAGCCTGTCGAGCTCCTTCTCAAGCAGGCCCAGGTCCATGCTGCATGCGTCGTCCGTGGGGATGGAGACGAGGTTGTCGGTGCCCATGCCGAGCCAACCCGCCAGGGTCACGTTGGAGTAGTGGGCGGCCTGGGATACGATGCCCGCCAGGGACCTGCCCATAATCCCCTTCTTCATGGCACCGGGCGCCACCTTCTCGATGCCGATCTTCCCGCCGTAGAGGTTGGATATGGTCCCGCCCATGGTGAAGATGCCCCACGGGTTCTCGGTGTGGTAGAAGACGATGTTGGCCAGCGAGGTGACGGCCTTGAGCTCCAGCTCGTTGGACCGCTGGCTGTAGGTGTCCACGCAGAGGTTCGGGTTCTTCAGCAGGCACGCGATGGAGCCGATGAGCGAGGCGTAGTTGGCCGGGCCCTTGACGTTCTCCAGGTGAAACCGCGAGTTCCACCCGTCCGTGCCCCAGAAGAACGGGAAGATGGCATCGCGTGCGTCCTTGAGGTTGCCGGGGATGACGTTGATTTCCGGGTTCGACCGGGCGGTGTCGTAGTTCCTGCTCATGGGCTCGATGGCGGTGAGCGTCTCCTCCGCCTCCAGTGCGTCCAGGAACTCGTTGATGATCTGCAGGACGTCCGTCTTCCGGCAGGTGAAGAAGGTTTCGATGAGGTCCTTGAGCTCCCTCTTCTCCATGGGGAGCCCCTGTCAGGTCCTCTTCCGGTTCAGCAGGGCCTCGATCCTGCCGCGGTCCGCAGGCCTCCTGAACAGGGGACGGTTGTCTCTCCGGTAGGCGCTGTGGCAGTCGGTCATGGCGGGTACCCCGGTGTTCCGGTAGATCAGACCAAGGGCGAACCGGTCGCCTTGGGACGCTGCGGCAAAGGCCGCCTCCCTGTCCGAGGGGTTGTGGGAATCGTCCAGGTAGTACGAATGCTCCCGGAACCACTGGAAGGTGTTGACCCTGTTGAACGACACGCACGGCTGGAGGATCTCCACGAGGGCGAAGCCCCTGTGGGTGATGGCCTGCTTCAGGATCTCCGCGGTCCGCTCCCTGTCCCCGGAAAAGGCCCTGGCCACGAACGAGGCATTCAATGCCACGGCCAGGGCGATGGCGTTTAAGGGGTCGGTGCACACCCCGGACACCTGCACCGGGGTGACGAACCCCCTGGTGCTGGTGGGGGAGGCCTGTCCCTTGGTGAGGGCATACACCATGTTGTTGTGCACGACGGCCGTGATGTCCGGGTTCCTCCGGACGGCATGGATGAGGTGGTTGCCGCCTTCGCCGTACATGCACCCGTCCCCGCTCTCGGCGATGACGGTGAGCCCGGGGTTGGTCAGCTTCACGGCCGTGGCCACGGGCAGGGACCTGCCGTGGAGGCCGTTGAAGAAGTTGGCCTTCAGGTACTGGGGGGTCTTGGCCGCCTGCCCGATGCCCGAGACGAGGACCAGGGACTCCGGGCGTAGTCCGAGCTCAACAAGGGTGGCCTTGAGCGCGGCCAGGATGGAATGATTCCCGCAGCCGGGGCACCACGCGACGTCGGTATGATGATCAAGGTCGAATTCCGCTGCCATCCTCACCACCTCTCCAGGAGAGCTTCCAGCTGCTCCACGACCTCCTCGAGCAGGAACGGCATGCCGTCGTACTTGAGGATCTTCCCGTCGAAGACGATCCCGGTGTGCTGCCTGATGAGCCTTGCGAACTGGGCCGTGGCATTGTTCTCGATGACGATCCTCCTCTGGGACCGGTCGAGGATCTCCACTGTCCTGGTGGGGAGCGGGTATACCTGGGAGAAGTGCAGGAAGGCGAGATCGTCACGCCCGAGGACGCCCAGGGCCTCCTTTACCACCGGGAAGGTGGACCCCCAGCCCACGACGAGAAACCGGGAACCCTCGGGACCGACCAGGGTGGGCGGTATGCACTCGTTTTGCATGGCGCCGAGCTTCCTGAGCCGCTTGTCCACCATGGCGGTCCTTACCTTCGCGTCCTCGGTGATGAACCCGTACTCGTCATGCTCGTCGCTGTCCACGCAGACCAGCCCCTGACCGAATCCGGGGACCCCCCTAGGCGATATGCCCGTGTCCGTGAGCCTGTATCGCATGTATGCCGGGTCCGTCTCCACTACGGCGTGCTCGTAGAGGGGCTCGGGTATGTCCAGGTGCTGCACGACGCAGTTCGACTCGAGGTAGAACTGGTCCGTGAGGAGGATGACCGGTATCTGGTAACGGTCGGCCATGGTGAAGGCATGCCGGGTAAGGGTGAAGCCCTCCTCCGGGGTGCCCGGTGCGAGGATGAGCCTGGGGAACTCGCCGTGGCCCGCGTACAGGGCATGTTCCAGGTCGGCCTGCTCGGTGCGGGTGGGGAGCCCCGTGGCAGGGCCCGGGCGCTGGCCGATGTGGATGACCAGCGGGGACTCGATGCACCCCGCAAGGCTCAGCCCCTCCACCATGAGGGCGAACCCGCCCCCCGAGGTGGTCACCAGCGCCCTGCCTCCGGCGTACCAGGACCCCAGGGCCATGTTGACCGCGCTGATCTCGTCCTCAGCCTGCTCCACCACCAGGTCGAACTCCTCGGCGTACCGGGCCAGGAGCACGAGCACGTTCGTCGAGGGGGACATGGGGTAGGACGATATGAAGGTGCACCCTCCCGCGAGGCACCCCAGGACCACGGCGTCCACCCCGTTCATGAGGAGCGCCTCCTTCACCGCGTCGGACCGTTCGATGACCGGCAGGGCCTGGCCCGACCTGAGGAGGTGGGAGCCCTTCTCGTAGCCCGTCCGTGCGGCTGCGATGTTCGCGGCCGCACGGACGTCGCCGGTCCTGCCGAAGGCCTGCCGTACCTGGTCCTCCAGGAGGTCCTGGCCCACACCGAAGAGGCCGGAGAACACGCCGGTCAGGATGACATTGACGTAGACCTGCCCGCCCATCTCTCCGGCCATGCGGGACAAGGGCATATCGACAATGGGGTAGCCCCCTCCCGTATATGCCCTGTCCATGAACTCCTTTTCGCCCAGGATCACGGTGGCCGGGGTGATTCTCTCCCGGAACCGCTCCATGGCCCCTTCATGGAGAGGCACCATGATGTCGATCCTCCTGGTGCACGATGCGACGCCCTGGGAAGAGATCCTGATCTGGGTGGAGTTGTTCCCGCCCCTGATCCTGGACATGAATTCGCTGTAGGAGAAGACATGGAGGCCGGAGAGCTTGAAGACCCTTACCATGAGCTGCTCGAAGGTCTGCAGGCCCTGGCCTGCCTCGCCCGAGACGAGGAAGGAAAGGTCTTCGGGCATATGAGCCTTGGTGGTCATGATCCTCTATAACTAATCCCCGGTCCCCGGAAATCAAGGTCCCGCGGCGGGACGGTTCTCCCTGTCCGGGCCGGGTCGGAGGCAGGCCGGGGCAAGATTTCTGTTGCCAATCCGCCTTCCCTGGTATAAACGCACTCTGCGCATGGAAGAATGTGCATGCATTTCAGGAGAACAGGCACCATGCATCAGCTGAAACGGAACGAGAGCATCAGGAACGTCGCCATCATCGCCCATGTCGACCACGGCAAGACCACGCTGGTGGACGCCATGTTCCGTCAGAGCGGCGTGTTCCGTGCAGGCCAGGAAGTGCAGGTCAGGGTCATGGACAAGCTCGAGCTGGAGCGGGAACGCGGCATCACCATCGCGGCCAAGAACTGCTCGGTCATCTGGAACGGGGTCAAGATCAACATCATCGACACCCCGGGCCACGCCGATTTCGGCGGCGAGGTGGAACGGGCCCTGTCCATGGCGGACGGCGCCATCCTGCTCGTGGACGCCTCCGAGGGGCCGCTGCCCCAGACGCGCTTCGTCCTGAAGAAGACCCTGGAGGCGGGCCTCAAGGTGATCGTGGTGATCAACAAGATCGATCGCAAGGACGCCAGGCCCCGCGAGGTGCTCAACGAGATCTACGACCTCTTCATCGACCTGGGGGCGGACGACGCCCAGATCGACTTCCCCTGTCTCTACGCGGTGGGGCGCGACGGGGTGGCCATGCGGTCCCTGGACGGCCAGGGCACAGACCTGAGCTGTCTCTTCAAGGAGATCCTCTCCGCCATCCCCGCGCCTGAGCATGACCCGGCCGAGCCCTTCCAGATGCTCGTGGCGGACCTGGACTACTCGGACTATGTGGGCCGGCTGGCCATCGGCAGGATCTTCCACGGCAGGGTGGCCGCCAGCGACCCGCTGCTCTGCATCGATGCCGATGGACAGCACAAGCCGCTCAAGGTCACCAAGCTGCAGTGCTACGACGGCGTGAGCATCCGCGAGACCATGGCCGCGGAGCCCGGGGACATCGTGGTGCTTGCGGGCATCGAGGACGTGAAGATCGGCGACACCATCTGCACCCAGGAGAACCCGAAGGCGCTCAAACGCATCACCGTGGACGAGCCCACCGTTTCCATGCGCATCATGCCCAACAACTCTCCCCTGGCAGGCACCGAGGGCAGCCTCGTGCAGTCCACCAGGATCCACGAGCGCCTCGTGAAGGAGACGCTGCGCAACGTGGGCATCAGGCTCGAGACGGTGCCGGGAAACGACGGCTTCATCATCAAGGGCCGCGGCGAGTTCCAGCTCGCCATCCTCATCGAGACCATGCGGCGCGAGGGGTTCGAGCTGTGCGTGAGCAGGCCCGAGGTGATCTGCGAGTACCGGGAAGGGAAGGTGCTGGAGCCCATCGAGCACCTCTACATCGACTGCGACGAGGAATTCCTCGGCATCGTCACCCAGAAGCTATCCATCCGTAAGGGCAGGATGATCAACTACACGGGCCACGGCGCGGGGAGGGTGAGGATCGAGTTCAACATACCCTCCCGCGGGCTCATCGGCTACCGCGACGAGTTCCTCACCGACACCAAGGGAACCGGCATCATGAGCTCATACCTCCTGGGCTACGAGGAGCACCGCGGGGATTTCCCGAGCCGCTTCACCGGCTCCATCGTGGCCGACCGCAGGGGCTCGGCGGTCCCCTACGCGCTGTCGAACCTCGAACCCCGGGGCAGGCTCTTCGTGGTCCCAGGCGACCCGGTCTACGAGGGTATGATCGTGGGCGAGCACAGCCGCGAGAACGACATCGACGTGAACCCCTGCAAGATGAAGAAGCTCACCAACATGCGGGCTGCGGGACGCGACGACAACATCATGCTCTCCCCGGTGATCCCCATGACCCTGGAAAAGGCCCTGCAGTTCATCCGGGACGACGAGATGGTGGAGGTCACGCCCAAGTCCGTCAGGCTCCGCAAGGCCGAGCTCTCGGCCGGCCGGCGCCACGACCTGAGCATCGCGCGGAAGAAGGCGGCCGGGTAGCCGCTGACACGCTTGAATGCTGATAGGGGAAGGCAGACAGAAGGGACACTGGTGGTCGACCCGGAGGATATCGTTTCCTCCTTTTCCTGAAGCTGATCAAATACGATGAATCGGGTGTACCCTGGGTCGCAGCCCCTGTCCTTTTGGGATCCTTCGCCTCATAGGAGCCATGAAACCATGTAGGTCCCGAATCATGCTGTTCCCGTCAACCATGACGGTGTCGGGAGGGAGGGATGTCCGCGCAGATACTTATCGGCCGACTCTCAATTGTTCACATCCCTTTACCGATACTGGGAACAGGGCTCTATGAAAAAAATATTCCTCATAGACAATGACGAGAAAGAGACGTCGCAGATTGGACGTATTCTCTCGGACGGCGGCTATGACATGACCGTTTCGAACGACGGTGCCGAGGCATTTGAGATTCTCAGGGCACAGACCTTCGACCTGGTGATAGCCGATATCGATATTCAAGGGCTGGACAGTTTCTCCATCCTGAACTGGATTGCCGTACACAAGCAGGATACCAAGGTCATCATGACCACCGGGAAGGATTCCCGGTCCATCTCCCATGCCGCTGTCCGAATGGGGGCCCTCTGTTGCCTGGAAAAACCCATCGGCGGGCAGTATCTGCTCGATACGGTGCATGAATATCTCAACGAAACTGGGTTCTCCGGCACCATAAGCAAGATTACCCTGGCTGATTACCTGCAGCTGTGCATTTACACTACCGCCACGAAGAATTTCGAGGTGATCAAGGGGAGCCGGCGGGGAGTCATTGTTATCAAAGAGGGACAGATCGTGTATGCCGATTACGGGGACCTGAAAGGCGAAGATGCCTTCTATGAGATCCTGTCCCTGGAAGGTGGAAGGATCAATGAGATCCGCATCAAGGGCTGCATGGAGCCGAATATCTCCATGGAGAGCGGTTTTCTCCTCCTGGAGGCCACGCGCAGACATGACGAGAACCAGCTCCAGGCAGCACTTGAGGGGCATGGAGAAGGCATCCCCGGATCCGCCCGAGACCGGGCTCAGGAAGGGAACCTCCCTGAAGCCGGGGCCGGACAGCTTCCCGGACTCGCTCCCTCTGAAGAGAACATATCCGGAACAGGAATCAGCAGAATCCTGGACCAATCGCCCGGTGTCCTTGAATACGGTATTTTCTCAACAGGGGATGTCCTGCAAGAGCGATCGACCGATATGAGTATATCACTGAATATCGCGCCTTCCCTCTTTTTCAACCTGTCTGAAAACCTGGATGAGATGATCTCAGGGGCAGGGTTGAGGTATCTTGTCATAACCACCAGGAGCGGTGTCCGGTATATCCTGTTCCGGGACAACGGAAACCAGGTGGTTGCGGGCCTGAAGCCGGGCGTGAAACCGGCGGAAATTTTCCAAGAGATCAGGAACACTTTAACCTATAATACATAATGTACGTTATTTTCTTGTGTTATCTTTTCCCAGGATCCATCCGATAGGAAATAAACCAATAATTCATCAAGTATGATTGTTGGCGGCATACGATACATGATGTAATTTTCTTCCAATTGCACATCTGGGCATTTCTTGGTCGGAAAATCTGGTGGTGTCACGAGAGACGGAACAGGCCTGTGAAGCGGTCTGGAGTTCCGTGAGGATCCTGTCCATCCTTCGGTGGCACGGCAAAGGAAGCATCGGTTTCAGTCGAGAAAGGGGAACGTATGAATCAGGTTCTTAATGAGTTCAAAACCGTCCAGGGGGTTACCGGGGCCTATGTATTCAATGTCAAGGGCCTGGTCATGGCGAACAACCTGCCAGCGCTCTTCAAGGAAGCGAAGCTCCTGAACATGGGCAAGATGCTGTCCAAGATATTTTCCGCAGGACGTCTGACCTTTCCCGACATCACCGAGGTATTTCTCTCCTATGAGGAGTCCATCGTCGTCGTCAGGGAGATCGTCGACAAGGCGTACCTGATCATCCTGTGCGAGCCCTCGCTGAACGTGAATCTTGTTACCCTGACCATGAACCTTGCCATGGACGATCTCCGGGAGAAAATAGCCTCGATACCGGCTGTTCCTGTCCAGCAGCCGGAAGCGCCTCCCGCAGTTGAGAAGTCCTCTCCCGTGGAGAGGACCCCGGGACAGAAAAAAGGCGCTGCAAGAGAAATGCTTAAGTCCGGCCCTCTCGTCCCCTTCCTTCAGGCGATGCTGACCGCCCTGGCAAAGGTTATGGGCCCCATGGCCAGGATCATCCTGGAGGAATCCCTTGAGGTATGGCAGGCGGTCTGTCAACCCTCCTACGATACACTCCCCAAACTCGTCGATATCCTGACTCTGGAGATAAAAGATCCTGAAAAGGTGAGCAGCTTCAGGGAGATGGTGAACTCGAACATTTTCGAGAAAGACATGTAGAGGGTGAGAGACATGGCGAAAGTTGAAGAACTGGTGAACGGGATACAGAAGATTCAGGGCCTGGAGGGATATATACTCGTAAAGCAAGACGGGCAGGTGGTTTCCCACAATGTATCCAATGTCGAGAGACTGTCGGCCATGATCGCCGTGAGCGGTTCGATGGGAAACACCGTGAAGACCGAACTGGGAGCGAGTCATTTCAGGTATCTCATGCTTGCGCGGAAGACCAATGAAAAGCTCCTTGTCATTCCCATCGAAAGCTTCATTCTCGGTGTCCTTCAGGACCCCGACGCGTATACGCCGGATATCGTAAGTAAAATTCAGTCCGTCATCAACGGCCTGAGGGCAAGATAATCCTCCGCCGCAGGTGGAGGGAGACGAAGAAAGGGAGGTTTCCGTCCATGAATGATCATGCAATGATGCGCTACAGGTGTCTGGTGATACTGGCGGGCATGGTGCTCTGCCTTTCTCCAGGGGCTCATGCCCTGGACGAGCTCGTGGGGTTCGATCTCCAGGTGAAGACCTGGGCAGAGGAATGCCGGGACGAGGTGAAATCGCGCTTCGAGATGCTCATCAGGACAGGGAAGCTCACGCAGACTCAGGTCTTTGACACTTTCTACGTGCCAGTCCCCAATACCTATCCTCAGAAGTATCATACCCAGTACGACAAGTACTCCGATCAGGTCCTCCAGGATCTCCTGGACAATTATGTCAAGAAGAACGGCCGGATCATCTATTTCGTGGCCGTTGATAAGAACGGCTATGTGCCGACCCACAACAGCAGGTATTCACAGCCGATAACCGGGAACAAGGTGGAGGACGCCAAGGGGAACAGGACCAAGACTCTCTATAACGACCGGACCGGCCTGACGGCTGCCAGGAATACGGAGCCGTACCTCCTGCAGAAATACAACCGTGATACGGGAGAGACCGCATATGACCTCTCCGTGCCCCTCTATATCAAGGGCCAGCACTGGGGATGCGTACGGGTCGGATACAAATAGGCCGTCCATTACTTTTCAACGACGAGAATGAAAGGAGGAGTAAATGTTCAGGAAGATCGGGTTCAAGGTCGCACTGTTCGTCAATCTTATCTTGCTGGTGGTAATCATCGGCGGGACGGCCTTTCTGGTCGTGGAACAGGAGAGGACTATTGAAAGTCAGTTCAGGGAGAGGGCAAAATTCATCTCCGTGATCGGGGCGAAGGCCGTGGGCAGGGTCATGGAGGAGGCCATCGATAACGGGGTATTCACCGTTGAAGACGCATTCGATACGGACTATGTGCTCATTCCCGGGTTTGATCCGCCGAAATTCCACACCAAGTACGATTCCTATACGGACAAGGCATTTCTCACCCTGCAGGATGAATTTCTGAAAGATAAGAACGTGCTCTATGCGGGAGCCGTGGATATCAACGGTTATATACCCACCCACAACACCAGGTTCCAGAATCCCATTACCGGGGACAAGGAGAAAGACCGGGCAGGAAACCGGACCAAACGGGTCAACAACGATCCGATCGGTCTCAAGGCCGCCAAGAACCAGGAGGAAGGCTTTCTTCAGGTCTACAAGATGGATACCGGAGAGACCACCTGGGATACCGCCTCCCCCATCTACGTGAAAGGCAAGCTCTGGGGGAACTTCAGGGTGGGTATCTCGCTGGAAACCCTGGAGAAGTCAATATCATCCCTCAGGATTACCCTGGGCATCGTCATGCTCATGATCCTCCTGATCACCACGGTGATCGTATTCATCGTGGTGAACATCACCCTGAAACCGCTGACCGAGTTCACCCAGATCGCCTCGCGCATGGCAGACGGCGATGTGGAGAACAAGATCGTTTCGCGGTCCAGGGACGAGATCGGTGAACTTGCCGACGTGCTCGAACGCATGCGGATCAGTCTCAAGACGGCGATGGACCGGCTCACCAGGCAATAAGGAATATCATGACATACCCCCCTGCGGGATAGGTGCATCTATCCGCAGGGGGATTTCCTCGTCCCTCTCCGGTCATCCCTTCCCGTGCTCGTAGACATGCACGTCCCTCTGCGGGAACGGTATGGAGATGCCCTGCGCGTCGAACCGCTTCTTCACCGCCTCGATGACATCGAAGTACACGCCCCAGTAGTCGGAGCCCTTTACCCAGGACCTGGTCTGGAAGACCACGCTGCTGTCGGAGAGCTCCTTGACGAGGATCGCCGGCTCCGGGTCCTTGAGAATCCTGGATTCTCCTGAGACGACCTCCTGTATGCACTTCCTCACCTTGTCGATGTCGTCGCCGTAGCTGACCCCGAAATCCAGGTCGACCCTCCTTGTCTCCTTGGTGGAGTAGTTGGTGATGTTGTCCCCCATCATCTTGGCGTTGGGGATGATGATCACCTTGTTGTCCAGGGACTTGAGCGTGGTCGTGAATACCTCGATCTTCTCCACGATCCCCGAGGCGCCGCCCCCGTCGATGTAGTCGCCCGCCTTGAACGGCTTGAAGATGATCATGAGGAACCCGGCGGCGAAATTCGCCAGCGAGCCCTGCAGCGCAAGGCCGATGGCCAGGCCTGCGGCGCCGATGACGGCGATGAACGAGGTGGTCTGTATCCCGAGCTGGGCCAGGGCCGCTATGACCACGAAGGTGAGCAGGGCGATGTAGACCAGGTGCTCGACAAAGGACACGATGGTCGGGTCGACCTTTCTGCCGGTGAGGATCCGTCCGGTCAGGCCCCGGACCCCCCGTGCGATCCAGCGTCCAACGATGAAGATGACCAGCGCGGCGATGATCTTGATCCCATAAAAGGTAACCCACTCCTGAACCTTGAACCACAATTCTTCCATGTATGCCCTCCTCCTTTAAAAATATATCGATTTTCGTAGTCGGATGAATTTCAGGGTTTGATGCTATCGATAAGGTTTTACTGTCTATAGGACAAGATAATCGTGTATGGCCGTGAATCAATGGCAGGCCCGATGCCTTCCGGCGGGGGAAAGTCCCGGGAAGCTTTTTGAAGCCTTGTTCAGACGATTGACAGGAATTCCCCGATACACTATCAGGATATGGCCAAGGGAGAACATGTCTCCTGAAAACCGGATGAAAGGAAGAACCCAGTGAATCCGTATCAGAAGTGGTTCCTTGCAAGCCGCCCATGGTCCTTCACCATGACGGCCATATCGGTGGGGGTCGGGGGTGCGCTGGCGGCCATCGACGGCCCGTTCTCATGGACCCTGTTCATCCTCGCCGTGACGGGCGCCGTCTGTATGCATGCCGCCGCCAACCTGTTCAACGACTATTACGACGTGAAGCAGGGCGTCGACACGGTGGAGTCCGCTACGGCCCAGTACCGGCCACATCCCCTCGTCCAGGGTCTGCTCCCTGCACGCCAGGTCTTCCTGGCCGCGTCCGTCCTCCTCGGTGCGGGTGCGCTCATCGGGATCTACCTGACCCTGCACTGCGGGTGGGCCGTGTTCTGGATCGGCCTGGCGGGGTCCCTGGCCGCGGTGGCCTATACGGCCCCGCCCATGAAGTACAAGTACTTCGCCATGGGCGAGATCTCGGTGTTCCTCATGTGGGGCCCGCTCATGGTGGAGGGGGCGTACTATGTCCAGCGCCATGCCCTGAGCTTCAAGGCGCTCCTGGTCTCCATCCCCTTCGGCGTCCTGGTCGCCCTGGTCCTGCTGGCCAACAACATCCGTGACATCGACCACGACCGCAGCAGGCATATCCGCACCATCGCGAACACGCTGGGACAGCGGTCGGGCATGTACCTCTACCTGCTCTTCATGGTCGCCGCCTTCGCCTGCATCCCCCTGTTCATCATCTGGGGTGTGCTCCCGGTCTGGGGACTGGCCATCTTTCTCTCCCTGCCCATCGCCGTGAAGCTTCTCCGGCAGATGATGCGCCTGGTCCCGGCTGACGCCGATGCCCAGACCGCGAAGCTCGACACCGCCTTCGGCGCGCTCCTCCTCATCGTGCTGGTGGTCCAGGGCCTGACCGGATGAACGGGGCCGGATACCGTCCCGGGGTCGTCTGGTCGGCCGTGGCCCTGGCGGCGGTGCTGTGGTTCGTCACCTTCTCTCTCGGCGGGCCGAGCTTCTGGATCAAGATAGGCGTCTCCACGGCCATTCTCGCCGCTGTGGCCGTCAGGGAGGGGACGATCCGGGCGAACGCCCTGTCCTTCGACCGGAAGGCGGTGATTCAGGGACTTCTCGCGGCCGCAGGCCTGTATCTCGTCTTCTGGGCCGGCAAGGAAGCCTCCACCCTCGTCCTGCCCTTCGCCTCCGGCCAGATCGGAGCCATCTACGACAAGGGACAGGGCTTTCCCACGGTCGCGATCTTCTTCCTGCTCCTGTTCGTCACCGGACCCTGCGAGGAGCTGTTCTGGCGGGGCTTTCTGCAGAGGAGGCTCATGGAACGCTACGGCCGGTGGGGAGGCTTCCTCCTGTGCACGCTGGTGTATGCAGGGGTGCACGTCTTCTCGTTCAATTTCATGCTCATCGGCGCCGCCGCGGTGGCGGGTGCCTTCTGGGGTCTGCTCTACATGAAGCTCGCGCGCCTGGACAGCGTGATCATCTCCCACTCCCTGTGGAGCGCCGTGATCTTCGCCGTGGCCCCCATGTCGTGAAAGGGGTCATCCCCTCTTCAGGACATCCTTCAGGGTGATCTCCGGGTGGCGGTACCGCTCGTAGGCAGGGGTCTTCCTCCCGTACTGGATCGCCTCCTGCGGGCACCACTGGAGGCAGGCGAAGCACTGGTCGCACCGGTGGTTCCAGACGGGCTTCCCCCCTGACAGGGTGATGTTGCCGGCAGGGCAGACCTTCTCGCAGATCCCGCACCGGTTGCACTTCTCGTCCGTCCGGAAGGGCCGGTCCATGGCGGGAACCTTCGGGAAGCTCATCCGGTAGATGGCCGTGAAGAGGATCCGCTGCCATAGGGGACCCTTTTCCACAGGGAGGACATCCTGTTTCCTGATGTGACCTGCGATGCGGGAGATCTTTTCCCTTGCCTGAGCGAAGCGCCTGAGCTGCTCCTCCCTGGGACCCGGACCACCCCAGGGGATGTAGTTGGACGGCATCCTGATCTGGAAGCCGGCCGAGAGGGCAATGCCACTGCCCGCCATGATCCCCTTCAGCTGGACCAGGGTGTTGGACACCTGACCGCCGTTGACCGCCACGGCGAAGGAGTACCCTGTCCGCTTCACGTCCAGCGATTCGATGAACCGGATGACCGGGGCGGGCACGCCCCATATGTACACGGGAAAGACAAAGCCCGTGACGCATCCTTCGACGACCTTCTTCTCGTCGGGGCAGAGAGCCATGGAAATGATGTCCGCGCCGCCGATTCCCTCGCCGATCAGGCGCGCGGTCCACAGGGCATTCCCGGTGCCGGTGTAGTAGAAGATGGTCGGTCGGGAGCCCGGGAATGATGCCATGACTGCCTACTCCTCGTGGATGACGTCCTTGATGATGTAGCTCCCGGACTTCTCGTCCAGCTCCAGCTCCAGCAGGTGGCGGTCGCGGGCCTCTTCCAGGAGCCGGCTGAAGGACCGGAAGCCGTAGTAGCTCTCGTTGAACCCGGGCTTACGGCGGCGCAGGGCCTGTTTTATCATGGAACCCCAGAGCTTGTCTTCTTCGCCCCGCTCGTCGAACAGGGCCTCCACGGTCTCCACCACGAGGTCCAGGGCTTTCTGCTTCCGGTCTTCCTCGGCGCTCTCCTTGGGCTCGGGCTTCGGCTGGGTTCCGGCGGCGGGGGGCTTGGGCGCCGTTTTCTTCGCCTTGCGTCGCTTGGCCTCGCTCTCGCGCACCAGGTCGTCGTAGAAGATGAACTCGTCGCAGTTGGCGATGAGGAGCTCGGATGCGGAGTTCTTCACCCCCACCCCGATGACGAGCTTGTTGTTCTCCCTGAGCTTGCTCACCAGCGGCGAGAAGTCCGAGTCGCCGCTGATGATCACAAAGGTGTCCACATGCGATTTGGTGTAGCAGAGGTCCAGGGCGTCCACCACCATGCGGATGTCCGCAGAGTTCTTGCCCGACTGCCGCACGTGGGGTATCTCAATGAGCTCGAAGGACGCCTCGTGCATGACGGGCTTGTAGTCCTTGTAGCGCTCCCAGTCGCTGTATGCCTTCTTCACGATGATGCTGCCCTTGAGCAGCAGGCGCTCGAGGATCTTCTTCATGTCGAACTGGGCGTACTTGGCATCACGCACGCCGAGCGCGATATTCTCGAAATCGCAGAACAGGGCCATGTTCTGGGTTTTTTCCAGTACTGCCATTGTATCACTCCTTAGTATCAATCTTGTTCAATCCGATACCGGATTCATATCACCGGCAACATACCCGCATACATTCATCCTTCCTTTGGGGCCATGCTGTCAAGGCATTAAACAGCCGACCACTCTGCCTGAAGATGATGGAGGATACCCCATCACGAAGAGAACACCCTCTGGATTATTTTTGCCAGCTCCCTCATCTCCAGGGGTTTCAGGGCGAATTCCCGGATACCGATCTCTTTCGCCTTCTCCTCCGAGATATGCTCGCTGTATCCGGTGCACAGGATAATGGGGATGTCAGGGCGGATCTCCAGGAGTTTCAGGGCAAGCTTGTCCCCGGTCAGACCCGGCATGGTCATGTCGGATATGACCAGGTCGAAGTCTGCCGGATTATTCTGAAAGTGGGCAAGGGCATCTATGCTGCTTGTTCTTGTGACCACTGCATATCCCAGCCTGCCGAGCATCTTCTCTGCAAGGTTCGCCAGGGTCGGTTCGTCGTCGACGAACAGGATGCGGGCGTTCCCGGTAGGGAGAGGCTCTCTCTGTGCCAGCTCTGTGGTGTCCACGCCCAGGGTGATTTCCGGCAGATAAACGTCAAAGGCCGTCCCTGTCCCCGGGGTGCTCGTGCAGGTGACCGCGCCGTTCTGGCTCTTCACGATCCCGTGCACCACCGACAATCCCAGACCGGTTCCGCGGCCGAGCTCCTTGGTGGTGAAATAGGGCTCGAAGATCCGTTCCACGACCTCGGGAGCCATGCCGTGGCCGGTATCGCCTACCGTGAGCCTCACGTAGGACCCCGGCTTGATATCGAGCTCATGGGCCATGACGGCATCGATAGCTTCTTTCCTCAGCCTCACGGTGAGCACCCCGCCGGTTTCGTCCATGGCATGTGCGGCATTGGTGCAGAGGTTCATGATCAGCTGGTTCACCTGTGTGGGATCGGACATGACCAGGCATGACGGGACGAGATCCTGGCGGATCTCTATAGTGGTCGGTATGACCGATCGGAGCATCTTGAGCGACCCCTTGACGAGAGGGGGGAGGTCCAGCGGTGAATAGGTTGTTTCCGCCCTGCGGCTGAAGGTGAGGATCTGTTTCACCAGGTCCTTGGCCCGGTCGGCCGCCTTGATGGCCTCCTTGATCTCGCTCCTTGCCGTGTCCGGCTCCGATGCATCACCCAGGGCGAGCTCGGAGTAGCCGATGATGGCGGAGAGGATGTTGTTGAAATCGTGGGCGATGCCGCCGGCCAGGGTCCCCAGGGACTCCATCTTCTGGGCCTGGGCGAGCTGGTCTTCGAGCCTCTTCTTATCGAGCTCGGCCAGCTTGCTCTCGGTGACGTCCCTGATGACGGCCACGATGAACTGCTCACCCCCGGCGTCCCGGTAGAGGGTCTTCTTGGTGACGATGGTATGGACATTCCCCCCTGCATCGGTGATCTTCTCCTCATTGACGTTCTCTACCCCTGAGGTGAAGACGAGCTCGTCCTTTTCCCAGAAGACATCCGCTTCCTCCCTGGGGAAGAATTCATAATCGGATCTGCCGAGCAGCTCCTCCCTCGAGTGCCCGAAGAAGATGCAGGCCGCGTCGTTGAGCAGGACCCACCGGTGCTGCCGGTCCTTGACGAAGATCGGGTCGGCCACGGCATTGATGATCTTGTCGAGATAGTTCTCCGACTCCCGGAGGGCTTTCTCCACCTGTTTCCGTTCGTCCATCTCCCTCTGCAGGGACACGGTCGTTTCCTGCAGCACTTCACGCTCAGCAGAGAGTTTCCACAGGAGGTCCCGTTCATGGAGAAACGAGGTGTTGAGCCTGTCGAGGAGCAGGCTGACCGGGAGGCTCGCAGCCAGCGAGACGATGGAAAGGTTGACCACGAACATGGTCCACTTGGAGACGGGCTCCGCATGCACGATGGCCCAGGACTGAAGGTGCTGGCCGAAGACCCAGAAAAAGGCCAGGAGCACCGCGGCATTGACGGCGGTCGTGAGCATGGCCGCCTGTGTCCCGAACAGGAGGGCGGAGATCACCGTGCACAGCACGAGCCACCCGGGGCGGGCATAGTAGGGGCCCAGCGCGATGAGGTAGGTCGCGGTCATGGCGTATATGGAGAGGAAGAAGAGGATGCTTCTGGCGGACGAATTTTTCACCCAGAAGTAGGTGTAGAACAGGACGAGGAAAGCCGCCATATCGAAGGAGATAAGGCCGAACTTGCGTTCCGAGATCAGGTAGGGGAACGTAGACACAAACCCCAGCGGCATGACGACCAGGGCCACCAGCAGCATGAGGGTGACGTAGTAGTTCCTCCAGCCCTCGAGGTCGGAATACTGGTCAAGTCCCTTCAGGATACTGAATCTTCCAGGCTGTGTGTCATGGTTCATCGTTCGCTCCCCGATGCGTGGCAGGGCATCGCTCATGGGGCGGGAAGTCTTCCTCCCCGGGTTTGTATGCCCTGATCCCTTCTTCCGTGAACAACTCCTCGATGTGTTCGATCTCGGTATCCGTATGCGTTCGAAGCGCAGGACCGTCCGGGAGTCCCAGCCACCTGCGCTTGCCGGACCCCATGGGGTGGTAGGGTACGACGGTCAGCCGGGACAGCCCCAGTCCGCGGAGAAATCCGGCCCATCCCCTGATGTTGTCCTGTCCGTCGGTCATGGCCGGCACCAGGGGGAGGCGGGGCCAGACAACGGGGCCCTCATGCCTGTGCATGGCCTCGGCAAGGGACTTGAGGTTCCGCTTGATCGCGTCATTGTCCGCTCCGCATATGTTCCGGTGCCGCCCCGGGTCATGGATCTTGATGTCGAAGAGCACGAGATGGAGCTTGTTGAGGAGGGGCTGCAGGCTTTCACGGTCGAAGAGCCCGCAGGTCTCCATGGCGACGTCGATCCCCTCGGCGCGGAGCAGGCCTGCCAGCCTTGCCGCGAAGTCAGGAAAGAGCGTCGGTTCCCCCCCGGTGAAGGTCACGCCGCCCCCCGAATCCTTGAGCAGGGGGAACTCGGGACGCAGGGTCTCCATGACCTCCTCGGGGGAGAGTTGTTTGCCGATGAGCGTCATGGCGCCCGATGGGCATCTCTCGACGCAGGTGAAGCAGAGCCTGCACCGGGAGGCATCCCTCCTGCCGACAGCGGTGACGGCATGCTCCGGGCACGCCTCTACGCACGTGCCGCAGCTGATGCACAGCCCGGGCTTGAACGCGACCTCCGGCGAAACCTTCCAGGACTCCACGTTCTGGCACCAGGGGCAGCGCAGGGGGCATCCCTTGAAGAAGACCAGGCTTCGTATGCCGGGGCCGTCGTGGAGGCAGAAGTGCTGCAGGGAGAACACGAGGGGATCAGGCGATCCCATGGGCGGTCCTCTCGATGATCTCGTCCTGGACGTCGGGCTGCAGGTCGTTGAAGTAGGCGCAGTAGCCGGCCACGCGCACCACGATCCCGGGGTGCGATGCGGGGTCCCGCTTCGCCTCCTTGAGTGTCTCGGGGTCGAGGACATTAACCTGGACCTGCATTCCGCCCCGGGAGAAGTAATCCCTGAAGAGGCTCGCCAGGGCGTTGCGGCCGGTCCTGCCCCCGATCACCCGACTGTCGAACTTCAGGTTCAGGGCGCAGCAGTTCATCCATTTCCTGCTGTCCAGGGAGGCCGCCGACCGGAGGACCGCGGTGGGACCGAGGCGTTCGGACCCGTCGGAGGGGGCGAGGCCGTTGGAGAGGCGGTGCCCTGCAGCCCGCCCGTTGGGCAGCGCCCCGGTCACTCGGCCGAAGCCGATGTGGCAGGTCATGGAGTAGAACCCGGGCACGTACCGCCCGCCGCGCGTGTTCCTGTGGGCGAGGAGGGCATCGGCAAAGGCGTCCGCTGCGAGCTGGGTCATGCGGTCCGCCTCCGGATCCCCGTTGCCGTAGCGGGGGAGCTTGGTCACCAGCTCGACCCTGAGGGCCTCCCGGCCCCTGAAGTTGTCCTTGAGGATTCCGACGAACTCAGGGAGACTGAAGCGCCTCTCGTCGAAGACGACCTTCTTGAGGGCGTACAGCGAATCGCCCGCATCGGCGAGCCCCGCCGCCTGGATGGAGGTATAGTCATACAGGCCGCCCCCCCAGGTCACGTCCCTGCCCGACTCGAGGCATCCCTCGGTGAGGATGGAGTTCACCGGCGTCGGACGGGTGGTCCGATAGACCTCTTCCAGCCACCCGATCACCTTTACCAGGTCGTCCACGCCATTGCGGACCTGGGCTCTAAATGCTTCGAGGACGTCGTCGAAGGTCTTCATGGCGTCCACCGGCATGGTGGCCGCACCGAAGCGGCGCTTCCCCTCGATCCGGGCCTTGCCGTGGAAGCGTGCGCCCCCGTTCAGGGCGAGCTCCAGGCACAGCGGCAAATTGAAGAGCGCGGCATCCGATGAGTTGTACGTCCGCCCCTGGCTCGCCATCTCCACGCATCCGATGACCGCGTAGTCCCGGGCATGCTCCCTGGTCATGCCCGCCTCCTCCAGCGCCCGGACCACGGCCGTGTCCCCGAACATGGAGGGGCGGCTGGTCCCCAGCTGGAGGAGCTCCACGCTCTTGTGGAGAAACCATTCGGGCGTGCCGGGATGGATGCGGACGTGTACCGCGGGCTCCCGGGTCAGGATCTGGGCATAGGCGTCCAGGATGAGGCCGGAGAGCTCGTTGGTAACGTCGTTCCCTTCTCCGTCCGTGCCGCCCAGGGTGAAGGCCTGGGCCACCCCGATGCCGCTGAAGAACCGGTCGACCCGCTGGGAATAGAGAGGCATGGTCTCGCAGGCCTTCAGGCAGAAGCTTGCGGTCATCTCCGTGGCCTGGCCGGGCGTCAGCCTGGCCTGTTCAACATCTCTCCGATAGAGGTCCAGGAGGATCTGGTCCATCCTTCCGAAGGAGAGGCCCTGCTCGAAGTCCTCCAGGTTCATGGCCATATGGACGATCCAGACGGCCTGGAGTCCCTCGTGATACGTCCGGGCGGGCTCGAAGGGCACCCGGCGGCAGGCCTGGGCCGAGGCCAGGAGCTCGGCCCTGCGCTGCCCGGACACCCCGGGGGAGGCCGCCATGCGCTCCGCCTCTGCGGCGAGGTTCTCCGCCATCTTCCTGATGCCGTCGATGGTTAACCGGACGCTTCTGTAGAAGGCGATCTGGTTGGCATCGAGGGTTGATCCGTCCGCGAGCCTGCCCTCCTGCAGCCTCTTCCCGGCCTCTTCATAGGGGCGGCGCAGTCCCTCGCGGACGACCATGCGGTAGTTGCCCACCTGGTGGGCCACGCCCGCCTCCTCCGTGATGAAGTGCCGCTTGGCGCGGAAGAAGTCCAGGAAGGAGGAGATGCGGGAGGGCCTGAGGAGGGCCTTGGCACCCACGCTCCTGAAGGTGTTCCTGAGCCCGATGCCCAGGAGCTCGAAGGTCTCCGGGACGCTCAGCCGCAGCGGGACGGTCCGTTTTCCCATGCGGGCGAGGTCCTCCAGGATGTTGATGGATCCGCCCTCGATGTAGTAGTTGGCCGCGATGCGCTTGGAGGTCATGTTGCCGATGATGAGCTCGTTCTCGTATATGCGGGGTCTGCGGCGGGAGAACAGGTACTGCAGGGCCATGGCGCGGTGGACAAGGGGATGCTCCGTCCTGGAGCTGAGGCGGCCCTGATGGGATTTCCAGAATTGCTCCAGGAGCCTCGGCCTCTCCAGGCAGATGGAGTACGGCGTGGACAGCAGCTCGGCCCTGATGGCTGCGATGCGTTCGGTGGGCGGGGAAAATCCTTCATCCGGTGCTGTGGCGGTACGTTGTGGCGTTGCCATGGACAGAGCCCTCCTCTGGGGATGGTTCCCTGATGCATGGTTCCAGGCTGCGCAATCCTCGATGATTAGTTACTCTACTATCATGAGTTCAGGATGATATCCAGATGTGAGTGCTGTCCGCCTCATCCCGCCATGCGGCGGCCCTGTTCCGGCCTGGCTACGGTGACGAGCGGGCGTCCGTTCTTCCGGCCGAGCCTCTTCCGGATGATCGCTGCCTCGGCCTGGGGCACGCTGATGAAGGTGAACTCGTCGCGGATCTCGATGTTGCTCACGAGCTTCTCCTTGACCCCCGTGTGTTCCCTGATGAACCGGAGCAGGTTCTGCGGCGTCATGCCGTGTCGACGCCCCCGGGCCACGAAGAGGCGGGTTTTCGCCTTTGTCTCAATCAGGGGGGCAGCGGTGCGGATCTCCCGGTACGCCTTCGGGTCAAGCTCTTCGCCGCAGACGTGGCGCAGGCAGGCGGCCAGGACGGCGGCGGGGTCCGAGCCCTCGAGGAGCTCGGCGGCCAGCAGGGCATAGGCGCTCGTGTCTTCCTCCTCCATGGTGCGTCTGATCTCGGCCTCGATCCTGCCGCGTTTCGCTGCGATGATGTCTTTCACCCCCGGCAGGCTCCCCCTGCGCATGGCTTTGCCCGTGGTGCGGCGGATGAGGTCCAGGGCCCGCTGCTCCTTCGGGGTGACCAGGGTGACGGCGATGCCTGTCTGCCCGGCCCGGCCGGTGCGGCCGATCCTGTGTATGTAGGAATCCGGGTCCTGGGGTGGGTCGTAGTTGATGACATGGGTCAGGCAGCTGACGTCGATGCCGCGGGCCGCCACGTCGGTGGCCACCAGGATGGAGGTCTGCCTGGTGCGGAGACGTTTCATGATCCGTTCCCGGTCCGCCTGCTCGATCTCGCCGTGGAGGCACTCTGCGCCATAACCGCGTTCGATGAGCCTGTCCGCGATCTCACCTGTCTCCACGCGGGTACGGCAGAAGACCAGGCCGTAGAACTCCGGCTCCATGTCGATGATGCGGCACAGGGCCTCGAACCTGTCCTTCTCGCGCACCTCGAGATAGATCTGGTCGGTGAGCTGCCGGGCCTGTTTCTGCGTGCCTGTGGTGATGGTGTCGTACCTGCCCATGTGGCGCTTCGCAATGGCGATGACTTCCCTGGGCATGGTGGCGGAGAAGAGCATGGTGCGCCTTTCAACCGGAGCATGGCCGAGGATGGCCCTGATGTCGTCGATGAACCCCATGTCGAGCATCTCGTCCGCTTCGTCGAGGACCAGGTGGGTCAGCCCGTCCAGGCGCAGGGTGCCTTTCTCGAGGTGGTCGAGGATGCGGCCCGTGGTCCCCACCACGATGTCCGCGCCGTGCTTCAGGGCGCTCCGCTGGGGCCCGAAGGGCTGGCCGCCGTAGACCGACACGACCTCGATCTTCTTCTTTCCTCTGAGTGACCTGATCTCGTCCGCCACCTGCACGGCGAGCTCCCGGGTGGGCACCAGTACGAGGGCCTTCACGCGTCCGTCGGGTGTCTCCATGCGTTCGATGACGGGGATGCCGAAGGCCGCCGTCTTGCCGGTGCCGGTCTCGGCCTGGGCCACCACGTCGCGACCTTCGTTCAGGAGAAAGGGGATGATCGCTTTCTGTATGGGTGTGGGCTCTTTGAAGCCCTTTGCTGCAAGCGTGTTGAGCATGGCCTCCGACAGGCCGAGGATTCTGAACTGTTCCAAGCTGGATCTCCTTTGTCGTATGCAGTGAACGTCTCGTAGACACACAAAGGATCAGCAGGGATGCCTTTGAAGGTGGCGCCAAGAGTTACTTGTGCGCCTTATAGCTGAATTTTCAGGAAATGCCAGCAAAAAAATGAGGTGTTTTCACGAAGAACGGTGCATGGTTGGAGGTGAACAACGGCGGGTCGTTCCGGACGATGGCGGCAACGGCTGGGTTTCGCCGGAATTCCCTGTCCAGGAACCGGCGGACACGGTTCCGGTCCCAGCCCTTCGGATGGACGAAGCCCTGGTAGAGCGAGAGGTCGCCCTCGAAGAAATCGTAGGTGTCGAGTCCCGCCGCCTCATCGCCGCCTCGGGGGAGGTTGAAGACGGACAGGTTGAGGAAATCGATGTACCCGGCATGGTCCGCAGTGAACTCCAGGGTCTTCCGGGCGCTTGCCTCGTCCTCGGCCGGGGTGCCGAAGAGGAGGTACACGTAGGT
>ERZ795048.978-NODE-978-length-27531-cov-4.697445_pt1 | contig 27531 bp, 22 predicted proteins | sample MGYA00375132_ERZ795048 | MGnify/ENA primary metagenome ERZ795048 (study PRJEB30177, sample SAMN05720225) | activated sludge metagenome | isolation source: Anaerobic digester | place: Hong Kong | collected 2014-12-17 ... | reverse complement strand
GCTTTTTCAGGCTCCAGGGGCATGTTACGGATGAAAAGTTCTTCGCGGGTAACTTCAGGCTCAAATTCTTCTTCAACGGCATGCCGCTTGTCCGAAATGGAGATGGTCTTGTGCTGGGTGTACTCAAGTTCGATTTTCTTCGAGACTTCCTTGACCGTCTTCTCCGACTGATACTCCTTCACCAGCAATGCGTAAGCCTCGCGCGTGAGTTTAGTGTTGGCATTATTGTCGATTTTGATTCCTTTTTTATGAAGGAACTCGACAATGGTATTCATGCCCACATTAAACTCCTGCGCTGCCTTACCAAGTCTTGTGCTCTTACTTACTTCTGACATATTGTGATTTGCTGTTATGCTCCGCTTCCTGCCGCGGATCTGCTGTAAAAATACGCTAATTATGTTATTCAAGTCCTGAGAGTTCCGTAATTTCCCGTGTTTTCCTGATTTTAAGCGATTTCAGGGCTTATTCAAACTCTGCCCTCAGTATTCTGATCACCTCCTTGATGGTTTCTTCCTCAAGATCGGTGCGGTTTACCAATTCCTCAACGCTGAGGTCTAGCACGCTGCGGGCAGTGTCACAACCGATGGCTTTCAGCTCATCAATGATCCACTGATCGATTTCATCAGAAAATTCCTGAAGGTCAACATCTTCATTGTCAATGTCGGAATCACGGTAGACGTCAATTTCATAACCGGTAAGCCTGCTGGCCAGTTTTATGTTGTATCCGCCTTTGCCGATGGCAAGGGAAACCTGGTCGGGCTTCATGTAAACATCGGCACGCTTCTCGCCTTCGTTGATGCTGATGGAGGAGATCTTGGCCGGGCTGAGGGCGCGGGTGATGTAAAGTGATGGATTGTTGGTAAAGTTGATTACATCGATATTCTCATTGCGCAATTCCCTTACAATCCCATGGATTCGCGATCCTTTCATCCCCACACAGGCGCCGACAGGGTCAATGCGGTCGTCGTAACTCTCCACGGCGATTTTGGCACGTTCGCCCGGAACCCTGACAATATTGCGTATGGTAATCAGCCCGTCATACACCTCGGGCACCTCCGATTCGAACAGTCGCTCCAGAAATGCCGGAGATGTGCGTGAAAGCACGATTACCGGGGTGTTGTTCCTCATGTCCACTTTCGAAACCACCGCGCGGATGGTGTCGCCCTTGCGGTAAAAGTCCGAAGGAATCTGTTCGGAACGGGGGAGCGTCAGTTCAATGTATTCATCGTCAAGCACCAGGATTTCCTTTTTCCATACCTGATACACCTCTCCGGTAATGATCTCGCCGATTTTCTCCTTGTATTTCTTGAAGATGTTGTCTTTCTCGTACTCCTGAATCTTCGACATCAGGTTCTGCCGGATGGTCAGGATTTCACGCCTGCCGAAATCCATCAGCCTGATCTCCTCCGAAACCTCTTCGCCTACTTCAAAGTCCGGTTCAATTTTGATGGCTTCAGAATAGGCGATCTGTTTGTTTTCATCTTCAATTTCCCCGTCTTCAACAATTTCACGGTTGCGCCATATCTCAAGGTCTCCCTTATCGATATTAACAATCACGTTAAAGTTCTCATCCGAGCCGTATTTTTTAATAAGCATATGCCTGAACACATCTTCAATGATGCGCATCATGGTTTCACGGTCGATGTTTTTGAACTCCTTGAATTCGGAGAAGGTTTCGACTAAATTGATATGTTCCATTTTCTTGAATTGTTCTTTAGAACAGGTGATTTACTTGATTATTTGAAAGAGATAATCTCCTTTGTTTGTTTTATTTCATTAAAGGGAATTTCCCTGGTTTCTTCTGTTTCAACTTTTTTAACCTTGGTTTTCCTGTAAACCGCGATCTTGTCCATATCGGCGGCGATGAGTTTGCCGGCAAAAACCGATCCGTCTGCAAGGGTCACCTCAACTTCACGCCCGATGTTTTTGATGTACTGTCTCAGCAACTTATAAGGCTGATCGATGCCTGCCGAAGAGACGGTGAGGTCATAATCCTCGGTTTCGCGGCTGAATGCTGATTCAATGTGGCGTGTAGCAGCCACACAATCATCAATGGTGATATGGGTGTCGCTGTCGAGCAGCACCGTAATGCGGTTGCCGGCTTTCACCTTTATTTCAACCACGAATTTGTCGCTTTCACCCAGCGCTTTTTCAACCTCACGCTGTATCTCTGATTTATCTATCATACTCCGTTGTTGTAATAAAAGAGGGGACAATTCAGTCCCCTCAACTTCGTTTCACCATTGAGTACGCGCGGCTTACCACACGCGGGGTGATTGTTTTCCATCCGTTGTCCGACCAGGATTCGAACCTAGACCAAGAGAACCAAAATCTCTTGTGCTGCCTTTACACCATCGGACAGTTTCCCTTCGAAAAGGTGTGCAAAAATAGATATTTTTTTTCAAACGATAAAGAAATCACTTCAATATTTCATATTTAGAGGTGGCTAAAGGCCTGAAAATCTCCTGAACCGGACACTTCCGATGCTCCTCTCTGCTGATTAATATGCCGGAATTGCCCGGGAAATCCGGTTCCCGGCGGGTAACTTACATCTTCAATTCCGCAGGCGATACATCCTGAAGTACTTTAACATTATTTGTAAGCCTCACTACTTATACATTTACTCCAAAATCACTAACTTCGCCCCGCCGGAAATGGCAGGGGTCCGTCAGCGCTCAGGGTTGGGCAGAAAGCCTCTGTGAAGCGTTTTTCGCATTTTATCTGTGTATATTGCCTTGTTTTAACATATATCTATTACGGATGAACAGTTACAGGAAATTTAACAACCTCATCGGCTGGATCACTTTTGTGATTGCCCTTGTAGTGTACACCCTTACCCTTGAGCCAACCGCAAGCTGGTGGGATTGTGGTGAGTATATTGCTACCGCCTTTAAACTTCAGGTGGGTCATCCTCCCGGAGCACCGCTGTTTCAGATGGCTGGCCGCTTTTTCTCTTTATTCGCATTCGGCAATACCGAAAATGTGGCCCTGATGGTGAATTTTATGTCGGGGCTTGTCAGTGCATTCACCATTTTGTTTCTCTTCTGGACCATCACCCATCTTGCCCGTAAGGTGGTCGTCAAAGACGGTGAAATGAACCGGAGTCAGCTGGCCGTTATTATGGGCAGCGGACTCGTTGGTGCATTGGCTTATACATTCTCCGATTCATTCTGGTTTTCGGCAGTCGAAGGTGAGGTGTATGCCATGTCCTCTTTCTTCACTGCCGTGGTGTTCTGGGCTATTCTGAAATGGGAGAATAATGCCGATGAGAAACACAGCATACGCTGGATTGTGTTGATTGCTTACCTGGTGGGCCTTTCCATCGGGGTTCACCTGCTGAACCTGCTGGCCATACCGGCGATCGCGTTCGTCTATTATTTCAAGAAGTATAAGCCAACCACCAAAGGAATTTTACTTACAGGCGCTGTTTCCGTTTTCCTGCTTGCAGCCATTATGTACATTATTATTCCCTGGGTGGTTGACCTTTCAGCCAGATTTGAACTTTTGTTTGTTAATACTTTCGGATTGCCATTCAATTCCGGAACACTCATCTATTTTATACTGATTTCGGCCGGGCTGTTCTTTGGGCTCAGATATACCCGTCGCAGGGGAAAACTGATTGCAAATACCGCGTTGCTTTCGCTTACCTTTATCCTGATCGGTTACTCTTCTTTCCTGATGCTGGTCATCCGTGCGAATACCAATACTCCGATCAACGAAAACAATCCGGACGATGCCATCAGCCTGCTGTCATATCTTAATCGTGAGCAATACGGAACATGGCCTATCTTCCACGGTCAGTATTACAGCGCTCCGCTCAATCCACAGGATCCATACAAGGATGGTTCACCGGTGTACATCCGGGACAAGAAATCGGGGAAATACGTGATCACCGACGCGCGAAAAAATTCAATTCCGAACTACGACCCTAATTTTACCACGATTTTTCCGCGAATGTATAGTTCGCAGGATAATCACGTGCGGGCTTATAAAAGCTGGGGAAAGGTACAGGGCATTCCCATTGCTGCCACCAACAACAGCGGGGAACCGGAGTCGATTATCAGGCCGACTTTTGGAGAAAATCTGCGGTTCTTTTTCCGTTATCAGCTTGGTCACATGTACTTCCGGTATTTTATGTGGAATTTTGCCGGCAGACAAAACGATGTTGAAGGGCATGGAGGAATCAGCAACGGCAACTGGATCAGCGGGATCAAATTCCTTGATGAAACCAGGCTGGGTAAGCAGAGTGATCTTCCCCGGAGTATGCAGAGTCCTGCCCGCAACACCTATTATCTGCTGCCTCTGATCCTTGGCGTAGTGGGAATGCTTTATCATTTTAACCGCAATTACAAGGATGGTCTGGTAGTGGCCCTGCTGTTCTTTATGACTGGTATTGCCATTGTGCTCTACCTGAATCAGACACCTTTTCAACCGAGGGAGAGGGATTACGCGTATGCGGGCTCCTTTTATGCTTTCGCGATCTGGATCGGGCTTGGTGTACTCTCGCTCTATGAAGCGATCACCAAAAGGCTCAAAGCAAATCATTTGTTGGTGGCCGGCGGTATTACAGCAGTTTGCCTGGCCCTGGTACCCGGAATTATGGCAGCCGAAAACTGGGATGACCATGATCGTTCCGGTAAGTATCCGGCCCGCGATTTTGCCGCCAACTACCTGAATTCCTGCGCGCCCAACGCGGTGCTGATTACCAATGGCGATAATGACACCTTTCCGTTGTGGTATGCCCAGGAAGTGGAAGGCATTCGTACGGATATACGTGTTGTGAACTACATGCTTTCATCCGGTGATTGGTATGTACACCAGCTGGCACGTAAGATTTACGATTCAGAACCCCTGAGCTTTACGCTGACCCCTGAACAATATAATAAGGGGGTGAATGAGTTTCTCCCTTATTTCAGCCGCGGAGAAGTTACCGACCGTGTTGAGCTGAAAGATCTTATTAATTTTATAGCTGATGAATCCGCCCGCAGCAAGGTGACCTTGCAAAGCGGAGAGCGGATCAATTATTTCCCTACCAAAAAACTGAGACTAACAGTTGATTCGGCAAGGGCGGTAAGCAGTGGAATTGTCCCGACTTATATGGCCGACCGGGTTGTTCCGGTAATTGAGTGGGATGTAAAAAGCAACTACCTATACAAGAACGATCTTATGCTTATGGACTTCCTGGCCACCAGCAACTGGGAACGGCCCCTGTATTTTGCCAGCCCGGGAAGTGTCAGCAAAGTCCTTGATATTGATAAGTACTGTCATCTTACCGGAATCGTATATAAATTTATTCCTGTGCTGGCTGAAGACTATGTTCCCGGTTTAGGCGGCATTGATGCCGATGCTTCCTATGATATCCTGATTAACAAATGCAAGTGGGGCAATCTTAATCAGCCGGGGGTTTATGTGGATCGTGAAAGCTACCGTAACTCCATGATGCCCAGGCAGAATTATATGCGCCTGGCCCAGGCGCTGCAGCGCAAAGGTAAGAGCACTGAAGCCGTGGCTGTGGCGGATCGTTGCCTGGCAGAATTCCCGAACAATAAGATCACCTTTGACTATTATATGTTGCCACTGGCCGAGGTTTACTATAAAGCCGGTGCCACTGAAAAGGCCAATGATTTTATGCGTGCCATCGCCGGCATCTATATCGAGAACCTGAACTATTACAATGCCGTTGAACCTGCTTTTGCATCGTATTATCAGGAAGACAGCATGCAGGCTTACGCTGTTATGTCGCGCGTGTGGGAATGGGCCGAAGAATACGGACAACAGGATATGCTGGAGGAATTCAAATCAAAGATGATGATTCCCGAAGATCTGAAGGATATTTTTAAATAATCCTTTGCATTTTATTGATAATCAAACGCCGGTTGCATGCACAGCCGGCGTTTGATTTTATATCGGATTCGGATGGTAATGTTTATTTACCGCTCAGGGCGCATTCAGGTTGCCTGTTTTCCCGGGTTTTGAAGCATGAATTGCAAAGGTGTTTAAGATCTTGCTCAGGTTTTCCGGGATTACAACGATATGCAGGATCGGGGGGATGTATTGTTCTTATCAACATCCGTTGCCGGCCGGAACCATTAATTGAAGTCTTATTTCTTTCTGCTGGTCCGCCATAGCAGCCCTGCACCTGCAAGAATAAACGGAATGCTTAACCATTGACCCATATTCAGCGTCATGGTTTGTTCAAAGGCCACCTGAGGTTCCTTCACAAATTCAATCAGGAAACGGACGCCAAACAGTACGATGAGGAAAACCCCGAAAATAAAACCTTCTTTCAGTTTTTTGTAGTTGCTGATGTAATATTTCAACAGGATAAAAAACAGGATAAGGTATGAGAGCGCTTCGTAGATCTGTGTCGGGTGTCTGGGCTCGGTTTCTCCGTCGCGCAGGAAAACAAATCCCCAGGGCAGAGAGGTGTAGTGTCCGTATATTTCGCTGTTCATCAGGTTTCCCATCCTGATAAAGAAGCCTCCGAGCGCCACAACGATTACCAGCCTGTCGAGGGTCCAGAGGTAGGACTTGCCCGACTTGCGTTTGAAGATCCACAAGGCCAGCAATATTCCGATGGCAGCGCCGTGGCTGGCCAGTCCGCCTTCCCATATTTTCAGTATACTGATGGGGTCGCGGAGGTATGAGGCCGGCTCGTAGAATAATACATGCCCCAGCCGGGCACCAACCACGGTGCCAATGACTACATAGGTGGCCAGGCGGTCGAGCAGACCGACAGGCAACCCTTCCCGTTTAAACACCTGCTTTTCGAGGATCACATACCCAAGATAGAATGATAATGCGAAAAATAGGCCGTACCACCTGATATGCAGGCTTCCCAGGCTGAAAATGACCGGACTGACGTCCCAGCTTATCTGATTGAGTAGCATAGATATGGATTAAAGTGCAAATGTAACGATTTAATTGGCAAAGGATGCTGCTTTGATTTACTGAGTTCGGTTCCGGTAACGGCCGGTCTCCGGTGCCTGTTTTATTTTTTCCAGAAGCGCCTTTACTGCTGATTCAAGTAGTTGGTTTTCCTGGTGAAACCGGAGGCCCTGTCGCCGGCCTGCCTCTTCAATGGCTGAACGCAGGTTTAGGTCTCCCTGTTTGCAGGCCAGGTAAATACCCGATTTATCAAGGATTTCAGCAAGGTACTCCTGTTCGGTCTGGCCGGGAGTAGGAATCAGGATGGCCTTGTTCCCCATCATCGCGATCTCCATAAGGGTTGAATAACCTGCCCTGCAAATCACCAGGGGGCCGCTGCGGAGCAGTTCACCAAGCATGGCTGAAGGCAGGTGATGCGCCACATCCAGATTCTTCCTGATGGGTCTGATCTCCGTATCACCCGGAAGTCCGCGGAGTAACAGACATTTTTTTTCGCCTGGGGGCAGCTGGTTAATCAGGATCTTCTCGAAAATGCTCCGTTGGGGTTCAGGCCCCGAAACGATAGCCACAATATCGTATGAATTTAAACCTTTATTATTATCGGCAGACTTATCGAACCGGCTCAGCAGTCCGATGTAGCTTGTGTTTTCAGGCAGGGCCTTCCCGTGTGATAGTTGCCCTGAGAGGTTGGGCGTTGTGGCCAGATCGGGCACCCAGCAAAAGTGATAGCGACGGATGAAAAACCGGACAATGGCACGGAGTACTGGACTGAATACGCGTAAAGCTGCAGGAGGAAGAATGTTCACCTGATGGGTAATCAGCACACTGCAGGTGCGGTTATTCCACAAGCCGTAACGGTTGTCGGAGATCACACCATCAATGTCCAGGGTTGTAATCAGTTTTATGAGTTTCCGGTGTTCGCGGTATACGTTGAACAACAGGCGGGGTAAGTGCATCAGCAAATATATGCCGGCCGGGATTCTTTTACTATACTGAACCCGGTATCCGCGCAGGTTGACAAATTCAGCGCCGGGAAATTCGAGGCGGAGCAAATGTAGCTGAGGGCCGTCTGCAGCAATCACGGGTTCGGCTCCCGCTTTCATCAGGCTCCTGATTACCGGGATGCATCGGGTAGCATGCCCCAGGCCCCAATCAAGCGGACAAACAAGAATGCGGGGTTTTTTCTGACTCATCTCCGGTTTTTATGCAAAGATAGTAAGCAGGATTCTAATTACAGGAATCCGGCCGTGTTTCAATGCAAAGAATTGACATGCAGTTTCGGGGTTCAGCTGGTGCTTTTCTCAGGTTCGTCAGCAGGACAATTGCCGGAAAACTTCATTGGGACGCTGTTGAAAAATTACCCCGGGCAGAAGTGTCGAAGTAATTTCAGGAATTTTTAAATTCGCTTTACTTATTCTGTTTCACCATTGTCCGGATAAGATAAAGAAAGAATTTGCCACAAATACACTAAGTATCACTAAATGAAAAAACAGGTTTTGTGCAACCCGGTGCCTTTGTGCCACTTCGGCAGGCTCAGTGCATCGCTTACTGGCGAATTATTTAAAAGGAAGTTCTATGCTGTTATAATGTTCTGAAACCAATACCTGTAAAGCATTCCGGTCAAATTATAATAATGTCCCCGGACAACAATGATTCTGTTTATGGAAGCTGAAGTACTCCTTTATCAGATTGCACTCACCCTGATTCCGGGCATTGGCGATATCAATGCACGTAAATTGGTTTCATACTCCGGCAGTCCCGAAGCGGTTTTCAGGGAAAGCCGCCAGGCATTGCGGAAGATTCCGGGGATTGGAGAAACTACCGTTGATATAATTTTCAGCAATCGCGGTGTATTGAAAAGGGCCGCAGAAGAGGTTGAATTTGTGATGAAATACAGCATCAGCACAAGCTTTTTTACTGAACGGGGTTATCCGGAGCGCCTGAAGCATTGCGCCGACAGTCCGGTGCTGGTATATTCGCTTGGAAATGCCGACCTGAATGCGCCCCGGATTGTGAGTGTGGTCGGGACCCGCCGCGCTACGGAGTACGGTCGCGAGATGTGCCGTAAACTGATTGCCGGACTGAAAGAACTGGAAATACTGGTGGTCAGCGGACTGGCCTACGGAATTGACACCTGCGCTCATAAATCAGCCCTGGATGAAGGATTGAAAACAGTTGGGGTACTTGCACACGGATTCGACAGGATTTATCCGGCACAAAACAGTATTCTGGCTCAACGTATGCAGGAAAACGGCGGGCTGATTACGGAGTTTTTAAGCGGCACCAACCCGGACCGCGAAAATTTTCCAAGACGCAACCGGGTGATTGCCGGATTGGCCGATGCCACCATTGTGATTGAAGCCGGAGGTAAGGGCGGCGCCCTGATTACCGCTGATATTGCAAACTCCTATAACCGGGATGTGTTTGCGGTTCCCGGCAGAAATGGTGACCCTATGTCGGAAGGTTGCAATAACCTGATCAAGACAAACCGCGCAGCCCTTTTGCAATCGGCCGCCGATGTCATGTATATTATGGGCTGGGACAAACCGGCGGGAAAACCTTTGGCTGCCCAACGCAAACTGTTTGTTCAGTTAAAGCCTGATGAAGAAGCAGTGGTTGCAATACTGCAGGAAAACAGGGAGTGCAGCCTTGACAGGATATGTATCAGCTCCGGAATGCAGACCAGCAAGGTAGCAGCTGCGCTGCTTAACCTCGAATTTGAAGGAATCGTGAAAAGTCTCCCGGGTAAGATATACCGTTTACTTTGAATCCGGTTTGATGTATTTGCTGCGGTGAATCAGGATGGCTGCAATCAGCAGAGTGCCTGCCGCAAAAGCGGCAAAGAACAGCACATCGTTGCTGAGCAGGGTAAACCGGTATACTCCGTGAAAAAAAGTGGCGGCCCCCAGTCCGGTCATGGAATCGATAAACCGGTTTTTGCGCATTTTCCCCATCCCGGTGAAAAATCCCAGAATAACGGCAAAAAGAGCGTTCATTGGCCCTGTCGTGATCAGGTAAAGCCAGTCGCCCTCGGTGTGATTGCCAAAAAAAGAATAATAAATTGCAAAAAGAGTGGTCAACCCCAGGGCTATAGCCATGGCGTAAACAATCCCATCCGCAGCGCCGCCGAAGATCTTCCTGCGCGTGATGTCATAATGCAGGGGCAGAAATTTGAAAAATTCATGGGCAAAGCCAATGAAAATAAAGGAATACATAATCATTCTGCGCAAACTTCTGGCGCCGTCTATCCTGAAGTAATGTGCGGCCTGATCCAGCGCAATCAGCGGTAAAGCAATGATAAAGCCATATAATAATGCCATAAACAGCAATCTGAATTCCCCTTTGGGATACTTGTATTTCAGGTAAAAATACAGGCAGATAAACAATAATGGCGAAATCAGTAGAGTAGAATATCTTTCCATAATTTCAGAATTTGGTCAAACACAACGCGAGTTCAAAGGTGCTTACTGATTATGATGCTTTGGGAAAGCCAGGCTGACGGAATCAGTAAAAATGAGGGTTAGAGGCAGGTAGCAGGTTCAGAACAATCCCGAATAGAGACAAATATATAAAGAAATTTAGCTTTCTGCAATGTTTATGCTTTATTTTGCAGTAAAATCTGCATTAACAGTTGAACCTTCAGGGCTTTCCTCTGACGGATCTATGAAACCCCGGGTCACAGGCTGGCCTTATATGAAAAGCGCTTGGTCCGGATTTCACCTGACTTAAAAAGCGGAGTGTTGATGATTTATTAAGGAAGGCCTTTTGAATTCATCAGCAGGAGAGGCGGCCTGCCAACCTGATCCGGGTGATTTTTTCATTCCGGGAAAAGGTTTGGGCAATCAGGTACGCATGGCCCCGGGGTGCAGGTTTCAAAATATAATTTTTATATCCATTGCCATGGATCTGCATGAAGGTATTGTGGTTCGTTCAACCGGGAGCTGGTGTACGGTTATGTCGCCTGATGGCAGTGTGACTGAATGCAAGCTGAAGGGGAATTTCAGGATCAGGGGGATTCGGTCTACCAATCCTCTGGCAGTCGGTGATAAGGTTCAGTTTGTCGTTCAGCCGGATCAGCCGGTTGGATTAATAAAGAGTATCAGTGACCGGCAGAACTTCATTATCCGCAAAGCCACCCGCTTGTCGAAGCAATCGCACATTATCGCAGCGAATGTTGATCAGGCTGTAGTGATGGTAACCTTGTCAAAGCCAAGAACATCTACCGGGTTTATCGACCGTTTTCTGGTTACTGCCGAAGCGTACCATATCCCGGCCGCAATCCTTTTCAATAAATGTGACCTGATAACGGGCCGGGAAACGGGCCGTCTTGATGAACTGATCTCCCTCTACGCATCTTTGGGATACAGATGTATCCGCACTTCCGCCCTGACCGGAGAGGGGAAGGATGAAACAATTGCTCTCCTCAAAGATAAAGTCAGCCTGATCAGCGGACATTCCGGGGTGGGTAAAACAGCCCTGATCAATTCGATAGAACCGGGCCTGATGCGTAAGGTGGGTGAAATATCCGATTATCATAATAAAGGGAAACATACCACCACTTTTGCCGAAATGCTGCCCCTGAGCTTTGGCGGCTTTGTTATTGATACGCCCGGGATCAAGGAATTTGGTCTTGTGCATTTCGACAGGCAGGAAGTCGCCGAACGGTTCCCTGAAATGCGCAATCTGATGCACCAGTGTCAGTTCAACGATTGTACACATCTTCATGAACCGGGTTGTGCCGTAAAGAAAGCGCTTGCCGAAGGACGCATTCATCCGGACAGGTACAAAAATTATGTCAGCATCATCAATGATGAATATTTTGAAGAGAGTGAGTGGGATTAACTCCTGCTTAAGAAAGTGTAAATTGCATTCTGATTTATGAGAGTGGTTATTCAGCGTGTCCTCAGGGCCGAAGTGCGCAGCAACGGTTATGGATCCAACCGGATAGGCAAGGGGTTGCTTATTTTGTTGGGTATTGAGGATTCTGACAATGAAGCTGATATAGCATGGCTGGTCGGGAAAATTTCAAGATTAAGGATTTTCTCCGACGCTGATGGCGTGATGAATCTTTCAGTTATGGATGTCAATGGCGGTATTATGATTATCAGCCAGTTTACGTTGCATGCAAGCACCAGGAAAGGGAACCGGCCTTCCTATATTCGGGCAGCACGGCCCGAAACGGCCATCCCGCTGTATGAGATTTTTGTGGAGCAGGTAAAGCAAGCCACAGGGCTCGAAGTTCAGACAGGCTGGTTTGGCGCGATGATGCAGATCGAATTGATCAATGATGGACCGGTTACCATCATCATCGATTCAAAAGACAAAGAATAACAACCAATCCATCCTGGAAAAGAGCAGCTTAACCAATGGGTCAGAAACTCATGGTCATGCCGAAACTCGGCATGATGGGTAACTGGTAGACCTTATCTCCTGTGATACGGTTGACGTAAAAGATATTGTCGCGGTCGTATATGTTGGTAACACTCAAATTAAATTCCAGTATGCCTTTTTCTCCGATGCGGAACCTGCGCATAAGGCTGAAGTCGAGCCTGTGGTAATAAGGCAGGCGGGCTTTGTTGTAATCTGCGTAAATGATGCCAAGCTGACCGTTTGATGTCAGGTAATCGGTTCCGGCGCCCTGCTGGAACGGGAGTTGCTCGTAGAATCCCTGTGTCTGTGTAAAGGGGAAGCCTGAACCAAGGTTCCACCGGGCGTTAAATTCCCAGTCAAGTTCCTTCCCGAAACGGTAAGAACTCACCAGGTTAACGTTATGTCTTCTGTCGTAATGGGGAACATAGTTAATCATCCCGTCGAATCGGTTGACGTAAGCCAGCGAATATACAGCCCAGAAATAGATTTTTCGTGAATCATATTTGAAGGATACGTCAAAACCATTGGCATCCCCGTTTTCAATGATAAAGTCCTTGCGGAGATATTCCGGTTTGAAACTTGCGCTGGTGGGATCGTTGTAATCGCCGTTATCTTCAAAGACCTTGTTGCGGTTGATGTTGGTAAGCTGTGAGAAATCCTTGTAGTAGACCTCCACATTAACACTTATATTCGGCAGCGGGTCAATTTCTGTCCCCAGGATAATATGCCCAGCTTTCTGCAGTTTATGGGTAACCTTTTTTCCGTCGAAGGACTCCTGCAGGTTGTCAGGTCCGGAAAGGAAACCATAGAACAGGTTGACAACATCCCTGTCGGAATTGGCGCTGATCAGGTTTTGCGAGTACAGGCCGGCGGCCATTTTCATCCTGAAATTATCTGAAAAGTTATATTTCATGGCCAGCCTGGGTTCAGGCGAGAAATTCCCGAGGGATGCATAATACTGGATCCGGAAGCCTGGTTCGAAAAGCAGTTTACCCCGGGTCATCTTGTATTTGACAAATGCGGCAATTTCAGTTGTGTTTTCAGTCTGGGAAATCTGCCTTCCGACAGAATTGAAAAAGTCGAAAGCGGTCTTGAACCCCAGCATTTCCAAACCGTATTTAATCTCATCTTTACCGAGAAAATAAGTAAATCCCAGTCCCAGGTTAAAACCGTTGATCTCGCTTGACCGCGCCGGAAGCGATCCTTCTTCCATGGTAATGTTGTATGATGAATAAGCGAAATTACCTTCCATCAGTACCGGATTATTTCCGGGTATCACCACCCAGTTGGTTCCTCCGCCGGTTGCATTCCATTTATAGGTAGCCAGATCAGTATAGTCGACCTTATCGTTGAAATTAAAGCCGTAAAAATTCACCTTGGATCCGTTTGCGGCATTTATAGATACTTTTCCGTAAACATCAGTGTAGTTAAAAGGAAGTCCGGCGGTATCAATGTAGTTATAAAACAGATCTGAGGTCTGTTTCAGGTAAGAATTCTTGGCCGAGAGCAGGAAGGAAATGCTGCTTGGGCTATCGTCGGTCTGCTTTTTTAATGGCCCTTCGAGCATCAGCTTGGCACCGAAAGTGCTGGCGCCGGCTTTCCCTGCGAGGTGTTTTTTGTTACCGTCGCGCGTGGTAAGGTCCATCACCGATGAGATGCGGCCGCCATGCTGGGCATTGAAGCCCCCGGTGTAGATGTCAGCGTTTCGCAGAATATCGGTGTCGAATACCGAAAAAAGCCCTATGGAATGGAAGGGGTTGTAGATAATCATTCCGTCGAGCAATACTTTGTTTTGGATCGGAGAACCGCCGCGGATATACAACTGCCCGCCCTGGTCCCCGGTAAAAATAACGCCGGGCAGCACCTGGAGGTACTGGGCCAGGTCAGGTTGACCGCCAATGGTCGGAATACGGCTGATTTGTTTGGGTGTCAGCTTAATCACCGAAGTGCGGGTGTCGCTCCTGGCTTCTTCCCTGTCGGCGGTTATCTGCACCGCATCCAGGTTAAAAGCTGATTTGGTCAGAAACAGTTTTTTCGTCAGTACCGTATTGCCTTTTATCGTTACCTGTTCACGCAGGGTGTCATAGCCAAGATAAGTTACCATCAGGGTGTATTGCCCATCGGGTATTTTTGAAATGGTAAAGTATCCGTTCACATCGGTGGATGAACCGTAAGAGGTTTTGTAAAAATAGACATTCGTGAAAATAACCGGCTCCCCGGTCTCCTGCTCATATACAAATCCGCGCACGGTTCCGTTCTGGGCGAAAATTCCTGATGTGCAGGCTAGCAGTAAGATGGCGGTGAGGAGATTAAATCTGATAAATTTTTGCATATTGACGTTAGTGAGATGAGTGAGTCGTTTCAGGCAGGAAGCCGGCTGTATGTTATTTCAGGTTATTCCGGGTTAAGGCCCTCAATTTTGAGAAACCGGACAAAATTAATCAAATTTTATTTTATTTTTCAATCTCATTTCAGGATAAGTACCCTTTCCGTTTGATCCGGAGCAGGTAAATAACAAACATTTTGCTTTCCGAACCAGCGGTAACGGTTTCGGGCAATGTAGCGGTATATGACATCGCTCCACCTGCGGGGAATTATCCTGAAAACAGCGAAAACTTTCCAGCCCCCGCCCAGGGTGATGAGGATTTCAATAACTGCCTGTGAGGCTGAAAATACTGCTCCATTCCTGATAAAAACAATACTTTCCCCTCTCAGGGCTTCTGCAGGTGAAGCTGCAGGCGGCAGGACTGCCGGCGGGCCTGGATCGGCAATGAAAAATAGCCTCCGCATGCTGTCGGCCCGAAGTAAAAAGTTCGCTGTTCTGCTGCACAGGATGCAGAATCCATCGAAAATGACCAGGCTCTTCCCGGGAGGTATTTTATTGTTGGAAACGCTTTTGTTCATTACTATAACTTCAAAAGTGTATGAATTATACGAACGTATGTTCATATAGTGTGGCACGGAAACGCTTTTTGCCCCGTATTCTCAAACAATTCAGGGATCGGTTTGTTGATTCTGCGGGATTTTGAAAGTTTTCACTACTTCGTTATCTTTGCCATCATTGAAAACATTTCACCAATAAACATAAATACCTAATTAAATACGAATAATGGACGAAAATAAAGTAACCATAGCCGGCGGCAAGCTGAGGGTGCCCGACAGACCAGTAATTCCTTTTATTGAAGGGGATGGCACCGGGCCGGATATCTGGTCTGCAGCGGTGCGGGTTATGGATGCAGCGGTAGCAAAAGCATACGCAGGAAAGAGAAAAATTGAATGGCTTGAAGTCCTGGCGGGAGAAAAGGCGTATAATCTTACCGGTAACTGGTTGCCCGAAGAAACACTTGATGCATTCAGAAATTATAAAGTAGGGATAAAAGGGCCGCTCACCACCCCTGTTGGCGGAGGAATCCGCTCGCTGAACGTGGCATTGCGTCAGCAACTCGATCTGTATGTTTGTCTGAGGCCGGTCAGGTGGTTCTCCGGTGTTCCCAGCCCGGTGAAGGATCCTTCAAAAGTTGATATGCATATTTTCAGGGAAAACACCGAGGATATCTATGCCGGAATAGAATTTATGAGTGGTACGCCGGAGGCGCGTAAGATGCGTGATTTCCTCCAGCAGGAAATGGGCGTAAATAAAATCCGGTTTCCTGAGACCAGCTCTTTCGGGATTAAGCCGGTGTCGAAGGAAGGGACAGAGCGCCTGGTGAGAGCAGCCCTTGAATATACCATCAGCCGCGGACTGCCTTCATTAACCCTTGTTCACAAAGGGAATATCATGAAGTTTACCGAAGGCGCCTTCAAGCAATGGGGATATGATCTTGCCCGAAGGGAGTTCGGACAATATACCTTTACCTGGGCGGAGTACGATGAAATTGCAGCAGCATCCGGTAAGGAAGCCGCAGATAAAGCCCAGCAGGATGCCGTATCGGCAGGAAGGATCATTGTAAAGGATGTGATTGCGGATGCTTTCCTGCAGCAGATTCTGTTGCGCCCGGCTGAATACTCGGTTATTGCCACCCTGAACCTGAACGGCGACTATATTTCCGATGCCCTGGCTGCCATTGTTGGCGGTATCGGCATTGCGCCCGGAGCGAACATCAATTATGTGACCGGACACGCGATCTTTGAGGCAACCCATGGCACCGCTCCGAAATATGCCGGGCAGGATATGGTGAATCCCGGATCAGTGATTCTCTCGGGTGCCATGATGCTGGAATATTTGGGCTGGGTTGAAGCAGCCGGAATGATATATGACGGCATTGAAAAAACAATACTCCAGGGCAGGGTGACCTATGATTTTCACCGCCTGATGCAGAATGCCACCAAACTAAAGACTTCTGAGTTCGGCACAGCCATAGCAGAGGCAATCCACAATTCGTAAGCAGGAAAAACAATCAACAAATTATTCAAATCATTATGGCAAAGAGACTGAAAGATACACTGTACGAAAAGATCATGGATTGGCGTCCACGTACAGAACGATTGATGAAAGAATACGGCAATGTAGTGGTCGATAAGGTTACCATTGGTCAGATCCTCGGTGGAATGCGGGGAATCAAGTCACTGGTTTCAGATATTTCTTACCTCGACCCGCAGGAAGGAATCCGTTACAGAGGATATACCCTTCCGGAGGTTTTTGAGAAACTTCCGAAAGCCAGAGGTGGGGAAATGCCGATGGTAGAAGGCCTCTTTTACCTGCTGCTTACCGGTGACATGCCCACTGAAGAGCAGGCAGCCGAAGTGGCGGATGAATTCAACAAGCGGAGGATACTCCCCCGTTTCATCTACGAGTTGATTGACGCTATGCCATGCTGCAGCCACCCGATGACCATTTTCTCCACAGCCATCCTTACCCTGCACCGCGAATCATTTTTCACCAAAAAATACCATGCCGGCATCAATAAACTTGACTACTGGGATCCTACCTATGAGGATTCGCTCAACCTGCTTGCCAAGTTGCCGGAGATTGCCACATATACTTATGCGAAGCTCTATCGCGATGGGAAAAGAATTCAATCCAATCCCAACCTCGACTTCGGTGGGAATTTTGCCCACATGATGGGTATCGGAAAGCCTTATGACGATGTTTCCAGGATGCACTTTATCGTGCATGCCGATCATGAAGCCGGCAACGTGAGCGCGCATACCGGTCATCTGGTTGCCAGTTCATTATCAGATGTTTATCTTTCGATTTCTGCAATGGTTAACGGACTGGCGGGTCCACTGCATGGTCTTGCCAACCAGGAAGTGCTCCGCTGGCTGCAGGACCTGATGGATAAAATGAACGGCGCGGTTCCTACCGAAGACGAACTGAAACAGTTTGTATGGAATACCCTGAACTCAGGTCAGGTAATACCGGGTTTCGGCCATGCCGTGCTGCGAAAAACCGACCCCCGCTACATGCTCCAGCGTGAGTTCAGTCTGAAAAACATGCCTGAAGATCCGCTTTTTAAAGTGGTGGATATGCTTTACAATGTAGTGCCGCCCATCCTGCTCGAACAGGGTAAGGCCAAGAACCCATGGCCCAATGTGGATGCGCAGTCAGGGGTTATCCAATGGCATTACGGCATCAAGGAGTATGACTTTTACACCGTGTTGTTCGGAATAGGGCGGGCGATCGGTATATGCGCCAATATCATCTGGGACCGTGCCCTGGGTTATCCGCTCGAGAGGCCCAAATCGCTGACTACCGCTATTCTTGAAGATATTGCAGCAGGCAGGAATGTGGAGATAGAAGATTAGAAAAACCCGGATTCCCCGGAGCGGCGGGGAATCTTTCATCAGCCTGCACATAACCTGACTTTATTCAGGCAGCGTCATGTACAGGTTTTATTCTTTATCAATCAGCTTTGAAAAATTAATGATCATTCAGAAGGAAATTATACTGCCTGCTTTCCCCCGCGGTTTTCACCTGATTACCGGACTGGTGATGGCCCAGATGCCACCGCTGCCTGAGGCCGGTTTGCTGCATTTGTTTATCAGGCATACATCGGCGGGAATCTGCATCAACGAAAATGCGGATCCAACAGTATTGATCGATTTCGAAACAGTTTTCAACAGAATGGTTCCGGAAGGTCAACCTTACTATCGCCATACTATCGAAGGAAGTGATGATATGCCTGCACATATCAAGTCTGTGCTGGCCGGGGCGGAAGTGACCATTCCCGTGACCAGCGGAAAGTTAAGTCTGGGAACATGGCAGGGAATTTATCTGTGCGAATTCAGGAACCATGGCGGGCAGCGCAGACTGACGGCTACACTGATCAGCTGATTATTTAAGATTTTCGTAATACCATTTAATTGCCAGTTGCAGGCCTTCTGAGAGGCTGTACTTCGGGTTATACCCCAGCAATTTCCTTGCCTTGTCAATGCATGCCATTGAGTGTTGCACGTCACCAGCCCTCGGTGGTCCGTAAACCGGCCTGATCTCCCCGGCCGGAACTCCCAACCCTTGCAGCAACATGGTTAACTGGCTGTAAAGTTCATTCAGGGTGGTACTTTCGCCGTAAGCTACGTTATATACTGTATTAAGGGCGGCGGGATTGTCGGTGAAAAGTGCCAGCAGATTGACCTGCACTACATTGCCGATATAAGTAAAATCGCGCGACTGACTTCCGTCTCCGTTGATTACCGGCGATTCGCCCTTTATCAGTTGTTTGATAAATTTAGGGATCACTGCAGCGTAAGCCCCGTCAGGGTCCTGGCGTTTTCCGAAAACATTGAAATACCTTAGCCCGATGACCTGCATATTGTAAAGATCAGCAAAGACTCCGGCATAAAGTTCATTCACGTATTTGGTGATTGCATAAGGGGAGAGTGGTTTGCCGATAACATCTTCCCTTTTCGGAAGTGCGGGATGATCGCCATAAGTAGAGGAACTTGCCGCGTATACAAATCGTTTGACACCTGCATCACGCGCGGCGACCAGCATATTGACAAAACCGCCGATATTCACTTCATTTGAAGTTGCAGGGTCCTTGATGGATCTTGGAACGGATCCCAGAGCGGCCTGGTGAAGCACATAATCAACCCCTTCACAGGCCTTACGGCAATCATCCGAATTGCGGATATCCCCGGTAATCAGCGAAAAATTCGGATGGCTGAGAAAGTCCCGGATATTCTCCTGCTTCCCGGTGCTGAAATTGTCGAAGCAAACAACCCGGCTCCCTTCTCCGAGCAACGCCTCAACCAGGTTGGAGCCGATAAAGCCGGCCCCACCGGTTACCAGTATTTTTGATGATCCCAATTGCTGCATGGCCGGCTTACATTTTTAAGGGAGACTACTCTTCTCGTCCCCTTGTGAAGAATGACAAAGGTCGGAGAATTTTGTCAAAAACAAAGTATTGTATCAGCACAAAGTCTTCATCATCATTGATCAGGGCATACATGCGGTCGCGGTCGAAGGTGACCGTTGATCCGTCAAATACATCAATTTCAGGCTCGGGGAGCATCCTCGGGTATGTTTTAACATTCTGTTTGGATCCGTCCTTCGCAACCAGCGTGATCACGTGCATGGGAACCGGACTGGTGATGGAATCCCTGCGTTCCGTTTCCATGTCATTGAACAAAGCCTCGTACCGGATATTCCGGAAAGCATTTACAAAAGACATCAGCTGAAGCGTATCGTAAGCTGCAAGTGTTTTATTGTCGCTTAAGCGGACCAGTTCAAGTCTTGTATTCTCACGGTTTATGACTTTATAGGATTCTTCAGGATGGCTGGGGAATTCAACCAGGATATGGTCTATCTCAGGGAGTTTTTTATTGAATACGGTATGTTCCCTCCAGTCGTTTTCAAGCGTGGAGTATCGGGTGGCTACATACCCGCGCAAACCGGGCATGTAAATAACCACCGGCGCGTCGGCGCCTTCGAGCAGGGCGTAGGTCCCGTTGTTGTCCATGGTTGCATCTCCGACATAGTATGTCTTTGTCAGTTTCTCAACGGGAAACCACTTGTATTTCCCCAGTTTGATGCGGTGGGTATTCTGGTAAATTTCAACTTTTACCGACCTGGCCGAAAGCAGGGTCAGGATGTTGTTATGGGCTGCACGGGCTACCGGCTCCCTAACGGCGATGTTCGACAGGGTAAGCAGAAATGTATTGATATTTTCGGGATGAGCAGCGTACCGCTCATTTAATTGCCAGGTGCCGTCGGCTTGCCGGGTGAGCAGAATGGAGCGGTCAGATTTATCTGACAAAAATACTTTGGTAATTGCAGCCGTGTCAGCTACTGCAAAATCGCGTATCCCTTCATGCAGGGTTGATTTTGACCGGTTCATGATCAGGTATCCGGCCAGCAGGGCCAGTATCAGCGTGATGATCAGTGTGAGCCTGTTTTTTCGCATTTCAGAGTAGATCAATAAGTTTTTGTTTTTTCGTGATTCAGTTCCGGTCTGCCGGAAATTGAATATTGGCCTTTGTCAAATTATCTGGCGTAGCGGTGCTTCCTGATCATGAACTGGATGAGTCCGAACAGGATTACCAGCAGCACCGGACCGGCAGTATTGATAAGCTGCCACATCAGCAGGTCTTTTCTTGCGCGGGTTACATCGAGCGACCTGAGCCTGAGCTCGCGGGAGCGTACCGCCATCAGTCCGGTATCGTCGCAAAGATAATTCACTGCATTCAGCATCAGCTCCCTGTTCCCGAAGGTCTGACCTGTAAACCGGTCGTAGCCCAGTGGGTAAGGGTTGAAGGTGCCCGCGCTGAACTGAACCTGGTTTTTAATCAGGTCTCCGTCGGCCATCACAATCATTCTGTTCTCAGGACTTCTGCCGGTAAAACCGATTTCCGGAGCCTGCGCAATTTCAGTGGGAATCCGGTTGTTGTAAAGAGATTCAAATTCTCCTTCGAGCAGCACCGCCACAGCCTGAGGAGGTTGGTTGTAATCGGCCGGATCGGGCTCAAGGCGCAGGATGTCAAGGCTGATCATGACGGGCGTATTTGCCACACGGGTGTACTGTGACGTTTTTAAAAGCACTGTTTTGCTGATTGCCGGATTTCCAACGGTATCGATACTGCTGATAAACTCCGTCCGTACCGCATTCAGGTTGCTGACCACCGGGTGTGAAGAGGTGGAGGTAAGCACCGGAAAATAATACCAGGGAAAGAAACTGAATTGCGGCTGATTCCCGATCTGCCCGGTATACAGCGGAATCGGCAGCGCATTCAGGTCCATCAGCAGGTTACTGTTGAGCCTGACCCCATAACGAAAGAGCATATCATTCAGGTTAATATCCTGCGTGATTCCCATGGTTCGGTCAGCAGATTGAATGCTGTCCATGCTGGCAAAAACCGGATCTATCAGCCACAGGACTTTACCGCCTTTCATGATATACTGGTCGATGATAAATTTGTCTTTCTCGCTGAAAACGGAATCGGGTTTGGCGATGACAATTGCCTTGTATTTATTTAAAACCGTAAAGGTTCCGTCTTCATTTTCTTTTCTTTCGGTAAGTGCGTTCACCCTGCCGTTGATGTTTACACTTTCAACAACATAGTAATCAGACAGCGCCCGGGAGATATCGGCGATCTCGGGTCCTTTGAGTTCGCCATGGCCTTGTGTAAAGGCGATTTTTGGTTTTCCCGTATTGCTCAGTTTCCTGATGGCATTAGAGATATTGTATTCCAGCGCCTGTATCGAATTATTAATAATTACATCCGGAGGGGCGCCTATTTGTTCTGATATAAGGTTCAGGGGAATTTCGCGGCCTTTGTGCGAAACAATGGCCCCCGGGAATATTCTTTGTTGCTGCTGCCCCTCCTTTTTTCTGACGTTGATGTCGGTTGGCTGAAGTCCTTGCTGGATCAGCCTTTCGAAAACCTCATTCCTGGTTTTGGTATCCGGGGCTTCGGAAGGGTTGATAAATTCGTATTGAATATTGTCATTAAACGCCCTGAATTCATCCAGCATCTCGCGGGTGGAGCGGCTAAGCATTTTAAAGCCGGCCGGGAACTCACCCTCAAGAAAAACTTTAAAGTAAAAGATGTCGTCGGTTTCCCTGAGCAGCTTTTTGGTGGAAGGGGAGAGGGAATATCTTTTTTCAGTAGTCAGATCAAAACGGGTGAAAACATAGGAACCGATGATGTTGAGCAACACAATAATCAAAAGCCCCAGCATAAGCTGAAGAATGTTGTTACGGCGGATATCTTTGTTTGTTTGTCTGGCTGAACTCATTTTCTTAACTCCGGTATTAGAATTCTATTGACTCCGGCTATTCGGCTGTGGTCTTTGATTTTTCCTGCTTCTCCCATTTTCTGCTTTCGAGGGAGGTTTTCGTCAGCAGTATAAATATGCCGATAAGACTCAGGAAATAGATTACATCACGGGTATCGATCACACCCCGGCTCATGGAAGCGTAGTGCGCTTCAATTCCCAGCGACATAATGAACAGGTCGGCTTTCCCGAAAAGGGAGAGAGAGGCTACAAACCCGAATCCAATGTAGGCAAAGCCGCTGATAATCAGGGCAAGCATAAATGCAACAATCTGGTTGTCGGTAATGGACGAGACAAAAATACCGATGGCAACAAATGCCGAAGCCAGGAACAACAGGCCGATATAGGAGCCCCACATTCCGCCCAGATCCATATTTCCTTTGGGCAGCCCAAGAAGATAAACTGAAACGGCATAGATCAGTGTAGGCAACAGGGAGAAAATCACCAGCGATACTCCTGCCAGGTATTTCGACATAATTATCTGCATATCTGTCAGCGGTTTGGTTAGCAGCATCTCAATGGTGCCCCCTCTCTTTTCATCGGCAAACGAACGCATGGTGATGGCCGGTATCAGGAAGAGGAATACAAAAGGGGAAATCATGAAAAGATTATCCAGGCTTGCATAACCGTAATCAACAATGTTGAATCCCATCGGAAAAACCCATAGAAATAAACCGTTAATCAGCAGAAATACCACAATGGCTATATAACCGATCAGTGAGTTGAGAAAAGCGAAAAACTCTTTCTTGTAAAGTGTAAACATATTTTGTCTGAGGTATCCCGTTAAGAGGGGGCTAAATTACTCAAAATTGCCGTTTTGGGGGATTGTTTTTGGAATTTTTGGCAAATCATCATCCTGCACCCTGTTCCATTGGCCGCATACGCACGATTGCAGGATCCGGACCTTCATTCAAGCGGACAGATTATGATACAATCAGGCAGAGTGCAGGGAAGGAGGTTTTAAGGTCAGCGGGCAAATTCAATCAATACCACATCATCATTTCTTAATCCGAGCAGGCTGGAGGCGTTTCCTTTATTAATCGCTATTTCAAGGTATCCCGTAGTGCTGAAGAGCAAGGCTATTTCACCTTCGGGAACATCGCTGTACGCGTTTCTCACGATATTCACCGGATGGGTTTTGCCCTTGATGTTGAGAGAGAATTTTCGCCTCATCCCTGTCTCCAGAAATTCCTTCTCTGTGATATTCAGGAAAACGTTTTCGTAATTATCAATGTAGATGACCCGGCCGCTGATGATATTTCCATTGATCTGAGGCTGCATTGAAATCAATGCCTTAAGCTCGTTCCTGACATCTCCCAGTTCTTCAACCGGTTTACCGTTAGCCAGATGTACCGCTGCTTTTACAAATCTGTCGCGGGTTGAAAAGATAAAATGACCTGAGTCCTGGGGAATGGTAAGTTCAACAATTTTTTCCGGCAGCCCGTCAAACATCAGTGTGAAGATGCCGTTGTCCGCACCGATAAAAAAATGATTATTGTATTCCAGGGCAATATGTGGCGTGATTTCAGATTCTTCTGTATTTACACCTACAATATGAACTGTGCCGGCCGGGAAATGAGGATAGGTGTTTCGCAGGATAAATGATGCCTGTTTAACGCTGAAAGGCGGAATCTGGTGGGTTATATCCACTATCCGGGCATCAGGGAGCTTGCTGAGTATGGCGCCTTTTACCACACCGGCATAATGGTCCCTGGGGCCCCAGTCGGTAGTAAGTGTAATGATTTTTACCTGTGCCATATTTATTTCATTATCTTCAGGCTGATGTAACGCTTACCGGTCCCTGAACAAAAATCAATTCTTTTCAATTTTCAATGATTGATGCATAAATATGGCTGAGCATAAGCTTCAATCACAATTCGTCTTCAGCACATCAGCGCCTATGATATGCACCCTTTATCCTGACTGCTTTTAAAGATGAACCATTGCAAAATTACATTATCTCTTTATTAAACCAAGTGGTTTAGCCACGAATTCTGCATGCGGATTTCTCAGGTCCGGGAACCCGGATCTTGGGGTGCTTGCATAACTTTATTTAATTCTTTTTATAATTTTGTGTCAAAACCGGTATGATAAAACACATTGTATTCTTCAGGTTATTGCCCGGATTACGGGAAGCGGGTGACTTTGGTCTGCTGGAGGAAGTCAGCTACCAGCTTGGGTTGCTTCCGGCGATTATTCCCGGCATTTTAAATTACGAGATCCACCTGAATATTGCAGCGGATCCGAAAGCCGCTGATCTTGTCCTGGTAAGTGAATTTTCTGATATGGACGCCCTGAAGGCATATCAGGTACACCCGGCTCATCTCGCATTTGTGGAATGGAACCGGAACAAATGCCCCAAAATGGCCGTTGCCGATTATGAATGTTGATAACCTCCTGAATTTGCCACTATTGTGCCCTATTATCCGGTAGTTATTCTATTTTTGTATCAGCAATTCTGCCTAATCTCATTACCACCATGAAAAAACTACCCCTCCTCCTGTTTTTGTTTCCGCTGGCTTTTATTTCATGCGATCTTGGCGGCGAAAATTATGCGCGGTATTACGATTATGTAGATATTGATGAAATGTACATCCCCGACAGCGCAATGGTCGGGGATACTGTACCGGTTTATGCCCGTGCAGGCGCCCCGAATGGCTGCTGGTCTGAACTTGAATTATATTGTTATCCCTATAACGACACGCTTTACCTTGTGAATGCCTCGGGTTTGTATGAATCTCATGACGGTGTTTGCCCGGAAATCTATGTAACAATGGACAGTACTTTCAGGTTTATTCCCGATTCTGCCGGCATTTATATTTTTGTTGCCCAGTCGAAATCGAAACAGGGCTTTACCGATACCCTGGTTGTGTCGCCGATGCGTTGATCCGGAGCAAAGTGTTCATTCCTGCAACAGGGCTGCTTATAATCCGTTGATGTTGCAGGTTGGACTACCGGATATCTTTTCAGGATAGTTTAATATATTGCTGAAACACATATGAAAAACATTGCCTCACCTTTGCCTGCTTCCGAGAGGATTATTCTTCTGGATATTTTACGGGGATTCGCGCTGCTGGGTATTCTGATGGTAAACATGAAGTTGTTTATTCATCCGATGAGTGCCATGATGCTGAAGCCTCCGGCTGATCAGCCGTTGATGGTCCTTATTCCGGAACTGCTTGTGAAATTCCTGTTCGAGGGAAAGTTTTATATCCTGTTTTCACTGCTTTTCGGTTACGGTTTCCGGATATTTATGCAAAAAACTGCAGAATCCGGTTCAATCCTCCCCGTGTTCCGGCGCAGGCTTTTGATATTGCTTATTTTCGGGATTTTACATATTGTCCTGCTATGGGCCGGAGATATTTTGTTTTTCTATGCCATATTCGGATTCCTGCTGATCCTGTTCAGGAATTCCTCCGACCGTAAGGTTGTTATCTGGGCGGTGGTTTTAATGCTGATCCCTGCTTTTATTACGGCTATTTCATGGGGTATGATGGCCCTGGGCGCTTCATTTCCCGAAGGCAAAGCGGCCATTGATGCATCCCTCGCGGAAAGTTCCCGTTCAATCAATGATTTGATCGACCGCGCGCGTGAAGCATACAGCCAGGGAAGTTTTGGCGATATAGTCCGCACCAGGATTGAAGAATGGACTTTCCTTCTGCCTGCCTTATTATTTTTCTATCCGGCGGTTCTTGGCACGTTCTTATTTGGCATGCTTGCCGCACGGAAGCAACTCGCAGTTTCAAATACTGCGAACACCTCCTTTTTCAGAAAGAGTTTGCCATATACCCTGCCCATCGGGATAGTGGCAGAGGCTGTTTATACTTACGCATCCTTGCATGCTGACATGGCGGTACCCAATGGGATAAGCACGCTGGCATCATTTTCGCATGCCGTCGGATCCCCGGCGCTCACCTTCTCTTACATCGGTTTGATTGTCATACTGATTGATAAAGGAAGCCTTTCAGGCTTCTGGAATATCCTGGTTCCTGCCGGCCGTATGGCACTCACCAATTACCTGATGCAATCACTTATCTGCACAACAATATTCCTTTCATATGGCTTGGGTTTGTCAGGTCAGTTGAATGCCATACAGGGAATTATCCTTGTAATGCTGATATTCTCCCTGCAACTTCTTTTCAGCCGTTACTGGATGCGGGAGTTTCGCTACGGCCCGGTTGAATGGTTATGGCGAAGACTCACCTACCTCAGGCCGTTAAGTTTCAGGAAGAAAAACGGATAGATTCTGAAACAGTTGTTTTAATTTTATTTGAACTATTCACGGTTCATAATCAGATTTGAATTTTAATAAATGCCTAAAACATTGAAAATGAAAGCAAATTTCCGCCACTACGCTGTTGTTTTTTCTCTTCTGATCCTGCTGGGAGGAGGTCTCTGGTTATATCTGCAGGCGCCCCTTCAGGTAACGGATAATCATCATATGCTTGCACGCACGGGTCTGAATAAAGAACCGGGATATCTGCCAAATGACTGGTTGTCGAGGCAGCGGGCCTATCCGCAGGGCCGGATAAAAACTGAAAATTACCTGAAGGCCGTGAGGGATGCACATCTGATGCACCGTGCTGTATCACGTGGCTCTTACAGCTGGGAGCCTGCAGGGCCGACAAATATCGGCGGGCGGATTACCGACATAGAAATGCCGTCCGGCTCATTTTCAACAATTTATGTCGGTACGGCTTCCGGTGGAATATTTAAGACAGATAATTCCGGAGCAGACTGGACAAATATTTTTGATCAGGCGGCTACCATTTCCATCGGTGACCTTGCAGTGGGCCGTCAGAATACGGATCTGTTATATGCCGGAACCGGTGAAGCCAACGCCTCAAGCCAGAGTTTCAGAGGCGACGGAATTTATAAGTCGACCGATGGAGGGCTTAGCTGGGAACATTCAGGGCTGGACGAATCGGCCTATATCGGGCGCATCATCATTGACCATCAGAACGAGGAAAGGGTTTTTGTGGCCGCTTGTGGCAATCTTTTTACCCCTGACAGCCACCGCGGCCACAAAAACCCTTTCCTCGTACTGATGGTCAATG
>ERZ795048.976-NODE-976-length-27550-cov-11.319258_pt1 | contig 27550 bp, 19 predicted proteins | sample MGYA00375132_ERZ795048 | MGnify/ENA primary metagenome ERZ795048 (study PRJEB30177, sample SAMN05720225) | activated sludge metagenome | isolation source: Anaerobic digester | place: Hong Kong | collected 2014-12-17 ... | reverse complement strand
TCTGAATAAGTCCCATAATATGTGACTAATGTCAGTGTATATGAGGTAAAGAAAAGAATCAGAAGTATACCGAACCACACCGTATTCATCATGCTGTTTTCCACTGTCTCCAAAGGGAAACAGAAAAGTATGAACGATATAATCATGGGTATATACCCAATCAGTATTGCAGGGCGTCTTTTACCCCATCTGGTCTTCAAAGTATCTGTTAGCGATGCAAGCGGAACATCCGCAATCCCGTCAACAACCTTTGCAATCAATACGAACACGCTGAATAGAGCTGTCGCAACAATAGTTTTATTCGCATATGTCCAATTTTCAATGTTCTTCAAAAAACCTGCTGTACTCATGGCGTCGATAAGATAGGCTGTAATCATCAGATTTACTAGCCCGGGCCCGAAGCCTGATAGAGCGTATAAAGGCAGGTGCTTTCTCTTGATCTTCTGCATCTTGACCTCCTTGTTATATTCTCTTTAGTTGTTCACAAGCTTTCTTTAGTGATTTGAAATCGTATTTTGTAGTTTTATCCCCTATTTTCATTAAAAGAAGTTTGAACATGGTTCTTCTAACTTCCCATAACGCCTTTTTTGAATCGATTGCATATGGAACATGACCTATGAAATTTATAAAATTCTGTGCGAATATTTTCGATTGTATTTTTTTACTTAAAGCCAGAGGGCTCAATATGAAATCCTTATCATGCATAAGATATGAATATTGCTTATCTACCAGAAAATCCTCTGTAGCAGATATATACCTTTTGACAAGATCTGCTCTTTTCTTTTCTTCTTCCAAAGAAGCGCTCTTACCATCCACTACCCCTTTTGTTCCAATATCAGTACCGTACATGATCCTATCTTGATACTTTTCAAAGAAAGCTACAGCTTTTTCTTTGTTCTCTGAAAAATTAATATACATTTCAATTCCAGGTGTAAGGTCAACATATATATTCGGATACTTATCCAGTATAGAAGATAATCTGTCTAACTGCTTTGACATAAAGAAGAAATGTGCGAATATTATCTTTAAGTTCGGATGCCTTCTTAATACCTTTAACACTTCCTCATATTGCTTTTCATTATTAATAAATGTCTCATCATAAAGCCAGTCCTGCTCCAAAGCCCATTTGGGTATTTTATCCTTATTCCAGAATTCCTCAGGGTCGTTAACATGCCATAAAATAGGAAAAGCCGTGTCTTCCATGAATTTAAAATATGGTTCCCATACTGGTGAATCAAAGGAAGGTACATTTAGCATCTTTCTTATCTGAGGCTTCCCTTCTATCATCTTTATCCCGTCACATCCAAGTTTTCTCATCAGCAACGCATGCTTTGCCATTGATTTTCCTAATGTTTTCTTATTGATAAAATAACAGGAAGCATCCAGGCTTGCAAACACATATATCCTGTCTTGTAATTTATGTTTAAGTATAAGGGCATCTTGTACAGCAGATAATTTCAGTTTATCAGGCACAACAACGATATTGGCTATGTCAGTGTTACAATAGTCAAATATTTTTGCCATTTCATCTACAGATATATTAGACGAATAGTGTATATGGCAGTCAGCGATCTTCATATTATTGAACATGTGCGCCCCTTAAAACTATCCTTGTTTCGTATATATAATATCACAAATACAATAGTTATTTAAGAAATAGCAACAAATATGTAGATAACTTCAGTAGATACGTATTTTGAGTATGTATTTTGACTCTTACACTATGTATAACATAGAAAAGAGGTATATAAGTGACATATTTTAGAAATAATTAATTATTTTAATTCTTATATATAACTACCAATACCATTACCCCTTATCACCAGTCATTAACACCAAGGAAGCCGAGTAGGAATTGTATGTTCTGTATCTTGAGCCATATATCCGTATCACCGCTTAATATGTTCACATACCCTAGATTATACCCATCTCCCGGTATGTCCCATGCTATGACTGATATTACCTCACCTTTATAATAACAGGTTGATTCGGACCTCCTTACTATTTCCATGTCAGGTTTACCATTAAGATGCTCTTTGATTCTAAATGCTAAAGACGTTGCAAACTGACAAGCTTTCTGGTTCATTAGGATATTTCTATAATCCTCATTTTCTTTGGTTATATCCAAGATTGCACATAGAAACATCTTCTGATATATGCTTCTGTTGATGAAATCCTCTATTACTGCTTCCTCTTCGGTCATGATAAATGCGTTTTTGTATGATGTAAGATAATCGCAATAGTACAGACCATCACCTTCTGATATGAAGTAGTCGTACATATCGGAAACGCTCATCGTCTTTACAGTGCCGTTCTTTGTCATCCTGTACTCATATTCGACAGGTAGCGCAGGCCCGCTTAAGTACGTCTCCCAGTCGCATATCTTTACACAATCAGGGTTTCTGTACCAGAACTCAGTCACATCAGTAATAGCCTCCCCATATACCAGCTCTATCTTCTCATATCCATCGAACCACTCGCCATCTCTTACGGGGATCGCCCCTGAAGGTACATGATATGTGTCATTTACACTAAGCCCGTTATCGAAATCCAGTATGGAGCAGTCAAGAACCATCCATATATCGTCATCACCACATTTTACATTGGCATATACACCATTGCCTGATTCATCTTTCCCGTAGATGTCCAGCGATATGCGTGTTTCCAAAGAATAAATGTATGTATAACTCCTCACTATGGTATATAAGCCTAACTCATCAGGTTTTAAATCCATTCTGTTCTTCATATGTTTAGCTATATTGTATATGGGGACAGCCTTCTTTGGCGTCCATATATATGAGCCGTCATATTCCAACACTGTGCTGTCATACATTTTCTGGAACACATCTCCACTGAAATATTCCTTCAGGACCAATCCTGTTTCGCCTTCCCTTTCAAGATAGTCCATATTCAAAATCGTATAAAAAAGTGAAATATTCGGAATGTAATAACTGCTGTGCAGTATAGTATTTGACCATTGATAACTAACCGTTCCATAATCTGAACCTCCATATGAAGTACTCGTTCTCTTTAATGGACTAAGCATAAACTCCCTGCCATCCTTTATGAAACGAATCTTGTTTTGAATGGTCATAAGATCCGACGCATCAAAGTATCTGAATACCGGCTTTCCCATTATCTGCTTGAATGATTCCCATATATCGCTTACATCCACGTAGCTTCCATCAATTAAAGCCTCAACCTTATCGAATCTATCATTCAAAAAATCCAGCTCTATATTCCTGGGACCAGGATTTGGAGTCGGAGTAGGTGTAATAAAAGGAGTTGCTGTAGGGGTTGGTGCGACAACTGTTTCAGTCGGCAATGCAGTTTCAGATGCCATATCCGTAGAACTCGGCACAACAGCTGTATCAGTTGTATTCTCAGTCAGTGAAGGAGCAGGGGTATTTGTACCTGATTGGACTTCATCACAGGATGATAATGCTAAAAGTGATACCAGTATTAATAAAACGCTTATTGCTTTTCTCATATTATTTAATCCTATTCTTTATCAACTTAATTATATATAGTCATACTCAACGGCACCGCACCTTGTGCATGTCCTCCTATATACATGTACATTGCTCTGCCAGTCAGGATCATAATATGTATACTGGTATACCCATCCGCTCCAGCTATGCCCCAATGCCGGTATTGAACTGCTTTCACTATAACCACATCCTGAATTGGTACAGTACCTTGACTGAGTGCCGGGCGTGCTGCATGTCGACGCCGTTATAACCGACCATGCTGACATGCTATGTCCTGGGGCAAGGATTGTTGACGTACTTAGTATTGCTCCGCATCCGTCACATACCAGACTCTGAGAGCCATTAACAGTACATGTCGGGTTGCTTACTTCAGTATGGCTTCCACCTGAATGATTGTTTGGATTCTTCGAACCGCTAGTAACTCCACAATTTGAGCAGGTTGCAGCTGATACGCATGTTGCTGTACTATAACTATGTCCAATGGCAGGCTGAGCCACATTTCCGCATACTGTACAGTATTTTGCTGTATCACATGTGGCTGCTGGAATATTATATGTATGTGATGCATATTGTATCTCGTCATCAAGTTCCGGGCATCTGGAACACTTATACTGATTGATTACCATATGCTGAGTACTGCTGTATGGCTGATATGATGTATTCTGATATATCGTGAAGTTATGCCCGAGAGCTGTTCCGTTTGTAGCATTGCAAACCCAACATGTTTGCGGACTTTCACATGTCGCTGGTTTATAGTTATGTGCAATTATTGGTATAGGATATGTATCAACTTCACCGCATATAGAACATGTGCTAACTGCTTTTCCTGTTGATATACATGTTGGTGATACGACAACTGCCCAATCGCTCCATGAGTGTGTACAAGTAGTAACTCCTTTATATCTTCTAATCTCGTAATTTTTATATGAAATTTCAGATGGCGTATAATCATTATATATCACCTTATCATAACCTGCAGTCGTACATTCATATACCCATACTCTTATTATCTGATCATATGTACTATTCCATTCAACCTCATCAATTATCATTACATGACCAGAATTAACCAATAAATCCATTGCTTTGGCATTTGCTAAACTTGATATAGAATCAAAGTCATCTGTTGTATTCTTTATCCAATTGCAATTTATTTTTGCAGAATCATTATACTTAAAACATACCTGCATGAATCCTGAACAATCCACTCCTGCTGTTTTGAAAAGCCAATAATGATTTCTAACATCAAAAAGATTACCCTTTATTGGAATATTTCCCGCATAATAACCATTACTAATTTGCTCATCAAAAGCTGTAGTTCCATCATTAATATATAACTGAAGGTGTGTATATGGTGCATCTGCAGGTATTCGCATCTCACATTGTCCAGTCCAGCAGTAAGGGATTCCGGTTACAGTGTGGCCATTGCATGAATTTGTGCATTTAATCTGTGGTAAAAAAACAGGTAAAATATTATAATTTTGATGTGTAATACATGCAACTGACACACCTGTACAACCTACAAGAATGCTATCATCTGCATTTGTATAGCAATTAAAAGTCCATGTATGGTTTAGAAAATCTGTTGCTCTATTTTCTATTTGCTCTCTTGTAATAGATGAATATGATGCCAAAGTGATTTTATTATTAGAAATATCATTTGATTCATGTTTCGGATCTGACTCTGATGCTGAATACCTGATACTATACTCTCCAGGATTTAATTTACTAATAAATGTATTATTATTCTCGTCATAATACATTTGATAAATTTGATTATCCTCAGATATGAAGAATTGCTTATCTGGAACTGAATTAGCTTTAGTTTTTACAGGCTGAACCCAGCTAACTCCCTTTTCGTTAATCATATACAGACATTGCATTTTAGAGTAACTGCTTTCTTCTTTAATTACTGCTCCTACGCTAACTATCAAAACATCCTTATTTGTCTTAATAACGTCCGCATATTCTATCTCACCTTGCGATTGTATTATTGAATTGCTCCATTTGTTAAATGTAACCATATGAGTATTGATATTTTTCTGCAAATCATCATCTTTATATTCTATCCACTCACTATCTGTATAAATATAATTTATTGAGTTAGAGAACTCGCATGTAATGTAACTATTTGTATCATAAATCCTTCTTACCCTACATCGTCTATCATAATTATTTGCATTTTTCATTTCGAGGAAAGTACTGTCATTTGGTATATTAATTTTGTATTTGATATTGCCATCCATGTCTGCGCATATGACATCATTTATGCGATATGCTCCAGAAAAATAATCATCAAGTAAAAATAATTCATTATCAGCAATATAGAAATCAGTTATAAAATTAACATCAGGAAAGAGTATCTCTTTTTCAAGCATTTTATTTTTATAGTAATTTATTTTTTTATCATATTGATCAGCAATATATACTTCATTGTCATTAACCACATAGAAACTATTTGGCCCTGACGGAGTCACACTATTAAACTGTAATTCTTTACTTACTCCGTCTATACTTAAAATAGCAATATTTGATGCTTCTTTTATAGAATCTCCTTCATCATGACCACTCTCAGCCAAACCTGTAAGCAATGTAAGACCAATAACAGACATTAGTATAAATACTAATGTAAAACACACTATAAATCTCTTTTTCATATAAATCCTTCAATTTCATAAAATAATACAAATGCTTGATAAATATTAATATAACTTCTGTAACTTCATAATACTACTGCTAGAATAAAATGTCAAGAGTGTTCATAAAAAGTTTACAATTTCAGTAAAAATTCTGCATTTTTGGAATACTTTTACCTCTATACTATATATAACGAAAAAAAGGGTCATATAGGTGACAAGTTTTTGAAAATATTTTTATAATCCAAAAATATTTATCTAGTAATGCCTATGCTCTAAGCAAATCTATACCAGTTGACACGAATATGCAAATATAGTTAAATGGGTACATTACGAAATAAAGAGTAAATATAAAATGAATAATATATTGAGTATCTTAAATAACTTTTACGACATGAACTTCACTGATATCAGTAAGATACGAGATGCAGGAAGCGTTTCATATACTGTATACTCAGGCAGCTTAAGATATTTTCTACGAGTCATTAAGCCATCATTTATTGATACCGCATTTTCAGGTGCTAATATACAAGCCTTCCTATGTAGTAAAGGATTCCCAGTACCTCCTATTATTTACACAAAAGATAACCAACCTTGCATAAGAACTGACAACGGATTATTCATCCTATATGAATTTATCGAAGGAAAGGATTCGAATCCTGAACAGGATGCAAAGGCTATTGGAGAACTTATTGGCAGACTACATAACACAATGAAGAATTATACTGGTGAACTTAAGGATTGTGACAGACAGTTCTATATTGTCAGATACATAGACATCCTTAAAAGAAAACAATATCCGAAAACAGATGAGTTTGTAACCTATGGTAATACACTTTGGGACAGTGTAAAAGATTTACCGCGCGGATACTGTCATGGAGACATGTATGACGGGAATATATACAAGACATCAGACAGAAAATTCTATATATTGGATTTTTATACTTCCTGTTACGGATTACCGATGTATGACATTGCTTTGATATGCAACAAGACACACTATTTTAATTTTGATGAGTCAGGATACTTAAAGTCAAAAGAAATACTTGCTCACGTTCTTCCAGGATACTTAAAATTCAGTACCCTCACAAAAACAGAAATAAATGCATTTTATGATCTTATTGCTCTATATCATTTCGCTTTGCAAGCGACAGTCATTGAAAACAATGGTCTTGACTGTGTAAATAACGCTTTCCTTGACAAACAGCTTGACTGGCTTTACAGATGGAAGAATCAGTGCGAGAGATAAATTAATCGAATTTCGATTAAAAAACCTGCTCTTCCAGTATCTTTACCAGGTCCTCAAGCTGTTTTTGGTCTTCTTCTGTGAATCTGGAAAATATCGGGCTGTCCATATCCAAAACGCCTATCACTTTATTATTACAGTGTATGGGTATTACAATCTCGGAATTAGATGCGCTATCACAAGCGATATGGCCAGTAAATTCATGTACATTAGGTATATTCAGTGTCTTATCCAGCTTTGCAGATTGTCCGCATACTCCCTTACCAAGCTCTATCCTTATACATGCAGGCTTTCCCTGAAAAGGCCCAAGGATCAATGTATCATCATGCAGCAGGTAAAATCCTGCCCAGTTCAGGTCTATATATGTATCCATTATGAAAGCTGATGCGTTTGCCAGATTGGGTATGACAAACGGCTCATCTTTTACAAGTTCTGCTAACTGCTGCTTCATAAGTTCTGCATCATCTGATTTACTTGTCTTTTTCATCTTTTCTTTCCATTTCCCTTTTCATTTTTTTCTTTAGTGAAACATAGTATGCTACATTAAGTGAGAACACTGCAGATATACATACTACAATTATCGTTGCAAGAGGTTTTTCCAAATCGTAAATGTAGCACAGGATTAAATTAGCTATTGAAAGCAGTAGAGCTGCCGCGCTAATGACTATTGCTACTAATGTACTGTTTTTTCTCTTTTTTATTGTCATGTTACTTTATCCTCACACCATATATCTTTTGGGCATATGTACCTACTACCAGTATATCTCCATATATAGCAGGAGTAGCTTCTATAGTTATATACTGTCTGCCTAAACTCAAAGTAACCTGGTTAATCTGAGTTCCTGTTAAAGCGTCAATCAAGGATATCTTACCATTATGCTCACAGTATACGATATATGCTTTGTTATCTTCTGTGTATATATCTACTGGTGAGCTCCAGCTATATGGGGATTTATATTCCCATCTGATCTGTCCGGTTTCTTTATCTATAGCTATCAGTCTTCCTGACCATATGGAATCTTCCAGCGTTTTACATATATTAAAGATTACTAAATCCTTTATTGGTCCTTTTCCTATAATAGGTGAAGCCAGCGCTCCCCCGTTTATAACATCAACATAATATACAGGTACATCTACCTGCCACAAGAGCTCTCCTGTAAGGGCATTGAATTTACGTAAATTACTGTAATCGTCCTTTCCTCTTTTATCCACTTCATTTGCGGTATATAGAAATACGCCTTCTTCTGTAACATCCAGAGCAACCGATGCATCAGTATCATCACCTGTATTATATGCCCATAGTATTCTAAGACTTTCAAGGTCAAGACATATGAGCATTCCTGTATTATCGGTAAAATACATATATTTTTCATATATTGACGGTGAGCTCTCTATTCCATATGCGTACTCAGACTCATATATGTATTTATATCTTGTAATTTCAGGATTAACTGATACAGTCTTTTCTGTCTTATTAAATATCGTATTAAGTTTTATTATATATATGACTCCGTTCTCTCCACATTCATAATATGTATCATTCTTAATATCCAGTATACCTGAGGAATCAAATGCTCCCCAGCCTGGTCTTGGAGCGAATGTATCATATCCTCTTATTTCATGAAGAAGTGTAGAATCTATAAGGCTGAATATCCTGTACCCAAAAGCTTTGTATCTTTCTTCTCCATCATTTGTTTTTGCAGCCTCAAGACCCTGGCCGACATATAAAAGGGGGTAACCTCTGGGGTCAATAGATAATGTTCCTTTAATTGGAACTCCTATGTATATATAGTCTCTGGTAGGTTCTCCTGTTTTTAAATCAAGAAAATATATGTTACCGTCAAGTGTGGCATAAATGACTTCAATAAGCTCTGTCTCATTTTTAAACTTATCATAAACATTCATCATGCAAAGCATTTCTTTATCCCATTTAACTATGCATGGCTGGCCAGTCCAACCCACTCCAGGCCATATGGAACCGGCACCGGTCATACCGCCTATCTCATAACTCCATATTTCTTCAAGTTTCTGTTCTGAAATGTTTATATTACCAAAGAATCCGGAATCTCTGTAGTTATTACCCCTGTATGTAGTAACACCAATATCGGAATATTCATCCGAGCGAGGAAATGATATATCATAATCAGAAACATATGAAGATGTAACAGTCTTGTCAGGCATCATTATGTATGACTTAAACCTAGATGCTGTCTGTTTTGCTGATTCAACAATATTATCCAGGACAAGCGCATGACTGTATATGCTTTTTTCTACTATAACCTCATTTTCAGTAAATAAGGTATTTATAGTTGAATATATGTCCATAAAGGTATTTTCCGCTTCAGCCATATTCGCATCCTTAGCTGACATTGAAACGATAAATATATTTTTTGCATATACAATGACAGAACCATTCATGCTTAAAATATCTTCATCTTTCGTAAATAAAGAAGCTGTTGACACTCCATCTAATATCCCGCTGTTCATTTGTTCATGGATTTGCGAATAACCGTCAATTGATGCATCAGTTTTCTGTTTTAGCTTATCAAAAAAGATTGCCATATCATTAGGTGAAAACGATGACATTGATTCTGATACACCCATGCTAGACATATATGCTTCAATATTACTTTTCCCATACACTCTTAATAGCATATTCAGAGCAGCCCTGTCATCACTCTTTAATATATATTCACATAACTTTTGTATAGTATGAGTATCTGAATAATTGCCTATTGCTACCACTTCAGAATTTATATCATAGTCGTCAGCGGTATACTCAACCAATGTATCTAAAGGCATTCCTTGTCGTACTTCTTGCTCATATGCATACAAAACAACAGCTATTTTGTATACTGATGAATTATCAAACTGCTGGCTTGTAGCTATATTGAATGATTTATTATTTGTAACATCAAGAACCGATAATCCATATATTCCTGTCTTTGTTGATAGCATATATTCAAAATATCCTTTAAGATCATCAAACTTATCAATCTTGATATGACCTTCCGGTATAGGATTTACTATTATGGGTGAATCAGTCGGAGTTTCAGTTTCAGTTTCAGTTTCAGTCTCGGAAGGAGGTGGCGATACGCTTATGGAAGGCTCTGCTGACTGGCTATTAGATGGAGTTGGGGTAACCTTAGGTTCAAACCAGCCTTTCATAAAGGCATATAAAAGCGATATAGCGATACAAAGAAGTACCGCAACTACTATCAGTATCGCTGTATTCTTCTTGTTTTTTCTTCTTTTTGTATTCTTGGTATCTTTTGTTGTTTTTGTTTTATTATTCATATCAATTCATTTCAGGCAATCTTCTGATACCTGTTTAAAGATTATACCACTAATCAGCAGTATATCCCATTAAAAGTACCTACAAGTTTAACGGGTAGTCCTCTAAAAATGTTCCAGAATTACTGTTTTTGGTATCAGTCTTTTGTTTTTTGCACCATAGACAATAACCTTTTTTGTCTCATCAGGCAGCATATCAAAGTAATTGTCAGAGTAATTATAGTCCTCTTCAAAATATATCCCATGAACAAATCCCTTAGTTTTCAGATATACATGAAGGTCATCATTGTCATTCTCATACTTAAGAATATCAACATCATTTTTGGTCTTTCTTATGCAAGCATCAGCGATATTAAGTATAGCTGAAGAAATTTCTGTTGCTATTGGTATTATAGAAAATATCCATTCAGACGGATCTTTCTTCTGCATTTTTTCCATGTGTATAACCTGGCGGCTCCTTTTTGGTATTCTGAAAGTTTTATTATCCGTTTCATTTTTTATACCATCAAAAGTAATCCATCCGGTTTTAGCAGTAAAACCCATATCCTTATCAGTCTCATTTATACCTACTGCTGTTATAGTATTATCAACAAGCCGGATTATTATCTTCACAGGCTCAAATGCTCTTTTTACACCATAATAGCTGGCTTTTCTTCTTAAATAGTAGTCTAGAACCGTCCAGCCTACTTCTCCCCAGCAGTCATTGAACATCCAGAAAATTCCACCATTACACAAAAGACTGAACCGAAAAGCTTCCAAAGAATAATTAAGTACCGAGTACTGAACCATCTGAGCATATGTTATATACTCATCAAGCGTTAGTTTTTTGTCGGTATAATGTTTTTTTATACCTGCATCTACAGTATCTTTCTCCATTGTATTGTTATGAAGATTCCATACGAAACTGCCTTTTTTAATAGGACAGTCACCATGATACTGCTCTATGGTTTTTTTGCATGTTGGCCCTATATACCCATATTCTGATACGAAAGCTGAAGACACCTTATCATATATCTGTAATGTGATTCTGTTATCCATATCAGGACTCATCATGGCGTCGTTCCAGTAATGCACATCACCGCATTTCGAGCTTTGAGGAATGTCTCCTCCGTATGGAGAACTGTTCCAGCAAGGAATATTCGGACAGTTCCTGTGCGTTATTTTCTTTGCAAGGTTATTTGAAATACTAAGACCATACTGTTTTGAATAGTCCGGATTTATGTCCCAGTTCATGAAGTTCTTAATGCTGAAGATCTCATGACACTCATTATTTCCGCAAAACAGGGCTAAACATGCATGATTTCTAAGCCTTTTAGTCTGATAATCAATTTCTTTTTCACATAAATCCATAAACCATTCAAGCGAATCAGGGTACGCAGAGCATGCGAACATGAAATCCTGCCATACTAAAATCCCGTATTTATCACATAATGTATAGAATAACTTCCTGTTGTATACTGCTCCTCCCCAAATACGAAGAATATTCATATTAGCGTCCGCAGCTTGCTTTATTATCTTCTCCAGTTTGTCATCATCCACTTTCATGTAAAGAAGGTCTGAAGGAATCCAGTTTGCTCCTTTTGCAAAAATGTCATATCCATTTATCTTAAACTTGAAATCCCTTCTATCTTTGCTTATCCTGGCAGTATCCAGTTGTATGGTACGTATTCCAAAATCAAACAAAGGAAATGATATATGTCTTTTTCCTATATTCATATTACAATTAACTTTATACAATGGCTGTTTTCCTGAATTATTGGGCCACCAAAGTTGCGGTTGTTCTATATTCAACTCAAAAGGAATGTAGTTTAGTCCTGAACATAAAAAGACATCTTTTTCTTTCCAAAAAGCCTTTATTTCATCGTTTAGCGATATATCTATTCTTATACTTTCAGCATCCAAAGTTGAAAGTATATTCATATTCTCAACCTCAATTTCTCCTTTTATTACAGCACAATTGTTTTCTATGCTTTCAGTGTATATATATACATCAGTAATTCTTGCAGTTTTGGATATTTCAAGATATACATCATCTGCAATTCCTACAGTAACTGCTCTTGGTGACCAGTCCCATCCATAAACATACTGGGGTTTTCTTAAAAATGCCCTTCTTTTATCTCCCCTGTCATTTCGTCTCGGTTCTTCGGTACAGATAGCATTGTCTACTTCAAAAAGCTCTTCTTTTGGTATCGTTTCCAACCCTGAAGTAAGCCTTACTGTTATTAAGTTGTCTCCTTCTTTAAGATACCGTTTTATATTCTTCCTGAATTCATAATGACAGCTGTTATGATTAGCGATATGGATGCCATTTAAGAAAATATCAGCCTCGTGGTCCAAAGACAGAAACACAAGCTCTACACTATCTGAATCTTGCCATAAAGGCAGCATATCTGTATTAATGCTTTTTTGAAACCACCAGGACCTGTCTTCTACCCATTTATTTTTATAGCAATTATCTGCTATGGCCGGATCGGGCATATCACCGCTTTCTATCAACGGCATAGCTACATCACAAGGAACATCGCATTTATACTGTTTGCCCCATTTATCCATATCAGACCATTCTTTTTCATTTAATGGTCTTTGCTGCAACATCCAGCCTTTGTTTATACAGACCTTTGTCATATATTACCCCCATAAGAATATGATTAATATATCAGTTGCATGATTTACTGTAAAGTTAATCTTACATGGTTTGTGATGTTGTTATTTCAATAGTTATAAAGTATAGTTTGATATATGATGTATAGATTTTTATAATCGGAGGACTTCATGAAAACAATATATGTATCAGTTAATGGAAATGATGAATTTAACGGGACAAAAAAGAGTCCATTGAAAACATTGAATAAAGCCGTTCTTCTTTCAAGAGAAACAGGTATAAAAGATATTTTCATTCTGCCTGGTGAATATTTTGGTGTTTCAATAAGTTTGTGCAAAAAAGACAATAATCTCAAAATATCCGCTAATAAAGGTACCGTTATACTCTATGGAGGATTTCCTTTGAGCAAATGGGAATCTGTAGATGGCTATCTGGTATCTGATTTTTGGCAGGCTTCAAAAGATAATGGACATTTTCAGAAAAAACCATTCAGGCTTTTAAAGATAAATGAAAAATTAGCTAAAAGATCAAGATTACCGCAAACTGGCGTATTTAAACACCTTTGTGAATGGAATCAGGACTGTCTTCCTGCCTGTTACGGACACTGGGACCCTAAACCTACAATAACTCAGTCCCGTAGTATTAAATACTCAGAAAAAGATATCGAAAAAGGTTTAGATACTGATTCTGCAGAACTTCTCATATATCATGAGTGGAGTGCTACTTTAGCAGGTGTTATAGCAAAAGATGAAACAAAAAACATGTTTTATCTTACTAATTCCACAGACATGCCTGCTGGAGCTTTTGCTGACAGAAACGAAATGGCTGATAAATATGTGGTATTTAATACAAAAGAAGGACTTCATGATATTAATCAGTGGTATGCCGATTTTAATAAAGGACTCGTTTGGTATAAAGGAAATATAGATGAAACTATTAACGGGGTGTTTCCCGTGTTTGATAATATATTATCACTAAGTAATGCTAAAAATGTCATAATCGACGGTTTGGATATCCAAATGTCCAATAACGACCTTATTAATCCTGGATATGGCGCCAGACATTTATCTGCTGCTGTAGACATAACATCTTGTGAAAACATAACAATAAAAAATTGTAATTTGTCATATGTTTCAGCATGGGGAATAGGAATTAAAAAATGCAGTAGTAATATACTATTACAAGACTGTACCTTTCATGATACAGGAGCTGGAGCTGTTAATTTTTTTGAAAACCATGATGGAGAAAATGTAACCATTGAAAGATGCCAGTGTTTTGATATAGGGAAGATTTATCCTGGTGCAGTCGGCATTTACGGAGGCGGTCAGAAAAACTTAATCTCTCACTGCGAGATACATGACGCTCCTTATTGCGCAATAAATGAAATCGGTAACTATTCAGTTATTGAGAAGAATCTGATTTGGAATATAAAGCAGCAGATGCAGGACGGAGGAGCAATTTATCTTATATTTGAAAATAATATAGTATTAAGAAACAATGTAGTGCTGAATAATCGTGAAGATCATGTCCAGGCCTTCTCATACTATTTTGACGAGCTTTGTGAAGACTGTATAGCCAAAAATAATCTTTCTGTTAATGCTACTGTATCAAGCCAGAATCATATAGCATACAGATGCACAAACAAAAACAACATACATATTGATAATGGACTCATGAAGGTAAGATTTGTGGATTGTTATGATTTGAAATACTATAACAATGTGTTCATAGCAGATGAAATACTGTTTTATGGTCCTTCAAAAGATAGAAGATATACTCTGCCTGACGATTTATCAGATATAGTCAGAAAAACTGTATCTAAATTTCAAGATGCAACAGGTATTACGGAAATATCCAACAATGTAATATACAGTAAGCTTAAGCCCCCTGCTTTCAGGTTACAGTACAGTAAAGAAGAACCATCAGTGTATATGCCAAAAGGTAATATTTATGATGACCCAGGATTTAATGATATAGATAATGGTGATTTTTCTGTAACAGAAGATTCTAATGCATACAAGGCAGGATACAGAGGTATTAACTTTGATGATGTCGGGTGCACAAACAGGTTCCATGAACTGTTTAAAAAATTCTGGCCTTTAAAACCAAACTATATGTATGGATGGGCAGAAAAAAAAGACCAAGTGGATAACACCTGACCTTTGAACAGATTTGTTTCTAGTATTTTTATTATTCAATTGTTTTTAGTATTTGCTCAATTTCATTTTTTGATGCCAGTGTATCAGAAAATGCTGTTGCACTGCCTGATGCCAATCCATATTTCAATGCATATCGAAAATCTTTCTTTTCCATATAACCTGCTATAAAGCCAGCAGTTAAGGAATCTCCCGCTCCAACTGTATTTTTTGTTATACCTTTAGGCGCATCATTACAAATGACATCATCATTTTCCGTTACTAGAACAGCCCCTTTGTCTCCTATAGAGACAAGTACATTCCTAGCGCCCATTTCTTGTAATTTCTTAGCATACAATACTATATCAGCATCAGTATGAATTTCCTTATTGAAAAGTTGTCCCAGTTCAGCTCTGTTAGGCTTAACCAAAAAAGGTTTATGTTTTAAAGCATTTATAAGGTAGTTCCTGGTTGCATCAATTATTACATGTACATTTTTGGCTTTCAGATGAGATAATAGATCAGAATAAATTTGCTCATCTACATTATTTGGAACTGCTCCTGCAAGAACAAGAAAGTCATTGTCTTTTACCTTCTCTATTTTTTTGCATAAAAGTTCAATGGAATCTTTTGGTATAGCCGGCCCGACCGCATTTATATCAGTCTCTTTATCCGCCTTAATTTTTACATTAATTCTTGTCATTCCAGATGGAAGATCAATAAAGTCATTTTTTATACCTAATGAATATATGCCCTGGCGTACGAACTGCCCGGTAAAACCTGCAATAAAACCCAATGCAATACTCTTTATTCCTAGATTGTGAAGAACAATGGAAACATTAACCCCTTTGCCTCCAAAGAAGTACTCTTCTTTTTCACTTCTATTGACTTTTCCCAGTACCAGTTCTGGTATTTTTATCGTGTAATCTACCGCTGGATTTATTGTAACTGTGTAAATCAAAATAGTTCCTCCATCAATATCATTAACTTAAGTATATCATGCAATATGCCCAAAATGATAGATTATTTGAGTACAATGTCCAACACAAAAAGTGAAGCAAGTATAGTTGGAACTGAGATTACAATCCCATATCTTATAAAATCAGCAAAAGTATATTTTATATCATGCTTTTTAAGTAAAGATGTCCACATTATTCCAGCTAATGCTCCTACTGGTGTTAAAAAAGCTCCTATGTTTGAACCGATTATAGCTCCATACACTCCTCTACTTACCAAAGATAATGGAAGGTTTTCAGCTATTGAGCTGTATAAGACGCTCATAGGAATGTTATTTATGAGATTGGCAGTTATAAAAGAACTAAGACCGTATTTGTATATAACATTATCTGTACCTAAAAAGCCTGATATATCATCAGTAACTGCATATTTATCAAGAGCTAGAACAATCACGAACATGGATATAACGAAAGGGACAAGCTGCCATGGTGCTCTTTTTATACAAGAAACTAGAACTGCAAGTTTCTTTTTCTGAATCAGTTTGGATACTGCAATACATACGAAAAGACTAACAGCAAAACCTAGAGAAACAGGCCACATTTCAATATTAATATATGAAGACAACACTAGTAACAAAGTACATAATCCAAGATGTATCAGTCCGATAATCAATGAAGGCTTATCCGATATCTTAATTTTTTCTATTGACGGGCTGATTTCTTTTTTCAACTGTTTTTTAAATATAAGCCATAAAACCAAAAATGCGGTAATTCCTGCTGCTAAAGTTGGTAGTAACATAACTTTACTATATTCAATAAAACTTATATTATATGATGTCGCAAGATATATATTAGTAGGATTTCCGATAACCAGCATAAGGCTCCATGTGTTTGCTGCAACAAATTGCGCTACAAGATATGGTATAGCTGATATATTTGCATTTTTAGTGAAATAGCATATGAAGGGAGTGAAGGTAAGAATTATTATGTCATTAGAAGTGAATATGGTAAGTACAGAAACAGTAAGATATAAATAGGTAAAAAGCATGAACTGGCTGGATTCTGCTTTTTTAAGTGTAGCATTTGCAAGATAATGAAAAAATCCTGCCTCATCAAGAAATATGGATAATATAGTCATGGATAAGAATAAGACAAGTATTTTTATAGGATTTATCGCAGTATCTGCAGTAAGCCCCAAAACTGCCTCTTTAAAACTGATTGACTTAAAAATAACTAAAAGAAAAGCTCCAATCATTGCAATAGGCCAGTATGTATCAATAAATATCCTTCTTATTTTAACCTGCGGTTTAAATAAAACTGCAAGTATCATAGTAATGCATGTTACTGACCCTATATCGATTGCTGTCGACACTAATTACCTCCATAAAAAATTGCAGCTGTAAGCCGCATTTTACGATAATAGTAGCACTTTTTCTTAGTAAGTCAATATTTATTTTTATTTCCTGATTTCCCTGTTTCTGATGAGTGATTAATAACAAATATATAAAAAAAATATAAATGTATAAAACGCTAAGTTCCAATACAAAAAGTCTTATCAGTCTTTACAATATATCATTATTGCCTCAGACATGAACTTTGCTGTACCCTCTCCATATTTATCTAGATTAGCTTTAAATCTTTCATCTTCTGTATACATAACAGCTAAACTTGAAAGAATTTGCTTTGTGCAGTCATATGAATATTTTGTTATATAATCCTGCCATCTCTTAACCAGGTTTTGAACTTTTTCATCTTTCGGATCAAGATTTCTGCTCTGTGCAAAAGACTTGAATATTTCTTCTGATTCTTTCATCATTTTTATTTTGTCCTGACTGTTGTATGAATCGTGTTTCTTTAAAGATTGATTATATGCATCAGTCTTTCCCCATTTCTGTTTTGCTTCATTTGCATATTGTTCTTTTATTTTTTCGTATTGCTGAATTTTTTCTGCATCCTTTTCCATTACCTTTCCCTCCATAGCTTGTTCAGTAAGCATAATCAGTCTGCTTATATGTTCTTTTTTCAGTATAAGCAGCTGCTTATGTTTTTTTAAAGCTTCATTTTTGTCATAATCAGGATTTGACATCATATCTGATATATCCTTTAAAGAAAATCCTAATTCTTTGAAAAATAATATCTGCATCAGCCTGTTTATTTCTTCATCATCATACAGCCTGTATCCTGATGTTGATATATCTGATGGCTTTAACAATCCTATTTCATCATAATAGTGCAGTGTCCTTATACTTATGTCTGCAAGTGCAGCAGTTTTTTTAACAGTAAGCTTCATACTCTTCATCCTCTTTCATAGTATAAAGCATTACGTAGCGTCAGTGTCAATAGTAAATTATGTATATTAAACTAACCTGTTTATTATATCTAACTAAATACAGGAATATATTACCCTCATTTTTTTTGTCAAAATAAGTGTTGCCAATCAAGCAATACCCTTCTATTTGAACAAATAGTAAGTAAGTTATTAATTTAATACATTATTATGCGTATATTTAGCACTATATAATCATATTTTCAAAATATATTTATTTATATTATTGTCTCAACGCATAAACTGTGATAACCTATATTATGATTAGTATCAAAATATTAAAATAATTTTATTCAATTAAAATATTTGAGGATGGCATATGGATAGTTTAGAAAAAAAAGGCATGAATTCTAGTTTACTAAACAACAGAAAAATATTTTACGCGCTTTTAATTCTTGTATTCATTATCGGTTCCTTTCTAACTTGGAAAACTCAAACAAATGCTATAGAAACACAGAAGCAAGAAACTATTATGTTAGCAAAGAGCGCTTCATCATTAATACCAAAATCATACCTTCTTACACTGACAGCATCAGAGCTAGACCTGGAAAAAGAGGAATATAAAATAATTAAGCAAAACCTAATCAGATTTGTTGAAAACAATGAACTAATACATTTTGCTTATATATTCATGTTAAAAGATGACGATATATACTTTGCTGTAGATTCAGAACCTGAAAATTCATCAGACTATTCCCCACCGGGAGAGATTTATTATGAAGCTGAAGAATGGGATTATATACCCTTTATTCAGAAAATTCCTACTGTGTCTGAACCCTTTGAAGATAGTTGGGGAAAATGGGTAAGTGTATTAGTCCCTATTACTGATTACGAAAACAATGAAATACTAGGAGTGTTCGGTTTGGACTACCCTGTCAGCACATGGTATATGAATACTCTTCGTAATACTATTCAGGTTGGGATAATGACCTTATGTGTGTTAGCCATAATTATTGTTCTTCAAATGATAATTTCTATGAATTTCGAACTTAAAAAAGAAAAGCAATTAATTTTTGAGACTGATAATCGGTTAAGAGACAGTATGGCGTTATATAAAGCAGTATTTGATCAGACTACAATAGGAATCGCTATTGCTGACAACTTTAAATATCTAGTGGAAACACAGACAGGTATTCCAAGCATAAATCCTGCTTTTGAAAAAATACTAGGAAGACCAAAAGAGCAAATTGCTGATGTAACATGGTCAGAGATAACAAATCCTAACGACCTGGGTGTTGACCTGGAATACTTCAAACAATTCAAAGCAGGGATTATTGAAGGTTACGAGATGGATAAAAGGTACATAAGACCAGATGGCAAGGAAGTCTGGGTTCATATGATAATATCACCTTTGCACTTTGAGAATCCACATAACAAGTATCACCTTTGCATAATTGAAGATATAACTTCAAGAAAGATTATTGAAAAGAATCTTAAAGAATCAGAAAACAGCAAATCCATTCTTTTGGATAATTTACCAGGAATGATTTACAGATGTAAATTTGATAAGGACTGGACCATGCTTTTTACCTCACAAGGATGCAAAGAATTAACGGGATACGATTCAGATAGTCTTATTAATAATGCTGAAGTATCTTACAATGATATTATTGCTCCAAAATATCGTCAATATATTTGGGATAAATGGATAACAGTTCTTAATAATAAGCAGAAATTTATTTATGAGTATGAAATAGTCACTGCTGATGGACAGACAAAATGGGTTTATGAGCAGGGCCAGGGCATATATGATGAATTTGACAATGTTATTGAACTTGAAGGACTCATAATAGATATATCTGACAGAAAAAACAGTGAAGACAGAATAAGATATGTTAATGAGCATGACGCTCTTTCTGGATTGTATAACCAAAAATCATTAGTTGAGCATTTCAATAATGATATTGAGAATGAAGAAAACATAAGTAAGGCTGTAATTATTATTCACATAAAAAGATATAATCTTATGATAACCGCATATGGATACTCATACTGTGAATCCATTACATTAGATTTAGTTAATAACCTGTCTTCTTTAACAGATGAAACTCATATGCTATATCAGCTTTCCATGGATAGGTTCGCTTTATATGTTAAAAACTTCAAAAACATAAAAGAGTTGACCCAAGTTGCAGAAAAGATAGTTAATATTTTAAGTTATAATGTAGCATTAAGATCATATGGTGCATGGGTTGGATTAGATATTTATGATAAATCAATTCCTGATATTCACACTACGCTCAAAAATGCCACTATGGCTGCGAATTTCGTAAAAGGGATAGAGCCTTTTGGATACAGTATTTATAATACTCAGATGGAAGAATCAATACGAAGACAAGAAGATGTAAAAGATGTAATAGCCAGTATATGTAATGATAGTAAAAGGGAAGTGTTCCATCTTGTATATCAGCCGATTTTAGATAAAAAGGGAGATATATGCTTCTTTGAGGCATTAGCCCGTATAGATGACGACAAATTAGGTAGCGTAAGTCCTTCAGAGTTCATACCTATCGCTGAAAAACGTCATTTAATAGTTGACTTAGGTAGAATTATACTTGATGAAGCTTGCAAGTTCATAAAACTTCTGGAGAATAACGGACAAAAAGATATTTCTGTGTCGGTAAATATATCAGCTATTCAGATATTAAGAGATGATTTTCTATCTGATTTGAGATATATAATTAACAAAAATAGAATTCCTACTCACATGCTAATACTAGAAATAACAGAATCAGTTTTTGCAGAAAATCTTGAATTCATCAACTCCCAGCTGGCTAAAGCTCAGGTTATGGGTATACGTTCTGCAATAGATGATTTTGGAACAGGATACTCGTCTTTGTCAAGAGAAAGAGAATTAGCAGCTGATATTATAAAAATTGATAAATTCTTCATTGACCAGATACTAGTTAAAGATGAAAAAGAACTTATTACCTCGGATATAATCCATCTTGCCCATAAGCTTGGTCAGAAGACTGTTTCTGAAGGAATAGAAACAAATTTACAGAAAGAGTATCTTAAAAGAAATGATTGTGATTATTATCAGGGATTTCTTTTCTCTAAGCCTTTATCTGCAAAAGATGCAATTAGTTTTTTAAAAAAAGACTGATATTAACTTATTTATATTTATGCAATAAATCCATCATAAGCATGAAATTTCTTATTGGTGTTGTTGGAGATACAAGATTGGAGCAGCCTACAATTGCTCCTGATAATTCCTTCGCAGCATCAATAGCTTCCATAACCTCTTTTTCAACCTCTTGCTCGTTTGCTTTATCAAGTGTTGAAGCAGCTATTCCGCCTATAACTGTTACATTTGGATATTTAGTCCTTAAAGAACGTATATCCATTCCACAGGAACAATCAGCTTCATAATGTGCGTCAATACCTGAATCAATATACAAATCATCAGCTACATCCCAGAAATATCCATCTGAACCAAAAGCATGAAATATACCATATTCATGACACTTGTCTGATATTCTTTTCAATCTAGGCACAATAAGATTTCGAAAAATTTCATTTGAATATATAAGACCTCGATTACAAGCGCAGTCTCCGCCGCCATTTACTATTTTCGCTCCTATAGAAGCAATTAACGGAATATTCATAAGAGCTCTTTCCATTAAGGCATCAAGATATCTTTCTACAAGATCAGGACGCAAGATCACTGCTTCATACCAGATTGGTCTTGTATTCGGTATCGCCAAACCAATTCCACCTGTATATGAAGCCTTTTTGTAATTAAAATATTCCATAGCATCAAGATACTCTTTATGCATAGATTCTTTTGGCATATATCTTTTGTTGTATTCTTCCTGAATGATTACTTCCTCTTCCAAATCGTCTACATCATCAATCTGCTTTTTTGTATCCTCTATACAGTCAAACAGTTCATACTTCTCAAAATATCTCATTATCCAGTGCGTATTGTCTTCCCTCTCGTATTGAAAAGTAAACTCGTCCAGCATCTTTGAAGGAGTGTATGGATATCTCCAGTAAGAAGGCCGGACATAGTCCAGCCCCATTTTATCAGTCCAGTCATATGCATCCTGTCTGGATTTTTCCACAAATTCTTTGTGTGCCTGTTCTCCTTGAAATCTGGCTAAACTCTCTCTGTACTGCTGTATGCCTCCTCCGACATACATAGTATAACCCATTACTTCTGATGCAACTGAAGAGGATACCGAACCGCAGTAAATGGGTACATGGTCAACTTTGTTCTTCATAAATGCAGCAATTACACGTTCGTATGAATTCATATTATCTTAACCTTATTTGTATATATCCAGATTTATTTTACCATCCTTAATTTCTATTATCCTGTCTGCTTTTTCCGCAATTTTCCTGTCATGAGTTATAACTATGAATGTCGTCTTGTATTCTTCGTTTATACTCCTTAAAAGTTCATATATTGTTTCTGTAGAATCAGAATCAAGATTTCCTGTTGGCTCATCTGCTAATATCATTTTAGGATCATTCATTAAAGCTCTTGCAATCGCAGTCCTCTGCTGCTGGCCTCCTGACATTTTGGTTGAAGGATTGTTCATTACCTTTTCCAATCCAACAAGCTTCAGTCTTTCTTTAGCCTTATCAATGACTTCTTTAGTTACAGGCTTGTTCTGAATATTGTATGGTATAAGAACATTTTCCAGAGCTGTGAATTCAGGAAGAAGATAGTGAAATTGAAACACAAATCCTATCGTCTTATTTCTGTAGTCAGCCAGTTCATTTGCAGACATATCTGTTATGTTGTTACCGTCAATCAGCACTTGTCCTGATGTAGCTGTGTCTAGAGTTCCTATAATATTCAACAAAGTGCTTTTCCCGCTTCCCGACTGTCCTATGATAGAATTGAATGAACCAGTATCAAAAGCTAAATTTATGTCATACAGTACCTGAGTCTTTATATCTGTCCCATATATTTTATTTACATTTCTTAATTCAAGTATCTTTTTCATAATGTTCTCCATTAGTTATTTCTAATTATATCTATTGCATTGAGTTTTGATGAACGTATTGCAGGCATCAACGCTGCCAGTATAGATGCTGCTACTGCTATAAATCCAGATAGGATGATAAATGAGTAACTGATATACAAATCAACTACCGGTGTTCCATCAGCATTGATAGCAAATTTAGTAAAAGCAAAAGACAATCCTACACCTAATAATATTCCCGCTAAAGCCCCGAAGAATCCAAGTATGAGCCCTTCAAACAGGAATATGTAGCTTGTAGTGGAATTTCTTATTCCCATTGCTTTTAAAATTCCAATCTGTCTGGATTTCTGTATTACTGTAATTGCCAGTATGCTTGCTATACTTATAACAACCGATATTATTACGAATACCTGTATCATTAAACTGGAAATACTCTGACCCTCCAGCCCGCTTAACAAAGATTCATTCTGCTCTTTCCAGTTTACTGCTTTGTATTTGTCACTTCCGATAGTGTTTAAAACATTTAGAGCAATTTCATCTGTTATAAATATTGAATCCTCATTAACCTGCATTTCAATAGATGATATCTTTTCTTCATTTTCAAACATTGTCTGTGCATTTTTAAGTGTCGTTATTCCCCAGTTGCTATTGAGTGTAGATACTTTCAAATCAAAAAATCCTACAACTGTACTCTTAATAGATTTTCTGTCAACAGTAAGAATGCTGATTTCATCATCTATACTTATCCCATATTCGTCTTTAAGATTAATACCAAGCAATATTTCATTTTCAGCTGTTGGCAGTTTTCCTTCAACAATTCGATTAGATATATCATATATTCCATCTGCTTTATCCATATCAAACCCTCTTACTAATAAAGACTGGGAATTATCCTCATATGATAAAAATGCCTGATTATCTAAAACCGGAGATATCTTAGTAATATTGTCATCTGATAAGGATATTTTATCTATCAGTTGATCATAATCAGTAATATACCTATCTTCTAAATTAGAATTAATAGTGATCTGCGATGAATTGCCTATCGTCTTATCTACCAATCCTTTTTGTAAACCCTGTATCAAAGAGCCGATAAAAATCTGAACCGATACTCCTATTGCTATTCCTAAAATTATGAGTATGGTTTGTCCTTTATTTGATGTTAGGAACCTTAATGCTATCTTTAACCCTAATTTCATAAAGCCACCTCTTCACTGTCTATATTCAGGATATCCTCATAACTTTTAGCAAAGTAATCTGCTCCTACCTGCTTAATCTTATTTTCTTCATCTCCTGCAAATGCATATCCCCCGACAACTATTTTCAACTTTCCATTTACAGTTTTCTTAAGGTCCTCTACCATTCTTTTTGCAGCAACAAGATGATAGTAGTTACTTACGCTAATAGCAACTATATCAGGTTTTATGTAATCAACTGCATTATAGAAATCACGATATGGCGTGTTGCTTCCTACAAATATCGTGTTATACCCGCTAATAGTAAAGAAATCAGCTACCATACGAGCTCCAAGATCATGATATTCTTCTGGTGGGCATAAAACAGCTGCTGTGCCTTTTTTCTTTTTATTAAGACTATCTCTCATCTCAATCACATATGGATATGCGCACTCGACTATTGTTCTGACAATTCCGGTTTTTACATGCTCTTTCCATATACATATTTTTTTATCATCAAGATCGCATTGAAGATTGTTCAACAAGGGAGTAAGTATCTTGCTGTACAGCGTTATAACATCAATCTGCTTGGATTCAAGTTTTTCCATAATATATTTTACGGCTTTTTCTTTGTTTTCTTCATCGAAAAACACTTTGAACTCTTTCAGGATTTTTTCCATGCTTTTCTCCTTTTTTTCATTTATATTCATTTCCTATTTCTAACTTATATTATTATATCAATTAAATAAAGGAAATAGTACTTAAAACTCTTACATATATCAATAAACATATTAAACCTTAATTAATATAAAATATCGTTAACTTAATCACCAAAAAACTGATAGGATATATAGTCCTGTCAGTTTATATAGTTTATACAAATTTATTTTTATAATTACCAATTCTACACTTAATTAATAAAGTGTTCTATTCGGCTTCTACACTTAATTAGTAAATTGTTCTATTCGGCTTTTTTGTAAAACTCCCACTTGTCATTACTTACCTTAATATAAGTACCCGCACCATATGTTAAATACTGCTGTTTAAAAGAGTCATTCCCTACTACATTATCCATTATTTCAACACCATCTGAGATAGTTATGCTGGTAAGCTTGTTGCATTTTATAAAAGCTCCTTGTCCTAAGGAATTAAGCCTTGGCGGTAATGTAATACTCTTCATATTTCTACAATCTTCAAAAGCATAATTATCAATTCTTATTACTGTATCAGGTAAAAAGACATTTTCCAGTAAACAATGGGCAAAAGCTTTTTCTTCAATAATCATTGTTCCAGTAGGCACATAGAACTCCACTCGTTCATAACCTGTGGGAAAATATTTAAGATATGTATAACTCGAATTGAATAACACTCCGTTAAAGGAACTTAGTATCTGGTTATCAAAATGAACATTTATTTTCGCAAGATCAGGGCAGTTCAGGAATGCTTCTGGTTCAATAAATCCTACAGTTTCTGATAAATCTATTTCTCTTAATTTATCACAGTTAAAGAATGCTTCTTTCATAATATGTGTTACGCCATCAGGAAGCTTTACATTAAGCAAAGAAGAGTTATTGGAAAAAGCTCTGTTGCCAATTTTAGTAATTTGCTGTCCTTCAATAAACGAAGGAACACTAAGACTGGTTGCATTTGTCTCACAGGATAACAAGACACCCTCTTCTACAACATAATCTGCTTTTATTTCCTTAGTCATAATTACATATAACACAACGGCTGCTGCTATAACTAAAACTATTAATGCAATGGGTTTAAGATATTTCATTTCTGACCTCATCTTTTCTTAAGTCTTTACGATTATACCACATTTATTTGTTTTTAATAGATAAAAAACAGGATAAGCCATTGATGGTCTTATCCTTGTTTAGTTATTCTTTTAGTGTGTCCTCATACTGTCAGACTTATTCTGAAGCTTCTTCTTTTGCTTTTTCGTCTTCAGCTGTATCACCTACTAAAGCAACTTCATCTGCTGCAGTTTCTGTTTCTTCTGTTTCTTCTACGTGTTTCTTAGGCATTGTAACTGTAACAACAACAGTATCAAGAGCATTTTGCACTTCAACACTCTTATTCTTAACAAATTCAAGATCTGCAACAGTTATAACATCTCCTAATACGAGTTTCTCAACATTTACTTCGATACGGTCAACTATATCCATAGGCAATGCGATATATGAAATTTCATCCAGAATCTGCATAACAAGCCCTTCTTTGACCTTCTCTTTACCCGACAAAATGACTTTTGCCACGCTCTTAACTTTTTCACCAGCTTTCAAAGCCTGAAAACTAAGATGCTCCAGTTTGTTAACTCCTGGGGTGTATGTAGCTTCTTTCAATATGGCTAAATGTTTCTTCTTGCCAATTTCCAATTCAACTTTTGAACCGATAAAATTAGTACGAAGAAATTTCTGAGCTTCTTGTACAGGCAGCTGTAATGAAACAGATTCTTCAAGATGCTTGCCATAAAGTACTGCAGGTATAATTCCCTGCCTTCTAAGTTGTCTTCCTTTTGAGTCATTTTCACGTTTTTCTACTTTTAATGTGAACATGATATCTCCTTTCAGGGTTAGTTTTTTACTCTATACCGTCTGATTACCATGTGTCTATATCTTTATTTGCAAAACATTCTTTAAAAGAGTGAATCACAACGGTAAAAAAGCATATTTACACCGAAAATCTGCATAAATTGCATTTGCGGCCTATTCGCTATTTTACCACAAGAAAATCATAAAGGCAAATT
>ERZ795048.969-NODE-969-length-27631-cov-6.139034_pt1 | contig 27631 bp, 11 predicted proteins | sample MGYA00375132_ERZ795048 | MGnify/ENA primary metagenome ERZ795048 (study PRJEB30177, sample SAMN05720225) | activated sludge metagenome | isolation source: Anaerobic digester | place: Hong Kong | collected 2014-12-17 ... | reverse complement strand
TAACCAATAAACGAAACCTGAATTTTGGCATCGCGCGATGAAATTTTAAAAGAAAAGTTACCATTGAAATCGGTTGTTGTACCGCTAACAAAGCGACCGTTTGCATCAACTTCAACAATATTAACACCGGTTATAGGCTCATTATTTTGCTCTTTAACCGAACCGGTAATAATTAAACTTTGTGCAAATGATGCATTAGTGCTCAATACAAAAATGAACAATAATGCAATTTGAAATAGTTGAGAAAACTTTCTCACACCATTATTATGATTGATTATTAATGGATTCCTCATTATTATTCGCTTTGCAAGGTTTTATCAATTTTATGCAACACACCATATTTTATTAAATTATTGGCTGTTGAATTTTTTATATCGACCCGGGTTCCGGCTTTATCGACTACACTCAGGTTGTTTTTTGAGTTGAGCACGTCAATTTGAGCGTAAAAAGTTTCATCAACACCGCTCGAATCGATTTTTGCCGTTGAAAATGTTCCGTTAAGCTTACCATCGTTAAAAATTACATTGTCGAAAACAAAGTGATAACGAAGGAAATTCTTAAGTTCCTCGATATCCTCGGGAATTTCGCCATTGTTACGGGCAGCAATAATTGCTTCGTTGGTAGGCGCAAATACAGTCCACGAAGCCTCGAGTTGCAGAAAACTTATTTGAGGATATTCCAAATCGGTTTGTTCGTCGATTACTGTATCGGAAAGCCCTGCCTGATAAAGTAAATTGTAGAATTCGGATAAATCTTCATCGCGTGCAATGAACAATGCGGCATCGTTTTTAGGCCCTAAAATTGCTTTGTCGAGATAATACAAAACCCCATTATCGCCTTCTTCTGAACTAATTATTTGGGCATAATTATCAATTTCCTGGTTGCCTCCACCTTGCAATCTGTTATTGTTGTAATAGGCATAGTTGCCCGAATTCATTTTGATAAAGCCATCGGCCGAAAAATCGATTCCTTTTTCGAGGGTTATGTGGTCGCCAACATACGATTTGATCGAGAATTCGTCCATTGCATTCCAGAGCCCATCTTCCGACTGATATTGAATCTGTTCGCCCTCTTCAAAATAACGGATTCCGCCTTCGAGAAAGCCATCGTTGGTTGGCGCAAAAATAGTTACGTCCAGGTCGGGCGATGTTAACGATATGATCATTTTTGATGCATTGATACCGTATAAGAAAGTAGTGTAAATGCTATCGAAAAAAACCGGTGCAATGGTACTGGTAAACGCACGCGGCGGATTGTACTTGTTCATTGCATAAACAGGACCGTTGCTCAGCAATACGGCATCGTCTATATCGCTATTGATATCGATTGGCACCACATCGCCATAATAGTTAAAGAACTGTTTTTGCATTTTCGAAGGTATTGCAAAACGGTTTACCAAACACGATTGAGCCAAAAATGTTAAAGTGATTTCGGGCACATCGTCTAAGCTCGAAAACTTTTTCAGAATTGTATTATTAATGTATGGTTCAAGCACTTCGTCGGTTGGAATTATAGCCGACCACGAGTTTTTCCGTTGAATAATACCACCATCGGCTGTTGGGCCACCTTCGCTTGCAATATTTGTAATGCCGGTATAATATTTTGAATAAATGCGTGTTTGGTCTTCATCGTCGTCGTAACTATCGAGCGAGTAGCCGGCAAAACGTTGAATTAAATCGTAATATACACCAAATCGATCTTGGTTGTCCCTTAAATACTCTTCGATGCTGGGAATACCGGGCACTGCTTTGTCGATAAAATAAATGTAGCCGTTAGAGCATTTAGCTTCGGAAGCCAATACGTTGGCATTGTACCATTGCAGTCCGCTCCATTCGGTATTAGGGAAGAAATAGTTATAGTCGGCACCATTCGGATCGCCAAAGCTTTCCTTAAAAAATTCGGTTGAAAAATAAGGCACCCATTTTTCTTGTCCCTTTATGCGTAGAGTTTCGCCTTTGTAGTCTTCGAAATAACGCACCTCTTCTTCGTAATTGGCGGCCTTGCTTTGGGTTGGCATACGCCATAACAAAGCGCCAATTTCACTGCCTTCTTCCTGCCAGCCGCCATGCCAGTACGAAAAGTCGTAAACAAATTGTTGACGGGCTTTTGGCGTATTCATAATATTAAGGGTAAACAACCTGAAAATCTCATCTTCGGACAGATCACTAACCGACGATATACCAATACTGTTAAAATAGGCTTGGTAGGCACTGTCGTTTGCAGCCATAACTGTGAAAAGCCCCTTTGTAATGGCCTCTTCGTAACCTGCTTTGCGCATTAACTCAAGTAAAATAGTATAATTCCCACTTTTTTCGAGTGTTTCAATAATCGATCCTCCCAACCATGGTGGATCTTCGTAACGCGAAAAATGTTCGTCCTCGCATTGGTACAAGGAAAAGATTATTCCAAAAAGCAGAATCATCTTAACTAATAAGTAGATATTCTTCATAGAATTTATATTGATTTAGTTAGTATTGTTACGCAAAAAAATGAAAGAATAAACTCTATGCTTAGATGCAAAACCAGCTTAAAAAAAAGTTGCACAAAAGCTTATTCAGCCAGCTCCAAAACTATCTAATTTCAGCCGAGAGGACTTTTAAATTTGAGTAAAAAGGTTTTAAAAAAAGGTAAAAATCAGGCTTTCGACACACATCGGATTAGAAGAAAAGAAAACACCTTAAACAAAACTTAAAGGAATAGACAGCTATAGCAATAAGTTAGCTTAAGGTGTTCATTTACTGCATCTATTAAACCTAATCTACTAAAACTTTTTTAATTACATTATCGTTGTTATTGTCGGTAATTTTCAAAAAATAAGCACCTTTTTTCAAACTGCTTACATCAAGCACAAGTTTATTACCCATAGCAGGAGCCGTAGTAACTACCTTACCCGAATAAGCAATAACATCGACGCTTTTTAGATTATCCATTTCGATATTCACAATTGAAGTAGCAGGAATTGGATAAACCGATAAACTTTCAAGCATATTTTTTCGGTTGAAACCAGTATTCACCGGTTCGAAAATTCCGGTTAGGTTTGCAATCTCGTTTAGGAATACTTTTTTAACGTCTTCGGTAAAACCCCAATAATTGAAAATATTGTTACCTTCTTCATCGAGCATGTTATCGCTCGCGCTGCCAAAATAAACGCGTTGTCCTTCGGGTATATCAACGGAGCCTTCGTAAAATTCAACAAACGATTCGAAGCGGGCAAACAAAACATAGTTATCGCCGGTTTTTGTGGCAAGTACTTCGCCATTACCTGCATCGGTAACATTAATGGTACTGTATGGTCCGGTCCACCAATCAACAATACCCGACAAACCTTCAAATACGGGATCATCGGTCCAAATTTCGCCTTGAAAAACTTCATCAAGTGGCACATCGATATTTGCACAATCGGCACTATTGAACCAATTCATTCGGTTTGAGCGCAAAGCCCACATGTTTTGTGTAATAACCGGAGCCGAAATGGCATTCCACAATTCTTTATTAGGCGATTCGAAATTAGCGCTACCAACAGCCCTGCCAATAAAAACCAAATCGGCACTGTTTAACGAATCAATTTGTTCCTGTGTAGCGCTCGAAAGAGCAAAGGAGGTAAAGTGGTGAACAGTATAGCCATTCTCTTCGAGTACCCTGATAATTGGAATATCGGGATTTTCGCCTGTAACAGCATCGATACGCCCCGGGTCGTAAACATATACTATTTCCTGTGCAAACAAAGTGCCAAAATTGAGCACTACAACTAAAACCAACGCAAAATAATTCAGTAAATGTACCTTTCTTTTCATAGTTCAAAATATTAGATTAATACTAATTGGTTTCAAATGTTATTTAAATAACACTGTCTAAGTAAAGCACTTTTATTGGTTCAACTTTTTCAATTTTGAGTAATTTTCTTTTAAAAATCGGTAATTTTTCATTGAGTAAAATAATATTGCAAACAAATGTATTTCACTATATTACAGGCAATTAAACTATTTTTAAATCGCAATAACTCAAAAACACAAAACATAATTTAAGATGGACTTGGCTTTTCGATTCCTAGTCAAAGGATTTCAAACAAAAAATTGAAAGCTAATTGCAGATTATTAATTGAGAAAACAAACGAACTCGTGATTGAAAACAAACGAGATTAAAGCTTAACGATTTTAAACATACTTCCTGATTGGCCAATTATATGAAATAAGTAAACCCCCTGTTTTAAATGTTCTAAGTTGAGTACTGTGTTTTGATCCTGAATCGTTCCCGTTTTAAGTAAGCTTCCGTTTAGATCGAACAATTTATAGGCTGTCCCAATAAGCGAAATTGGGGTTGAAACATATAAATTATCGGTAAACAATGTGGGATATACTGAAACATCATTCAAATTGTTGGCAATAGGTTCAATAAAACTGTTCGAGATTGATTTTGTGCCTTTAACTGCAATATTGTTAAAAATCACTTTGTTATCATCGTCCAAAATTAAATCAACACCATCGAACCTGATTCGCACCATAAATTCGTGGTTGTTATTAGCTGGCTTTACATTCGAAAAGTCGAAGTTAAAAACCTGATATTCTCCCTCAATTGAGCAAGAACCTGCTATTAAACTGTTGCTATCCCATTGCTGATTAGCATTGTTGTAATAATCTACTTTGAGCTTTTTACTTGTTCCCTGCACCTTTGCAGCAAAACTCAGCACAATGTTTTCGTAACCAGTAGTTGGCAAAGTAAATACCAAACTGTTTTCAAATCCACTCCCGGCAAATGGCCCTTTCACCTGTATCCCTTTCATGTCGAGCATTTCGTAATCGGCCCCATAATATGCTTGTGGATAATAATTTAATGGTGTGGGTGCATTTTGCCGCTCTAACGATCCTTTACGCCAAGCAGGATGGTTGGGATGGAAAGGATATGCTTTCCCGTACGACGATGAAAAGGCCAAACCGGCAATGGAGTTATTGACCGAATAAGTTGAATTTATCTTCTGCAAAGGATAATCGTTTACAATCCGGTTATCGAATAGCCAAAAATAAATTAACTCATAATCATTTTCTTGTAGCGGTTCAAAATTGGCCTTTAAGCTGATATTATTATTTGGATTGAGCTCAATTTCGGGATTGCTTCCATTGCTGGCACCCGACCAATTGCAAAATTTATAACCCGGTTTGGGCACAGCCGTAATTGTAATGGGCACATTCTGAAAATATTCACCAGTCCAGGGATAAGGTTTTGAACCTACACCCGGTGTAAGCTCATTTACATCAATGGTGTTTATATGAAGGTAGCCATGCTCGAAGTCCGACACATCCAGAACAACATTGACACTGCGCGGCAAATCAAATTTTTCGCGCAGGTGCAATCGTGCGTAAACAGGCCTTTGGTTGGCAAATTCACGCATGTGCTCCACATTTTCTTCCCAATCGGGCAGGGTATTCCAACGTTCGCGGTGCTTAGGAATTTCGTTGGCGATATTGGCAGCCATACCATCAATTAAAGCAATAAGCCTTTCGGGCAGAAAAGCTGTATTTAGCAAATCGGCATAACGGTTAATAAAATCAACTCTAAAACTTTCGTTATCGAGCAACTTGTTTAAGATTAATGTTGACCAGTTTCCGCCTTTGCTTGCATTTTGCAATGAATTATGAGTAAAACTGTTTTCGCCACTCCATCCAAAACCATGATCGGTATCGAACATCAGCCATCGCCAACGCCCATCTTGCCCGTAAGGTGCATCGGGGCTATAGCTGCTTGTTCGTTTTCTGAAATAATCGATATTGTTTCCCGGCCAATCGGTATTGCGTGCATAAATTTGTGAAATTTGATAATCGATAAAATTGTCGGTATCGATTAATGTTTTCGCGTAAGCATAATTATTGTTGTTCGACAAGTCGCTGTCGGCTATAAAATTGTACGTCATTTTATAATGCGAATTGCTACCAATTTTTACCGATGCATTGCCTTCGAGCAAATCGAGTTCTGAATCCAATATTCCATATTTCCGCTCGAGATAATGCTCGTCGTAACGTTCGCGCATATTGAGTATTCCCCAGTATTCGCCATTCACATAAGTTATAACAGGTAAATAATCCTGCGTATCGAAGTGCAAATGCTCAACCATTTTATGAATAAATGCATCGCGAAAATACACTGCGGGCGAAACGGTATGTACCAAGGCTCCACCTATCCAAACATTACCGGCATCGTTACCCGAATTGCGAAGAATTAAGCGTTTAAAACCCGATGAATTAGTAGGGCCGAAAAATGGGTAATCAAACGAATTGAGCGTATCGTATTCGGAGCGTGCATACAACCTGAATGTTTTATTCTGAAACGATTTTGAAAACGAACCATGCAAACGCAGCCCAATATTCTGATCGACAACCTTTTCTCCATCAATAAAATACTGAAAAACAGCATTTTTTTCGGTCGAAGCCCCGGTACGTCGGTAGTTTGCCGACCGATGCCCGTTGGTTACTTCGTTTGGATTTTTCTTTCGCCAATTATCAAAATCCTCACCCGCAACATAAATGCCATCGTAATAATCGAACAAAGCATCTTCGTTTAAACTGATGGACACTATTGGCAAATTACTCGAAAAGGCAGAATGATCGGACACAAAATAGGTTTCGGTTTTTACTGAACTTGCTACCCCATCGACCACAGCCATTGCCCTCACCACAGTTGCTTTCCGAATTGGACCATCGGGCAAGTAATCGGGGTCGTAATGCCAGGTTGATGATATGCTTGCCAATTTGTTGGGCGCTGAACTCCTATCGGATACATAAAGCTCGGATTCATAAATAATTGAAGCATAAGTATTTTCAAGCAACTGGCCATACTCTTGCCCAGGATACTCGGGATAGCTGTTTTTATATTTGTAGCTTACTCCATCCAAATTCTCAGTGGATGGCATTGAACCATCGATAGAATATATAATGCGTGCATTTTTGTTGGGGTGCGTTAATGCTAAACTGAAGGGAGCCGAATAAAAGCCCGAGCTATGCGAAAAAGCAGGTGGTGCCGGTGGGTGCACCGTTTTGTTGCTACTGTTAGGTGCCCCAGGTGTTGTCGATAAATTGTAATAGACCCACTGACCTGACCCGTTTGGATAGCGGCCATACGAATAGTTGGCCGGCACCGATGTTGGTGGTAAATAATCGAGTTGGCTACCATCGCTTGCAGTAAGAAATATTTCTTCGCCATTGCTATCGATACTAAAATTGGTGTGAAAAGGTTTTCCGATTGTTCGGTGGTTTTTCCCCGATGCCCAAATCAATAAATAAGCTTTAGGTTTTAAATTATAATCGGGAAAAACCCATTTAAATGGCTTCTGACTATCGTCCGACAAGGCAATACCTTTAAGGTTCACAGCAGCATTTCCATAATTATATATTTCAATCCAATCTTGGTGCTCATCATCACTGTCGGTTATGCCGTTAACATTCCAAGCCATCACCTCGTTAATGGCTATGGTTTGGGCAAAAACTGAAATGTTGCCAAAAAAAAGCAAAAAACAAAAAATACAAGCAAACAACTGACCTACCCGAATATTCATGAATTTTAAAATATAACTTAATTTGTTTTGGTTAAATAAAAACGCATATAAAAGTATGAAAGCTTAATTGTGGATTATTTTAAATTTAGATAAACCTTTTTCAAATTTAGGTAAATTGTGTGCCAGCCTTTCATTTATGAACAAATAAACCATACATTTTAAAAAGAAAAGAGATTGATAAAATATCAACCTCTTTTCATAGCGTACAATTAAAAATCGAACTTTGGTAATATTATAAAAAATGCAACAACAAATAAAGTTAAACCTATTCTTACCTAATATCCATAGTTTTGAGGATTCGGATCGGCAGGATTAAGGTTATCGATATGAGCTTGAGGAATTGGTCGAAAACGATGAAAAACCTGAATGAACCCAACGGTCCAATAATTGGTTGATTCAATTTTGTTTTTCCAATAATCGGCACCATATCGGGCTAACAGATCAAACCTGTTTAATTCACCAGCTGTTTCGTGCCCCATTTCATCGAGGTAGAAATCGGTTAATTTGTCGCCTGAGAAGCTACTAATAAAACCTGCCGATACCACCATGTCATTTTCTGATGAAGCTTTTCTTGTTTCATAGCTTCCCCCATCATACTTCCAGTAATGTGCGTATTTCTCCTCGCCTTCTTTCCAAGCTGCACGTATTCGTACAAAATTCAAAGCTTCCGCAGCATTAGCAAAATCACCTTTGCGTGCATAAGCTTCAGAAAGCAAAATATAAGTTTCGCCCAAACGCATTTTAATTACGTTTTTAAAGTTGGCGTGATCCTGTACAGCAGCACGACGGCTATCGTGGTATTTCAACAAAGGTGGAAATTGATTGGTAATTACATCGTAACCAGCAACATCGCCCCTATCGGTTGGAACATTAATTGATTGCATGGGAACGTACCAATAATTTTCTTGGGCCCTTGCCAAAGCGAGCTTTTCCTTATCTGTTCCACTATTAAACCGTTTCGACACATTTTCGATAGAAAGAACCAAGCAGGTATCACCTACGCCATAACGCTGTTCACCCTCAACCTTGCCTATACTTGCGGGGTTGAATGAACCAGCTGAATTAGAGTAAGAAGTCCAAGGGACATCGACATTTTCGTCGTTACAATAATACACCCATACATGTGATTTGTAAAGCCTTGAATCGATCAATTTTCCAAGTTTACTGCTTTCATAATTCCGTGCGGCATACAAACCATCCTCGGAATAATAATACGGTGTTGGACAGAGCCTGCGCCAAGGCCTGCCGCTGATCATATTTCGGGTTAAGCCAATATTATTACCCCAAGCAACATCCTCGCCCGATTCAAGCGTTGTGTTTAAGGGGTAGTTTTCGTTTTGCCCTGCATAGAAAAGATGCAACCAGTTTCCACCATCGTTTACAGATGATGCATTTACGTTGTTATAAAAATGGTCGGTTGAAAAATTGATTGAGAACAGAATCTCAGGCCCCATGTATTCTTCAATAAAGCCAACTTGCTGATCCCATCCCCAAAGCGAGGCATAATCGTTTGCCAAAGAATGATTGCTTCCGCTTCCGGCACCTTCGCCAAAGTTACATACCCTGGCTGCATAGTAAATTACCGAGTCGATATCGGTTTCCAAACCGCCCCTATCTTCGTTCATATTAGGATCTGACTGGTTTTTTGCATATTTATCGCAATAACGGAACATGTAAGCTTTTGCAAGCAAATGACCAGCTGAACCTTTTCCTACCCTACCAAAATTGCCGGTTACTTTTCCTTCGTCGGCCCAAGGAAGCAGCTCCCAAGCTTTAGTTGCATCAGCTATGATCTGTTTCCATATTTCTTTTTGAGGTAACCTGTAAAAATCGGTTTTTGGCTTGTCGGTAGGTGTAAGATTCAATGGCACATCGCCAAACTGGATTACAAGCTCATAATAATAATATGCACGTAAGAACAAAGCTTCGCCCAGCCTTATTTGGCGTATATCGTTCAATAACTTTGTATCTTCTAAAAGGTACTGTATTGCTAAGTTACAATTGGCTATGCCTTTGTAGTTATTTTTCCAAAAACTGAATAACAAATCTTTTTGCGGGGTCATCGATGTTGAGAGATATTGCCCAAAAGCATCGCGATGAGAACCATCTCCGGCTAGCATGTAAATATCGGTGCCCATGTCTTCCATGGCATATTGAGTTTCGTTATTTGCACACCAGCGGGTGTTCTGATAACACGAAACCACTAATGCTTCCAATCCATCGGCTGTTTCGTAATAAGTATAATCGGAGTTATAGCCAACTTCGTCGAGAAAATTTTCGCAAGACATAAAGAGTAAAGTTAATCCTGCAAATACTATTATATTCTTTAATATTTTCATTGTTGTTAATATTAGAATGTTACATTTAATCCAAGCATGAAGCTCCTCATAGTAAAAGGTGCATCCCAAAATGAAGTTAGTTTTCCTTGAGCATCGCGTTGGTGGGCTATTGCTGCTTCGGGATCATTGCCTTCGAAGTTGGTAAACATATATGGATTCTGAATTTTTCCATACATACGGATCTTCTCAATGTTCATCTTATGTGTTAAATAATTGGGTAAGGTATAGCCTAAAGTAACATCCGATATTTTCAGAAAATCGCCTTTCCAATAGTACATGGCTGAAATATTACTTGGCATTTGTATATCGGCATGTGGAGCAAGCCATTTGGTTTGAGTGCGTTCGGGAGTCCAGTAATCAACTTTAGCAGTATTGCTACGGCCACCGATGCTTTGCCCTGGATCCCAATACACGGTTTGCCCAAATGCACCATACATAAACAAGTACAAATCGAATGCACCAACCGTCAAAGTATTTGCCATACTAACTGACCATTTTGGCATTTTCGACCCCCTTATCATTCTATCTTCGGGGTTAATTCTATAATCGTTATTCTGATCGATAATTTTGAGATCGCCGGGTTTAAAGCTTGACTTATTTTCTTTAAAAAGCCGAATGTCTTCCATGTCATCTTTTGAGTAGCCCCATACATATTCATCGGCAACATAATCGTAATAAGTATCTATCGGATAACCAACGAACCAAAAGTTAGCAAGATCTTCGGATAAACCAGATGCCAACATGGTAATTTTTTCGTCATTAACAGCGAATGTAAAATCAGTAGTCCACATAATATTCTTTTTTTTGATGTTCACTGTGTTCAAACTGATTTCGATCCCTTTGTTTTGTGTTTCGCCAATGTTTTGCATAATACTTGTAAACCCCGATACAGCTGGAAGCGAACGGGCCATAAGCAAGTTATAAGTATGCTGCTGGTACAGATCGATGGTACCTGACAGACGCCCTTTATAAAAACCAAAATCGACACCCGCATTATATTGTTCAGTTTTTTCCCACGAAAGAGCTTTATTCGAAAGCGTGCTTGGTTCATATCCCAATACGCCTTCGGTTTTTCCCCAGTTATATCGGCTTGCTTTGATTTGGCCTTCTGTACTGTATGGAGCAACTGCAGAGTTTCCTGTTACACCAAAGCCTAAACGTAGTTTCAAATTACTTACTACCCGATTATCTTTCATGAATTCCTCTTCGGTAATTCGCCAACCCAAAGCCAACGAGGGGAATGCAACCCACTTATGTCCTTCGGCCAAACGCGAAGAACCATCGTACCTAACTGATGCGGTAAACAAATACCGATCTTTAAGTGAATAATTAACTCTTCCCAACCACGACATCATACTCCACTGAGTATATGCACTTGTAAGCGAACGTGTTTCGGCCGATTCAAGCGAATACCACATTTGGTTTTCAAACGGAATATCGTTCCCTTCAATAGATACTGGTTCTGATATAAACTTTTCGTTTGATTGAACAAATGTGGCACCAACAGCATGATCGCCAATAGTTGTGTTATAAGCAAGTATATTATCGAAATTCCATCCCCTGTTTATATCGATACTTTGCTTAGCCCTTGGGTTGCCTAAACCTGTAACTGTTGAAAAATGGCTATAAAACTCTTGAGCTTGTTTAAGGTAAAGCGAGGTGCCAAAATTGGCCCTGTATGACAATCCTTTTAAAAGCTTAAGCTCAAAATATAAATTTGCCATAATATTGTTGCTTTGATTATCCTTAACCACCCCATCGATATCGTAAAAAGAGTTGTACTGAAGTGGTTCGCCACAAGGATGTTCAATGAGGCCATAAGCAGGATCTCCTTCGAGGGTAACATCACCATTAGGCGAATTCCATGGGGTTCCAAGCGGGTTCCAAAAAGTTGGGATGCCTTTTCCATCGTTCCAGTTGAGATAAGAAAAATCGACATTTCCTCCCATCGAAATTCGATCGCCAAATTTCTGATCAACATTCAAATGCAATGTATATCGTTTGCGAAAAGATTGTAATTGAATATCTTTTTGGTCGAGAAACGAGCCTGAGAAAAAGACCATGGTATTGTCCGAGCCGCCCCTAATACTAATGTTATGAGTTTGTGACGATGAAAAATCACGATAACCGGCCATTTGCCAATCAAAGCTGCGAACATTGTCGGGGTTCCATGTACCATCAGCCCATCCTCTTTGGATTGATTCTTTCAAGTATGGATCCTGGGTAAAATAAACCATGCTCATATCTTGATTATAATCGGGCACCAACGAGCTATAGCTGCTTTTCGGATCCAATGTGTAGCCCCCTTCTCCATCGTAAATGTACTTTCGGTTTCCTTCTCTAACAAAATCGGCATATTCGCCGGCATTCATTACCTTTCGGTATCGATCAAGTGTTCCGATACTGAGATATCCGTCGTATTCAACTGTAATCTTGCCAGCTTCACCTTTTTTTGTAGTAACTAAAATAACACCGTTGGCTCCCCTTGAACCATAAATAGCTGTTGCCGATGCGTCTTTTAAAATCTCAATAGAGGCAATATCGTTCGGATTAATAGATTCCAACCCACCATTCATCGGAAAGCCGTCAACCACAAACAAGGGATCGTTGTTAGCACCGATAGAACGGTTTCCTCGTATGCGGATATTGGGAGTTGAGTTTACAGTGTTGCCTGATGTAATCAAAACACCGGCGGCCTTACCCTGCAAAGCAGATTGAACCGATGTTGGAGCATTTGCCATAAGCTCATCTGACTTTACTGAGGTAACAGCCCCCGTAAGGTCACTTTTTTTAACGGTACCATATCCAACAACAACTACTTCGCCCATATCGAGGTATGTTGGTGACATTTGAACATTAATTTCAGATTGGCTTTGAACCTTTATGCTCTTACTAATGTAACCAATAAAGGAGAAGTTGAGTGTTTCGTCAGGAGAAGCTTGAATCTCAAATTTCCCGTCAATATCAGTAACTGTTCCACGTATTGTACCTTGTACAACTACATTAACACCCAATAAGGGCTCACCTGATTCGTCGGTAACCAAACCCCTTATTGATGAGGTTTGACCATAACTCCAAATCGAAAAGAACAATAATGGCAACATTACTATTGCCCATAGAAATAATCGATTTTTTTTCATTAAATTTTAAGTTTAGTTATAAATAGTTAAATAGAAATTAGATTAGATATCTGTTATCAAAAAAAATCTCGTTAGAAATTGAATTATTTTTAACACATACAAATATTTATATTTTGAGCTTGCTCGATTATATAAAATTGATACAAAAACTTTAGTTTTTGAAAAAACACAAAAACGTATACTACTAATTATGTGCAGTATACATAAATACGATGTGAATTACAGCTTTATTTCGATTACAGGAATAGAGAATACTTGGGATGTATTCAAACCTTACTTATACCTCGAAAATTTTTGTGAGGTTTTCCTTACTATCAGTATCTGAAAATTTATTTACAAACTCGGTTGGAGACATTCCAAAATATTCTTTGAAAATATTTGAGAAGTATGAGTGTGATGAGTATCCTAATTTGAAAGCAACTTCGGAAACATTAAGTTTGTTGTTAACCAACAAATATGCTGCTTGTTTAAGGCGGATTGATTTTATTAAATTACCAGGTGAAATGTTCAGGTTTTCTTTTAGTTTTCTATTCAAATGAACCCGGCTCAGACCTACCTCGCTGCTTAATTCGTCAACACTAAAATCGGCATTTTCAATATTATTCCTTATTGTTTCAATTACCTTTGCAATAAGCCTATTGTCGGAGGAAATCATTTTTACATTATCAAAGTCATATTTCAAATCGGCCCTAAACCTGTTTCTTAATGTTACACGGGTTTGTATTGCTTGGTCAATTGTAGATGTTAGTAAATCAAGGCTTGTTGGCTTTGTTATGAAATGGTCGGCACCGGCAGAAAAGCTCATACGTTCGGAATCTTCGTCGGTAAGAGAAGAAAGAATAATTACAGGAATGAAGTTTGTTTCGGGATTTTCTTTTATTTTTTTACAAATTGTTATACCGTCAATATTGGGCAATAAAATATCGGTTAAAACGGCATCGGGCATTGTGCTTATTATACTCTTCCATGCTTTTTGAGGATCATTACATATCTCAACATTGTACTTCGACGATAGTTCCATACGAAGGTAATTGCCCCAATCAATATCATTGTCAATCAAAAGTATCGAACGGGCAGGCTTTTCGTCACCTTGAAAGGGATAAAAAAGTTGACCATTAGACGAAACAACTTGCTCTTTATCTGAAACAGAAAAACCTGCAATAGAAAGGCTGTCGGCATTTACATTTGCAATATCCAAGCAAAGCTCATTTGCTAAATGATTTAGTCCAAGTGGTATTTTTATAACAATGGCCACCCCATTTTCAACATTGTGTGCTTTTATTGTACCAAAGTGTGATTCAACAATTTTTTTGGCCAGGTACATGCCAATTCCAGAACCACTCGATAAATTGTTTTTGCTTTGGAAAAAACGGTCAAACATTTGTTCAATATCATCTTCAACTATATTGACTCCCAGATTTTCGATACAAATTTCAACAAATTCATTTTTCTTGCTTTCCGATTTGTCTTCTGACTTTACCCAAAACGAATCGACACTGATCATTATAATCCCATTTTCGGGAGTATTTTTAAAAGCATTCGACAAAATATTAAAAATAACTTTATCGAAATGCACCCGGTCAATCCAAATATCGAGCGATGTATAATTTGAAACGATCCGGAAATCGATATTGCGCATAAGTGCCAACTGGTCGAATGATTTCATGATGTCTTTTAAAAAAGAAAAAAGATCGGTTTTTTGGAAACACATTTTGAACTGTTGGTTATCCATTTCCCGAATATCGACCATTTGATTTAGCAAGCTTAAAACGCGAAGAACATTGCGGTACATGAAATTAAGCACCTCTATTCGTTTATTATCCGCTTCTGTTTTACGCATCGATTTAATCGGATCTAAAACGATTGATAAAGGTGTACGAATTTCGTGTGAAATATCGGTAAACAGCTGGAGCTTCATCTCTTTCTTTTCATACTCGATCCGCTCTAGCTGGTGATTTTTTCTTCTTATAAAAAAATTCTGTACTTCCCAAGAAGATAACATGAACACGATAAGGTAAATCATATATGCCCACCATGTTTTATACCAAGGTGGCAAAATGGTAATATTTATATCGTTGTAAGCAACATTCTCCTCGTTAATATTGCCTTCAAAGTAAGCTTTAATTTTTAAAACATATTTGCCTTGAGGCAGATTCGTATAAGTTGCCATACGGTGGTTTGAGCCGGTATATTGCCATTCATTATCGAAATTATTGAGCATATAGCCATACACCAACTTAAGAGGGTTTGCAAATTCCAATACAGTAAAATCAATTGAAAAAACATTTTGCGAATGTTTCAGTTTAATGTGTTTAGCTTGCGAAATATGTTTGTCAATTATATTCTCCGTACCCAGTAATTCGTCATAATCGATCTTGCGATTGAGTACCCTTAATTCTGAAAAGTAAATTTTAGACACAAGCTTATCCTCATTTACAATATTTTTCGGATAAAATGAAGTAACACCGTTAATGCCACCAAAAAACAATTTGCCATCAACATCTTTATGCGATGCCTTCATTCTGAACTCATTATCCTGCAAACCATCGGCAAGATAATAGTTCTTGAATTGTTTTGTTTCGGGATCGAAATTTGATATCCCATTCATTGTACTTATCCAAATTTGGCTTTTTTTATCTTCGTGAATCGCACAAACCGAATTGCTTGGCAAACCATTTGATTTGGTAAAAAACTCAACTTCGTGTGTTGAGCTATTTACATATATCAAGCCTGTTGAAGAACCCAGCCAGTAGTTTCCATTTTTATCAACCATTGATACATTAATGGCACAACCCTTTACTTTATGGGCAATATCTAAATTTGTTTCTTGCCCGGTAAGTGTATTATAAAAACAAAGTCCTTGGGTGTGGCCTATCAATAAAATGCCATTATTATCAATGGTTAATGAACTGGTCCATAATATTTCATCGATATTGGGTAGCGATTGAATTTCGCGCCCATTTAACGAAAGTATTTTCACGCCATAACCTAACGTTCCCACATAAATGCAATTGTTTTTTGCATCGTAACAAGTACAAATAACTTTTTGCAATTCTTTGTTGCTCGAAAAAGTACTAAAGCCATTTTGATCGTTGTAAGTTGTGATTCCTCCCATATAGGTCGAAATCCACAAAGTGCCCTGTTTATCGATGATTAAAGATAAAACCGCATTGTTTTGCAATGGGGTATTGTCGATTGTGAAGCGTTTTTTTTCTCCATTTTCAGTTATTTTGAAAAGCCCTCCACCATCGGTACCAACCCATAAATTATTTTTCAGATCGCGGGCAATTGATGTTGCACAAGCGATATTGGTGCTCATTGAGCCTTTTGAACCGGACAATTTTATATAATCGAACCTATTTGAAAGCTTTGGAACAATCAACAAACCTTTTTGAAAAATACCAGCCCAAACATTGCCTTGCACATCTTGCATAATTGAATGTACCTTGCAGTTTTCAAGATCGATTGGTGCATATTCAAAATCGGGAATTACAATAGCTTCAGTAGTTGTATCAAATAACTTCAACCCTGAGTCTTCGGTACCTAACCATATTTTTGGACGAGTGTTAGTCTTTTCTATTCTTTCTGCCAACAACGACCTGATCCTTAAATTCTGGTTATTGAAACCTTTTGGCCTTCGCACACAATTTAACGCCCTATCGAAAATAAAAATACCATGATTATAGGTACCAATAATCATGTTGCGGTTAACAGGATCTTCGGCAATAGCCGATACAACTACTTTTTTTGAAATTTCGGCAAGTTCATCGCCCCAAATTATATTTTCAAGTTTTTTGTTTGAGTAATTTAAGCGGTAAAAACTACCTTGTTCCGAATGCGACCAAATAGTACCCTTTGAATCAGTAAATAAATTTCCGAGATAGCTATTATTATAGGTATCTTTTAGTCGCTCGGTCGTTTCAATATCTAACTTTTTGTTGTTAATATCGTAAACCATGATCCCATACCCCGACACCGATACCAGCAATTTTTCTTCTTCAATACTTTCAACTATCGAAGTTATATAAGGGGTTAAATTAAAATTAGGGCACTGCAAGGGAAAATCCCTAAAAATGTTGTTCGTCCGATCATATATTTGCAATCCGTTTGATGTACCAACCCAAGTCAGCCCCTGACTATCGGTAAAAATGGCCTTAACTAAATCGCTTGCTATTGTTCCCTGCTTATTGTTATCGTGGTGATAGGTTGTAAAACGTACTCCATCGAAACAACTGGCACCATTCTCGGTTGCAATCCATATATAACCTAAACTATCCTGAGATACTTTATGTATTAAGCTATTGGGTAAACCTTGCTCAGAATTATAAAACCGGATTTTTTGCCCATATAAAAACTGAGAACAAGTTCCGATAATTAAAAATACAATAATACAAGCAAGTCGATATATCATAACGATATTTTGCTTTAATTTTACATAAGCCTACTGTTTTTATGCAGGTATCAATTTAGCCAACTATATAAATCAATAAATTCTATATTATTGATTTATATAGTTGAATATCTTGTTTTATTCTTTCAATAACCTAACCATAAACACCCCTCCGGCCATTGAATTTTCGTGCGCCTTAAACATCACTTCCATTTTGCCATTACGATTTTTTGCTATCATTTGGGTAGGTATCGGGTAATCGACATCAACAAAACTATCGCCATGCTCGGCTTTCAAATTAACAGTAGCCAGTTTCTGGTTATTGATAAGAATATCGAAATTGCGCCCGCTGTCGTTTCCGCTGTAAGTTACCCTAAGTGTTTTGGCAGCCATTTCGGGGTCGTTCAGTTCGTACGAAAACCATCCCCTTGCATGACGCCAATGCCTGTCTTTGTAAACACCTGCCTCCGATTTTTCGAACTTTACATTATGATCCGATTCGGGTTGCTGCTGGCCGGTATCCACCTTGTCGATGGTTATTTCTTCCAAAGCCATGGCTTCTTTTTCTTTCGCCTTTAGCTCATCGAGCTTTTTTGCAAGCTCGTTGGTGCTTGCCACCTGCCAATAAACAATATAACGTGCATCGTGCAAGCGGTAAAACGGAATAAGCTGTAAACTATCGGCCTCGGCCGGATAAAGCAATTTGTTAAAACCGAAAGTCAAAGGCCCGTTATTGAGCGGAACAATATTTTGAGCCCATTGCTCATTATCGATTATTAACATGGGCGCTTCGTCGCGTGCGATAAGCTTGCCATGCGCCACGTGCCCCATACGGCTATCGTCGGCAACAATGCCATCAAGATCTTCGGTACCTGTTGCAGCAGCCAAAACCACGGGTCCATGCATCAAAGCCATATACGGAGAATTGTCGGGAAATTTTTCGCCATAAGTGTACATGTCGAATTTTACCTCAACACAGTCGCCATTGCTCCATTTTCGGTTTATGGCAAAGTAACCGCCAGGGAGGCTTTTTCCTTTCATCTTTTTACCGTTTACCTTTACGGTTAAAGGTGCTTTATCGTTCCATTTCGGATGACGAACAAAAATGGTAAACTGAGCAGGTTCGGCTAATGTGATTGTCAGGTTTGTTGAAGGCTCTTCGGGGAAATTTGTAGTTTGTTCCAACACCAAACCTTTTTCATCCCAAGTTAATTCCGAAGGAATAAAGAGGTTTACATACAAGTTCGACTGATCGTGGGCATAAACCATTTCGCCATATTTCGCGTGGTTTTCGATACCCGAACCTACACAGCACCAGAATGTTTGCTCGGGGTTTGAGTACACCCTGTAATGTTGCGGGCGCATTGGCGTAAAATATACCAAGCCCCCATGCCCCGGGTGTTGCGATGCCAAAATATGGTTGTACAATGCTTTCTCGTAATAGTCGATATACTTGAGCTCACCACCGTTTTGGTACAACAGCTTCGATAGCTTCATCATGTTGTAGGTATTGCATGTTTCGGGTCCTTCGCGCGTTTCAACCATCGACGAAAAATCGTTTGACGGATGAAAGTGTTCGTGAGTTGAGTTTCCGCCAATTGCAATGCTGCGGTTTTCGACCACTGTATTCCAAAAAAACTCCGAAGCATGGTGCCATGCTGTATCGTTCTCCAACTCGGCAATACGCATAAAACCAATCACTTTAGGTATTTGAGTATTGGCATGCAAGCCGTTCAGTTTATCTTCGGAAGCCAACAAAGGATTCAAAATAGCTTTATGTGAAAACCTTTTGGCCAATTCGAGATACTTTCTGTTTCCGGTTAAGTTGTAAACATTGGCAAAAGCTTCGTTCATTCCACCATGTTCCGAAACCAACATCTGCTGAATTTGCTCGTCGCTCAAATTACTGCACATTTCAACAAAGAAATCACTAAGCGCAACAAGAACCTCAAATGCCTTTTCGTTTTTTGCAAAAACATAAGCATCGTGCAAACCTGCAAAAAGCTTGTGAATATTGTAAAGCGGCACCCATTTCCCGTTCAATGAAAACCCGCCTGCACGAATGTTGCCTTGTGCAATTTCGTTCCACATGGCATTACCACCAGGTATTCCTCCCACATAACCGTTTCCGTTAGCCTGCTGGCAACGCGCCAGCTCATTTACCATGTAAGTGAGCCGTTCACGAGCTTCGGCATTGTTTTCCGAAGCCACCATTAATGCCAACGAGGTAAGGTAATGCCCGGCAGTATGTCCGTCGAGGCCGGTATTTTCCCAATTCCCGTATCGCTCGGCTTTTGGCTCAAGCCCTGCATCGATCAAAAAAGGCGCTAAAAGCCGATCAGGATCGTGCGCCATCACATAGTTTACATTCAACTCGCTGGCATGCTTAAAAGGGCTATCCAATAAACGTACAGCCGATAAATGAAAGGCCTGCGGATTCTCGTCGGGCTGCACCGCTTCTTGTGTACATGCAAAAAAGCTTGCCAATAAAAAAAATATAGTTGTAAGTTGTAAATACTTCATAATAGTTTTGAATTTGGTTATTCGGCAACAAAGTTAAGTTTGTATGTTTTTACAACACCTTTGTAATCACACTTAACATAGGCAGCATCGTTAAGTGACTGAGCTTGTTCAATGCTCACTTTCACTTTGCTGTTGTCGGCTTTGGCTTTCACAACCGGTATTTTTTCCGAACCCGTAGGTATTGAAACTGTTGTTTCATACAAATTATAGCCGGTAATTCCGTTGGCATTGGTTGAACGCACCGGAGTTGCTGGCACTTCAATATCTTTTCCGTTGACCGAAATACTTACTGTTGGTGCAACATGACGTTCGATTGGTTTTTTAGCTGAGCTGAAACCCAAGCCAATAAAATCGAAAAGCGCATCGGAACCTTCACCTTCGGCCACCAGGAATATTGCGTGTTTTTTGTCCAATCCTTCAACAAAGCTGGCTACATCGATGGTGAATTTTGTTGTTTCCTGCTTTGAGTTAGCCGGAACTTCAATCACCCCGATTTTTTTACCGTTCCAAGCGGCATTGTCCCAAGGACCGTCTAACCAAACATTCACTTTAAAAGCATTTTCGGTTTTTGGAGTAATAAAAAGGTTGAAAGCTGTTTGGTTTCCTTTTTTAGCACCTTCGAAAGCCTTCAGCCCTTTGGTGTCATTTTCGAGGCCGGCAAAACCGAAATATTTGAACCCAACAATATTGCTGTTTTTCACATTGGTAATAGGCATGTGATTGTCCCAAATATCCCACGAATCTTGTTGCAAGCCAACATCGGAAAGGTAGCAGGCATAGCCGGCCGAATAGAATTGGTACGGATCGAGGCCATAAACGTTGAAACCTTCCGAAGTAACTTCGGCACCTTTGTATTCAACACCATTGTTATCTTTTAAAGTCCAAATTTGATCTTTTGCATACGGATCGAAGCCACGAATTACAGCTGTTCCACCTTCGGCAACCGGTTTTTCGTCCCACTGAATAGTTACTGGAGCAACCACAGCCTGACGGGCAAAACCGAAATTACGTGGCGGCCTGTGATAGAAAACATACCACTGACCATTAATCTGCTCAATACTGCCGTGGGTGTTGTGCCCGCCATTTGAGGTTACGATTTTTGACCCGTCGTTATTCAATACCGGGCCACGCGAATCGATCAACACACCACCACTTTTCCATGGACCAAGCGGAGTGTCGGCAACGGCATAACGCAAGGTTGAGTTTGAACTACCTGTACCATATTCGGGGCCTGAATAGCCACTGAAAACAGTTATGAATTTGTTGCCCACTTTACGTATCGACGAAGCTTCAAAGAAGTTGAATGTTCCCAGATCCTGATCGGGGTAAACATTTGGATATTCTGTTCCTTCGGGGTCGCGGATAACTCCGTAACGAGCGCTTGCCGGGATCATAAAAGGGATAATTTCGGTACCCGGGCGCAACGAGTACATGGTATTTTGATCGAGCTGCGCAGCCAACGAACGTTGAAAACCCCAGAAACCGTATGCGCGGAAGCCAATTTCGAAATCGGGATCGTTCGGATCGGTTACATATTCAATGTAAACAGCAGGGTCGAAACCCAGAATACTGCCCGGCACTGTACGTGTTCCATCTTCGGTAAGGTTAATGGGTGTAAAAGGACCGTCGGGGCGGCTTCCTTTGCAAACCATAGCTTCGCGATGGCGGCCACGACTGTGTGGAAACAGGTAATAATCTTTGGTGCCATCTTTACGCTTTACCTCAACCAGGTCGGGCGCATACATCACGTCCCACTGGTCTTCAATATTGTAAGTGAATATTGAACCTTCATCGCGCCACTCGGCCAAGTTTTCAACCGGAGCCGACCACATTCGAATATCGGGTCCGCAATAACTTCTGAAACGCACATCGTGTGAACCTATAATGTAAGCTCTAAATTTCCCCGGATTATCGGGATCTTCAAAAACACGTGGTTCGCCATCGGGCAAATGCTCCCATAATGGCAGATATGGGTTACCGGCAAAACGGTGTACAAATTTACCTGTAGTTTGATCAATTTGTTGATCATCACTACCATTTGTGCATGCAGTAAGATGCAAGGCCGAAATCAGCACAACGCACATAAGCAAATAATTTCTTTTTAATGTGTACCTAAACTTTCTCATAACGATATATTTTCAAATATTGATTTTAAGCTAAAACAATTTATAAACACCAATTATTACATAAGGCTCTTCGCCCGGGTCCAACTTTGGCATGTTGAGTGTTCCAATAAATATTGAATGGTTCAGGTAATCGTATTGGCTATCGACAGGAGCTTCCAAATCGATAACCGAACGACAGTAGAAACCTTCGGTTGGTGTTCCCATGTGCATCAAAACCTGATTAATTATCTGAATAACGTGTCCGTCATCGGTTTTTAAAAGGTAGCGTGCATATAATTCGGTATCACCATCGGGGCGAACCAGTTGCCAATCTTCGCCTCCGGGCAATACTTCGCCTTTTATTTTTGGACCATTGAATGTACCTCCGGTAATTGGTATTACGCGCCTTACACCACGCTTACTTTCGCCAACATTGATCATGTTGCCAATTTTCACCTTGGCTTCAAACATGAACTCGGTTTTAAAATCCTTATACATAACTTCATCGGAGATCGAATCGGAATTCTGTGCATTCAGATTCTGAAAGCCAATAACGAATATGAAACAAAAAAACAAAAATTTACGTGCTGCGAGTAAACCCATAAACAAACCTTTTTAATAGTGAATCGTTCTGTTGTATTCAAAGAAATCGACATCAATGTATCCGCCGATTTGCTCTGTTGCATAATTGAAAATTGCAAATTTACTGCCCATAAAAAGCCTCCGGTAGTCAAATATCATTTTATACTCGGAGCCAATTGCTGTCCAATTTTCGTTATCGAAACTATAATAAAAAGTAGCTAAATCCCTGTTCAGATTAAAATCGGCATCGATACGAAGATATACTATATCTTTTTCAATTTCAACACGTTCTACAATATCAACATCGACACCTGTTACTGCTTTTGTTCTATTATCGAGGCGAACCGAATTTGTGGCCATCGATAAGTATTTTTTATTGTCGTTAATGCTTATTGACAAAAGGCCTGCATCGCCGTTAAATGCGCTAAATCCGGCCACATCGCCATTGAGCATGTTCGACACATCGATTGCCACAACACCACTGCAATTTGGCCCTTCCATGCGTTGAGTAATTGTATTGGGCGCCAAGAACAAATTATCGACTACGCGACTTGTTTTCAACCGTAAATAACCTGCCTGTTCGGTTAACGACCATGCTGAATTTACAGGGTTGTGGTTCCATTGCCAGTTAATTTTTAGTTTTTCCGAAGCAAAATCGTCGCTTTCAACAATACGCTTACCAGTATCGTAAGTTTTAAGTAGAGTTTGCCAATTGAGGGGCACTTTACCATTTTCATCGCCGAGCATGGGCCATCCGTCTTCCCAACGCACAGGCATAAGCAAGGGCACACGGCCAACACCATTCCGATCCTGGAATATTAAACCGTACCAATTCCCGTTTTCATCGTCGATAATACAACCTTGGCCACAATATGGAAATTCTGCAAAATTGTCTTCAAGTATTACTTTCTTTTCGTAAGGCCCAGTAATATTATCGGCACGATAGCACAACTGGCGACGAGGTTTGTTACGAGGCCACGAAATCATAAGCAGATAGTACTTGTTGTTATGCTTAATTATCTGGCTTCCTTCCAATAATCCGGTTTCGTCGGCATCGCGCTCAAAAATTTTCATGTCTACACCATCGGGTTTTACATCCGAGAGATCGCTTTTCAACTCACGTAACTGTCCTGTTCCATAAAAAACATACACCCGTCCATCGTCGTCGAAAAATAGCGATGCATCGTGAAAATGTTGCGTTCGGGTTAACAACTGCCAGTTGCCTAAAGACGGATCGCTGCATTCATATATGTACGAACTGAAAGGCTGATCGTTAGGAGAAAAAAGAACGTAATATTTCCCATTGTGATAACGTATTGAAGATGCCCACTGGCCACGTCCATAAACCGTTCGGTCAATTAAATCATACCCGGAATGATCGGTAAGGCTGTCGAAAACATAACTGGCAATTTCCCAGTGTACCAAATCGCGCGATTTCATTACCGGAGCTCCGGGCATAAGGTGCATTGTTGTGCTGATAAGAAAAAAATCGCTACCATTACGGGTTATCGACATATCGGGCACATCGGCCCACATTACGGGGTTGGTAAAAGGGGTTGTTTCGGTTTTTGTACTGCAAGCCTGCAATCCAAAAACCAAAACTGCCCCTATAAAAATCCACTTTACTAACATAACTAAACTATTTATGAACCTATGAATACCTACTCAGGTAAAGCATCGTTTGTTTTTGTTGCATACAAGCCCAATAGGCAACCTGTAAAACCACCGGCCACATCGGTCGAAAGTATGTCGCCCGAAACGGTACCACCCAATGTTTGAAATTCTCCGCCGTTTAATGCGTACAAAAATTCGTACTTATCGCCATTGGCAGCAACCTGCAATTGTACGGGTGAGCTGATATCGATTTTGGCACTTGCCAATATTTCCGATTCGGTTTGGCGGCCCCAACGACCTTTGCGATAATTTTTTTGCAACACGATGTAATTATCATCGCCTTTTTTGGTAATCCCAAACACATAGTTAAAAACTTCGCTTTGCAGGGCAACAATACCTGCCAAATCGGTTTCTGATTTTGGTTGATAATCGATAGTAACATTGTAAGAGAAATTGCGGTGCATTTGGCGCAAAAACAATGTCGATGTTGGTTTTACTTCTTTAATGTTGGTTTCGAATGGAGTAATTTGAATGCCGTTTTTTGTTTTTGTTACAAAATTTTCGCGTGGCCCACGAAGTCCAATCCAGCGATAATCAAGATTTTCGGCACTAAAATCGTCGGCATAAACAAAATTTCCGTTTGGCATAAAACCATCTTTACCCGTTTTATTTGTTACCCCTTTGGGCATTTTTAGTTTTGGTTCAAGAGGCACCAAACCATTTTCGAATACGGGAAACTCACCGCTCCAGTCAACCGGAAGGATGAATGTTTCGCGGCCGGTATTCACACGGTTTTCTTCGTTAGGACGTACTGCCAGGAACACACCATAATATTTTCCGTCGGGGCCTTCAACCAAATCGGCATGCCCTGCCCAATCAACTTTATTTTCGCGATCGGCAGGAAAATGGCGTTGGGTAAGAATTGGGTTGCTTGGTGCAGGAACATAAGGACCACGCGGATTGTCGCTTTTGAAAATTACTTCGCTGTGCCAGCCTCCGGTTCCTCCTTCGGCACACATCAGGTAGTACTTTCCATCTTTTTTGTAAATATGCGGAGCTTCAATCCAAATTGGTTTTTTCGATAAATCGACACCACCATCGACAATGATTTTGTCGGTACCTTCAATTACCTGATCGTTTTCAACGTCGTAATCCCAAATTTTGATAACCCTATGGCCATTATATAGTTCTTTGCCCTGATCGGGTGCATCGTTGTGTACCACATAGGCCTTGCCATCGTCGTCGAAAAACAACGAAGGATCGATACCGTTAAATTTAAGTTTATACGGATCGCTCCACCCTTTGAACGGATCGTTGGTTTTAACTACAATATTGCCAAAACCGCCTGAAAACTGGGTGGTAATCATGTAAAACATATCGTTGTTGGGGTTGTATTTAATAGCCGGAGCATAAACTCCTGCACTAATTCCGCAATCTTCGACCTTTAACTGCGAAGTGCGGTCGAGCACATGTCCAATTTGTTTCCAGTTTACCAAATCGGTTGAATGAAAAATGGGTACACCCGGAAACATGGCAAACGATGAATGAACCAAAAAATAATCGTTGTCCCTACGAGTTATAGCCGGATCGGGGTAACAGCCTTGAATAATCGGACTGTAAAACTCGTCGGTTTTTAGCGGATTATCGATATAAACCTGATCTTTGCCTTCGTACCTAAAATTTGAAAAAGCAGGTACATTGCTTTCTTTCTTGTTGTTTTTTGCAAAACCCGATAAGGATAACGCTGTAAAAAGAACAACAAATAACGAGGTCTTGCCCGATACCATTTTTTGTAATGTAATTTTCATCTGTATATTATTTTATTTTTAAAGGTCAGATAGCCTGTCCCGCCAAGGCGGGAGAATGCCCATAGCTAATAATCACCATTTTGGCACTTACCAAATATGGGCATATCTTCATATCTTATATTCTACTAATAATTAACCACTTGTAATAACAAAATTTATCAACTACCCAAACACACCAATTTCTTATTAAAAATTATTGTTCTGTTGCAGCCAAATCAATTAAATGTTGCACAACCGATTTTGGTTGGTTGTTTCGATCGAACAGCAAAGGATAGTCGGTGCGACCACGAACGGGGAAGCCGTTTTTCCACGAGTTAGCGTCGGTGACACCCCAAACAGTAACTCGGCTAACAAAATCGTATTTCATAAAGAGCTTGAAAAAATCGGCATACCTGTTTTCAAGTTGAACGCTGGCACTGTCGGGCAAACCTTGTGTATATGGGTTATATTTTGCCTGATAATCGATATTTGTAGCAATATCGGCACCACGCCCCCATTCGGGAGTTGGTAAAACACTCACATCCATTTCGGTAATCATTACTTTTACACCTAAATCGCCATAAGCTTTCATGCTTGCTTCAAACTCCGATAGTTCGGGATAATCGAGGCCCACATGGGTTTGCATACCAATGCCGCTAATTTTAATGCCTTGTTCTTGCAGTTTTTTAACCATTGCAACTACTCCATTTCTTTTCCCGGGTACCGACATTGAATAATCGTTGTAATACAACTCGGCATCGGGATCGGCTTCGTGTGCATATTGAAAAGCGTATTTAATAAAATCTTCGCCTAAAATCTGATAAAAACGGCTGTTACGGTACGAGCCGTCGTCGTTTATCGCTTCGTTAACCACATCCCAACCGTTTACTTTGCCTTTATATCGTCCAACAACTGTATAAATGTGATTTTTCATCCGCTCTTTTAAAACCTCGGGCGACACCTGATTGCCTTCGCTATCGGTAAAAAACCAACGTGGAGCTTGCGAGTGCCAAATAAGTGTGTGGCCAACAATGTGCATATTGTTTTGCACACCAAACTCAACAAACTGATCGGCCAGAGTGAAATCAAATTCACCTTCGCGGGGTTGAATCGGACCACTTTTCATGCAGTTTTCGGCTACTATTGAGTTGAAATGTGTTTTAATAATATTTACCTCTTCAATTGCTTTACCTGTAATTTGAGGTGTATTAAGCGCTGTACCAATTACAAATTTACCTTTGTAGGCATCTTTTAAAGTAGTTACGTTTGAGCTAAGTTCAACAGGTTTAAAAAGCATTTGTACAAATTGATACAAGCCATCTTTCCACACTTCAAAATCGTGTTTTCCGCCCGGAATAACCCTATAAATATGAGGAACCGAATTGTCAGTCAAATAATCATGTGTACGTTTACTAAAACTGATCAAATTATCATCGTCGCCACATGAAATAAACAAAAGGTTGAGCATACTTTTGGCTTTATCGGTATCGGGCAGCAACTGTTCGGGCGCTTTTGTGTTAGGTGCCGACGAAAAACCGGCTACCCATGCAAAGTGGTCGAGGTTGCCCAAGCCAAAATTGAGCGATTGGCCACCACCCATCGACAAGC
>ERZ795048.965-NODE-965-length-27718-cov-7.583523_pt1 | contig 27718 bp, 14 predicted proteins | sample MGYA00375132_ERZ795048 | MGnify/ENA primary metagenome ERZ795048 (study PRJEB30177, sample SAMN05720225) | activated sludge metagenome | isolation source: Anaerobic digester | place: Hong Kong | collected 2014-12-17 ... | reverse complement strand
GGCACGGCGCATTACTATGCATTCTACTCCTACAGCGGAAATTACTACTCGGCCGGACTGACGGACAATGAATCGACGACGTCGTTTGCGGCGGACGCCGTGGTGGAAACCTTCTCCTACACCAACAGCACGGCCCTGACGGGACTGAACGGCGAAACCGGATGGGGCGGCGGCTGGTACGGGGCGGATATCGGCCTGTTCACGAATCATTCCGGCAGCTTTTCGACGCAGACCAACTACCCGGCCAACTCCGGCAACAAGGCGTGGGTGTATCCTCCGAACAATTCCAGCGCCAAGGCCTACCGCCTTCTTGGCCAGGAGTACAAGAGCGGACGAATCTACTTCGGCTACATCCTGAACTACACTTGGGACGGAACCAACAAATATGCGGGACTGTCGCTGGCCTGGAGCAACAACGAGGAAAAGGTGTTCTTTGGCGAAATCTACAACGACAACAAGAAGCTCGGCATTGCGTATACCAACAGCAGCACGGGCTCGTCCTACACGCTGAATAACGGCAACGGCAACGACTACATCATCGTCGGCTACTATGACTGGGGCGCGGGGGAAGCCAAGGTCAAGGCCTACGATGTGGGAACCCAGGCGGTACCGACGGATGAACCCGGTTCCGGAGACTGGGATGCCTCGCTTTCCAAGGCCAGCAATGAGGTGGGGTGGGTGAACTCAGTCTGGCTGTCGGCGGGCGCCGGGGCATCTGACGGTACTCCGGGCAACACCTATTTCGACGAGGTGAGGATCGCGACCAACTGGAGCGATCTGATCGGCGTGCTGCCGACGAAGCCGGAATGGCCGACGAACCAGACCGCCACGGTGGACGGCAACGAAATGGTGCGGCTGGCCTGGACGAAGAACGGGGCCGGCAACAACGTCATGATCCTGCACAAGACATCGGCGATTTCGACCGACCCGACCGACGGGGTCGGGTACAGCGGCGGCGACACGATCGACGGGGCCACGGTGATCGCCAAGACTAATGTTACCGCGCTCGAACACGTGGTGACGCCGGGGACGACCAACTACTACAAATTCTATTCCTACAGCACCGCCAACTACTATTCGACGGGCGTGGTGGCGAACGCGACCAACCTGGCCTATTCCGCGGCGGAGAAGGTCAATCCGTTCAGCTACACCAACGGCACGGCGCTGGGGACAACGACCGTGGGCGGCCAGGGCTTCGGCGCGAATGCCTGGTCGGTGGACAGCGGCACGTGGACGGCGCAGACCAACTTCCCGGTGGCGGTAGCGGACGATGTGCCCCGGTTCCTCGATCTGGACAACTATCCGGACATGCAAGGCAACCGCGTGTACTGCAACGATCCCGGCAACGGCGGCAGCGCCAAGGCCCGGCGGTCGCTGGCGGCCAACGTGACGACGGGTACGTTCTACATCGCGTTCCAGATGGCGTACCAGTACCGCGGATCCAACAAGTGGGCGGGCGTGAGCCTGTTGAATGCCGGCGGGACCGAGAAGGCGTTCTTTGGCAAGGGCGCGGGCGACAATTGGAGCACCCTGGGCATCGGGGACGGTTCCGCCACCTACTGGTCGGCCTTCGACATGGGGCAGTATTATTCCTCGGACGGCTTCGGCTCCACAGGCAACGTCTACCTGGTGCTCGGGAAATACGACTTCGACTCCCGGCAGCTGTCCGGCAAGGCGTACCGGATTCTGGACACGGCGGAATTCCCTGCGACCGAGCCGAGCTGGGATGTGTCAACCACGCTGGGCACGGGGATCGACAATATCGGCCAGATCCAGCTCAACGTCGGCTCTGCGGACGCCGGCAACACCATCGGCAAGGTGTTCATTGACGAAATCCGGTTTGCGACAAACTGGTCCGACCTGCTGGCGGTGACGTGTCCGGCGTGGGCGGGCAGCAACACGATCAACGGCGTGGAATGGACCGCTGCCACCAATGTCTGGCTGGGGGATTACGAGCAGTTCCTGTTCCAGTCCCGGCCCATCAGCGTCGGCCAGAGCGGCGGCATCGAGTTCGACTGGGGACGGGACGGGTCGTTTTCAACCTATCATGACCTGCCCTGGCTGAAGAACGAGAATGACAACAGCTACTGGTCGAACAGCCTGCAGCTGGTGACAGCGGGCTCCATCACGAGCCGCTACACGGCGGCGGGCGGGGCGTGCAGCCCGGTCCGCACCAACAACCCGGCTCTGACGGTTCAGGACCTCAATCCGCCGACGGGCGCCGCCGCCACGCAGGATGCCGTGAACACCAACAGCCAGATCAACCTGGAATGGACAAGAGGCGTGTCGGGCGGGGCCAAGGACGTGCTGGTGGTGCGGCAGACGGCCGATTCCGGCTGGACGGCCCCGGTGAACGGCACGACCTACAACCCGGGAGATCCGCTGGGCTCCGGCACGGTGGTGTATCGCGGGGCTCTGGAAGAATACAGCGACACGGGCCTGGCGCCGGACACGACGTATTACTATCGCTTCTACTCCGAAAACTGGACCTACTATTCGCTGACTTATGACGAAGCCAGCGCGACGACAGCCGAAGGGACGCAGGAAATCACGATCGACGGCAATCCGGCGGACTGGCGCGGGACGGCCCCGACCGTGCTCGACAGCGCGGCCAGTTCCCTCCAGGAATACATCTGGACGGACAAGCTGGGCGAGCTGCGCACGGACCACGCCGACCATCAGAATGCGGACCTCCGCGAGTTCCGGGTCTATGCCGACACGGACTGGGTGTATTTCCTGGTGCGGATGACCAACATTGCCGACACAGCGAAGCCGTTCGTGGCGATCGGCGTGGATACGCGCACGAATTCGGCCAGCACGGCGCTGAACTGGCTGGGCGACGATTCGGGCACCTTCATCGGCGACGGTTATTTCCAGGGCGGGGCGGCGCACTTCCCCGAATACCAGCTCAACATCCATTCGGTCGGCGGCGCCGCCCAGATCGAGTGCTACAAGCACGACGGCACGTTCTGGTACGGGCCCGGCGAGACCCGCGAAGCGGCGATCAGCGACACCTACGGAGCGCTCGAACTGAAGGTGGCGCGGTCGGAGCTCAATCTGACCGGCGCGACGGTCGCGCGGTTCACGGTCGCGACCTTTATCAACAGCGGCGTGTGGAACAACGACGGCGACGGCACGGCGCATATCGCCGACAATACCGCGGCGGCGCTGGATGCCATCTCCATTCCGCCGTGGTCGGTGCCGGACAACGACGCCAGGCTGTCGGCCTGGCTGGAAGACATCAGCGACGCGGATATCGACTTCTGGATGGATGTGAAATTCGCCGCGGGCGGATTGTCGGACAATGCCAAGCCTTCGACGCCGGTGCTGGTGACGCCGACCAATACGGCGGCGGTCACGGCCAGCCCGAACCTGAGCTGGCAGAAGGCGACCGATTCCGACGGCGAGGTGACGGGCTACCTGCTGGAAATCAGCACCAACGAGCAGTTCAACGGCGTGACGGGCACCGAAAACGGCGCGATCCAGCTGCGCGTGCACCTGGACGCGAACACGACGAACTACGTCTATACGACCTCGGTTTCGCAGTACTGGTGGCGGGTGCGGGCGCGGGACACGGCCGGCCAGCTTTCGACGGCCACGACCCATTCCTTCCGGGTGGTGGGCAAGCTGGATACCGAAGGACCGCGGCCGACGCTGCTCTACATCGGCACCAACGTGGCGGGCTACCTGGCCGGGGATTCGAACATTATGGACCGGATCGAGCGCTACGGCCCCATCCAGAGCGTGCTCGACAGCGAGATCCGCGACACCAACAACGTGTTCGGCTTCGTGCTGCGCTGGGAAGACGCCAGCGGGGTCTATGCCACGAACAAGATGCGCGCCACCGACAGCCCGCCCAACGGCGCGGGCGGGTTCGCCTGGAACATCGTGGACGCCGACGGACGGGTTTCCCCCAACTGGGATCTGTACGAAACCAACACGACTTCAGGCGCAACCCGCGAGTGGGGCTACGACGAACCGTTCCCGGCCACCAACACCCAGGCCGCCGGCAACAGCGACCTGATAATGACCAATTACATTATCTCGGCGTTTTCGGTGACGAATTACAACCCGGACACGGAATACTACCTGACGGTCAGCGCCGAAGACGGCTATACCGACGGCGGCAGCTGGTGGTCGTACGGTTCCTGGGCCAGTTTTGCCTCCAGCACGTCGGAGACCTACAGCGGCTGGTGCGACGACGGGCCCAACACCGCCCGCAACATCACCACCAATTTCCTCATCCGCATTTACGTGACGGACGATGACATCGTGCCGCCGTCGTCCAGCCAGGCGCTGGGCTGGCAGAACGACGGCACGAACGCCACGCTGGTGGTTTCCAACCATATCGGACGGCTGGATTACGTGGAAGGCGAAGGGCAGGACGTGCTCTACAAGATCACGGACGGCGCGCTGATCGGCCATCCGCTGTCGTTCAGCTTCAACGCCTACGATTCCTACTACATGGGCGTTGCCCTCGGCACGGATGCCACCTACGAGGCCAGCGGTCACACGCTGACCAACACCTCGTTCGTGGCGGTCTATTGGCAGACCAACTGGGCGAACTACGATGCCTCGCGCAGCCTGGTCTCGGATACCACGTCCGACGACACGATGCTGACCTGGCACTGGGCGAGCATCACCACGCAGGATGTCACGAAGCTGTGGGGTCCCGAAGGCCTGGACGGCGAACTGGGCGTGACCAACCTGATTCAGCTCGACCTGTATGACGTGGACAACGACCGCGACGGCGACCAGGCCGGCGCGCGCCGGAACTTCGGCCGGGTGGTGCTCGAGGATGACGATCCCGTCGATCCGGCCATCACGCCGGAAACGCTGTCGGCAACCGGCACCGGCCTGGCCCGCGAATATGCGCTGGCCAACCTGGTGAACTGGGATTTCCTCGACGGCACCAATTCGCTGACGTCCACCAACGTGGCGAGCAACATCGTCGCCAGCGCCCTCTCCCACGGCGGCAACGGCGGGACGATCAATCTGCGGGACGCCTCGACCGGGGTGCCGGAGCCCAAGGCTCTCTACACCCAAGCCCCCTACTACAACACCGACTACTACCGCTATCTGCAATTCACGCTGGAACCCGACGCAACCTCCAGGACCTTCAAGGCATCCAGCATCAGCTTCGACAGCCGGGTTACCACGCTGAACGGGCCGGACACCCTCGAGCTGTGGGGGACGATGCCGGGCGGGGCGGAAACCCTGTGGGCGTCGAACAGCATTGACCTGTCCGATTCGGAAAATCCCGTCGGAACCAACTGGAACGGGTATTCGATGAGCGTGGCGATGCCGGCGGCCTCGACGGGAACCGTCACGTTCAAGCTGCTGGCGCGCGTGGCGGACACGAACCATCTGATCTCCAGCCAGAACGCGAACTGGTACGTGGACAACCTGATCGTCTCGGGCTATCTCCTGGGCGAAGAGGGGGGAACGCAGATCACGGACCACGACCTGGCCTATGGCACGGTTCAGTTCGAACTGCAGGCATCCGATGCGTACAGCGGCATAGACGGCACCATCGGCGCGACCGGCCGCGCCCCGCGGGTGGATTTCTGGAACGAATCCCAGTCCGTCGTGCCCGTCACCAACGCGTTCGTCACCAACGGATGGGAAGCCACGACCAATGCCACGCTGACGCTGTCGGGCGCGGCTCCCCCCGCGGCGGACAAAAAGCAAATCGCGCTGGGCGCGGGCGGCGGAGAACTGACCTACTACGCGCGCTTCACGGCGACCGATGCCGACACGGACCGCGACGGCGACTGGCGGTCGGTGGCGTACATGACGACCAACACCGTCTATGACGAGGACAGCCGCCGGCCGGAACGCGGATACCTGTACGGCGGTCCGCTGGGCGTGTATGTGGACGGAGTGCTGACGAAGGCGGTGGGGTCGGGCAACAACCGCGAATACCGCATCAACGACGAGCAGCTGCAGACGGCGTCCGCCACGTCCATCGCCGTCAAGGTCAACCTCTACGACTACAGCGGCTGGACGGTGCCGGTGCTGGCATTCTCCAACGCCACCGCAGGACTGATGTCCACCAACGGCTGGCTGACGTCCGTGCATACGGATGACGTGGATACGACCAATCAGCCCGATGCGGCGATGGAATGGCTTCTGTCGCAGTCGCAGGCCGGGACGCTGTTTGCGGACTACGAGAGCATCACCAACGAATTCCGCGTGGCGACCGTGTGGGACAAGGACGACGACCGCCAGGATGCCGGCGGAAACAACGTGGACCGCATGGCGCTGACCAATGCCCGTCTGGGCTATTTGACCTTCATTGACAACGATGTGGGCCAGGCCAACCTGCAGCACAGCTATAGCACGGCCATTACGAACTGGAGCATCCCGAAGATCTACCTGGGGCTGCCGGGGGATCCGGCTTCCAGCAACGTGCTGATCAACGGGGAGTTGATGCTGGACACGAATGTCGGAACGGCGGTGCTGGCCGACCTGACCAACCGGGTCTATGACAGCCAGCTGGCGGCCGTATCGGCGGCCGCGCCGCTGAGCGTGGTGCTGCCGGCCTTCGATTCCGGCGGCGGCGGCTCCGGACGAACCATCGTGGGCGTCCAGCGAGGAACGTCGCTGACCGAGGAATCGGCCAACGGCGGGTACGACATCACCAACAGCTGGATCACAATGGGCACGGTGATGGTCCAGAACGCCTCGGCCTACCGGAGCGATCTGAGCTCGCCGCTGGCGCACACGAGGATCGCCGCGCAGTTCCCGACTTCGACCTGGGCATTCACGTCGTTTGATTACAACGAGGTCGGCCAGTGGCTGAATCCGGGGAGCGATTCCCAGGCGCACGCGTTGTCCATCCGGCTGTACGACGCGGACGACAACCGCCAGACCGACCAGACGCAGCGCGATGTCGGCTTCGGCACCCTGCTCCTGCTGGACAACGACACAGTGGCCCCGGTGCCTCCCACCAATGTGACGGTCAACGGCGAAGTCTTCAGCGGCGCGATGGACCGCGAGACCGCGGCCTGGACCAATCAGCCGGACTTCCTGGTGCGGTTTGAACCGTCGGTGGACGGCGAACCGGCCGGAACCGATCTGGACAAGTCGGGGATCGGCGAACACCGGGTGGCGACCGACAAGGCGGACATCGGTCCTGATGGCGGGACTCCGCTGGCCGTGCCGGCCGAAAACTCGCTGGCCAACTACGGTTTTGAAAGCGGCTCGACCAATTGGACGCTGACGGGAGCCGAGGTATCGACCGAGCAGGCCTACGAGGGGACGCACTCGGTGAAGATGACGGGCTCGACCGCCGTCCAGACGGTTTCGCTCTTCAACACCAGCAACTATACGCCGCAGGTCACCGTTGTCGGCGTGCAGTACATGGGCGCAACGGACGGTACGCTGACGGTGGACGGGCTGGATACGAACGGTGTGCTGGTTCCGGGCGAGACCTTTAATGTCGTGATCACCGGGTCGGCCGGGGAATGGGTGTCGGATTCATCCGCCGCCACGTCGCTGGACAGTACGGTGGACCAGGTCCGCGTGACGCTGAACTCGGGCGCCGGCACCTATTGGGACGACGTACGGGTTCAGATCGAACTGCTGGACGGCGGTTCGCCGGTGGATGAAGTGACCAGCCTCTTTACCGCCACGGAGCAGGGGCTCGTGACGAATTACCTGTTCGCCGTGGACCGCGACAACAACCGGGCCGGTGACCGCAAGGCCAGCAGCGCGCCGGCGGATGAAACCATCCCGGCCTTCGGCACGGCCTATGACATCACGCCGCCCACGCCGGTACCCGACATCGAGGCGTCCACCGATGAAGTGGGCGATCCCACCACGCAGTTCGATATTCTGTGGGATCCGGCCAAGGTCAACTATGAAGTCGGTCCCGACGATCCGGCGGACGACAACCATCCGACGAAACAGGGAACGGATCGCGACATCCTGTCGCCGTGGCGGAGCTACAAGATCTACTACGGCACGTTTGATCCCGTCGAGGTGCCGCCGGGCGATCCGGGGCCGGGCAACGGCAGCGCCTTCATTTACACGAACTTCATCACGAACGGCGCCTACTTGAACTGGCTCTCGGTTTCGTACACCAACGACATCGCGGATCCGTCGGCGGGCGGCACCAACTATCTGGCGCTGACCAACAGCTCCCAGGACCGGATCCGGCTGTTTGATCTGGATTTCGACCAGGACTATGCGGTGGTCGTCGTCGGTCTGGACAAGGCGGGCAACGAGGGGCCGGCGGACATCTACAGCTGGGCCACCAACAACACCATTCGCTTTGCGGTGACGCAGGGCGTGCTGCGGGCGCGGGCGCAGGTGGAAGCCGCGTTCCCGACCAACAACAACCTTCGCGCCGGCGACAAGGGCGCGGCGGCCCTGTACTGGATCGCCGCCGGTCCCACCAACGAACAGGGCGGGTACACCCAGGTGACCAAGGAATACGATTTGATCCGCTATGATTCGGCCACCTTCAACGAGACGGCCACCTCGGTCTGGAGCCGCGTGGATACGGTCCAGAGCAACTGGTTCACGGATGCCCCGGGACTGGACAGCGGGTTGAATCCGGCCAACCGCGGCCAGATGCGTTTCTACCGGGCGAGCTACAAGGACCGCTGGCAGCGGACCAACGTGGTGACCGGCTTGAAGCAGCGGCCGCTGGCCAGCGAAGAGGTGTACGCCCTGCACAGCCTGGTCATTTCGGAGGGGGTCAACTATGTCGGTCTGCACGGCCGGCCGTATACCAATACCTTCGCCGGCGTATTCGGAACCGACACCAACCTCTGGCCGGCCGGGCCCAGCGCCGCCGCCGGCGCCACCCGGATCGAGTTCTTCGTGCCCAGCACCAATCCCGTGGCTTCGGCCACCTATTACTTCGCCACGGACGCCAATTGGTACCAGAGCGGAAATCCCACGCCCGTGACGGGCGTGCTGCAGGAGCCGGATTTCTTCAGCCGCGGGTTCTCCATCACTCTGCCCACGAACCTGACGGGGCGCGGTTTCGCGACAACCAACGCGTGGGACGAAGACAAGGAAACCAATGTGGCGGCCATGGTGTGGCATCCCATCCTGCAGGTGCCGACCAACGGCGTCATCACCCATACCGTTGCCTGCGGTCATCACGATTACGGGAGCGGCGAATTCAGTCCGGCCTATACGCTGGTGGCGCTGAACCTGCCGGTCTCGGCGCATCCCAGCCAGTTCAATTTCCCCACTAATTTCTACCGCGGTCCGAAGGACATTGCGGACCGGATCTACACGTGGGATACCACCAACAAGGCCGTGCGGTCCGACACCTACATCTATTGCAACGCCAGCAACCAATGGCGCTTCACCAGCGGCGCGGGCACGACGCCGGTTCCGACGAATTACTTCAAGCCCAACGATGTGATCGTCATTCAGTCGCTCAACGGCGGGCTGGGCAATACATGGGAATGGTCGTATCACCCGACCAACTTCTACAACCTGCCCACCCGCTGGATGGGGGAATAGGCGGCCCGGTCACCGCCACTTGCGGAACAGATCGTCGAAAACGCCGCGGGAAACAGCGGGGTAGTCGGGGCGGGACGGAGCGTAAGGCGGGGGGCCCACCTGCACATCGGCGTCCGGAATCTGCCATTCGCCGCCCGCCCGGGCCCGATGCCGCGCTTCGGCGGCTTCCATGGCGGCCATGCGGGCTTCCGCTCCGGCGGCCTGATGCACGAAAAAGGCGATCAGCAGAAGCGAAAACCGGATGGGCCCGCCCTGCAGCAGAGGCCACAGGGCAAGGGCGCCGAACACCCAGGCAATGCCGCGGCCGACCCTGGCGGCCCATTGCGTGGCGGCCAGCCGTCCCAGCCGGGGAACCAGCGCCGCCCGGAAGACGCGCCCGCCATCCATGGGGAAAGAGGGGATCAGGTTGAACAGCACCAGGAAGAGATTGATGCGGCCGAGTTCGGCCGTCAGAAAGGCGAGAACCGGATCGACCGCATAGACCGCCGGCGCCAGCCAAAGCCCGAGGACGCCCAGAATCAGGCTGACGGCCGGGCCGGCCAGCGCGGTTTGGATTTCATCGGCGGGTTTCCGGGGCAGCTGGTTCAGGCGGGCCATGCCGCCGATGGGCAGCAGCAGGATTTCGAGGATGCGCGATCCCTTGGCGCGGGCGACCAGGGAATGGCCGACTTCGTGCAGGACCACGCTGCCGAACAGGCCGACGGCGCCCAGCGCGCCGTAGAGCAGTCCGATCAGGCCCCCCACGGGGGCGAAGGAGAGCGCAAACAGCGGAAGAAAGATCAGCAGGGTGATGTGCACCCGGACCGGGATGCCGAACACAGAGCCGATGGAATAGGAGTTGGACATGGCAGAGAGGCCAGGGTTCAGGGGTCAGGGTATGGGAGGTCAGGGGTCATAGGGCAGAAGGGAAACCGCCGGACAGCCAACAGCCGGCTACGGATTGAACGGATTACACGGATTCGGATTGGGGGATCGGAGAATCATCCTGTCCTTCGTTTTCTGTCCTCTGGCTTCTATCCTGAGCCCTGACCTCTTTTCCCTCTATTCCTTTTCCGGGGCGGGATCGCCCTTGCGGGGGACTTCCTTGCCGGAGGGCTTGGAGGAGTGTTCGGCGTGCCTGGCGATCACGGCATCGCGCAGTTTGGCCAGCAGATCCGGGTCGCTGCGCAGATTTTCGCGGGCGGCATCCCGGCCCTGGCCCAGCTGCTGGCCTTCGAAGGACAGCCAGGTGCCCCGCTTGTCGAGGAGCCCCAGGTCGTTGGCGGCATCCAGGATGGCGCCTTCCTTGGAGATGCCTTCGGCGTAGAGGATGTCGAACTCGGCCTCGGTGAAGGGGGGGGCCACCTTGTTCTTGACCACTTTGACGCGGGTGCGGTTGCCGATGAATTTGCCGTCGCCGGATTTGATGCCGGCAATGCGGCGGATGTCGAGGCGGACGGAGGAGTAGAACTTGAGGGCGCGGCCGCCGGGCGTGGTCTCGGGGTTGCCGAACATCACGCCGATTTTTTCGCGGATCTGGTTGGTGAAGATGCAGCAGGTCTTGGATTTGTCGAGGATGCCGGTCATTTTGCGCATGGCCTGGCTCATCAGGCGCGCCTGGAGGCCGACATGGGAGTCGCCCATCTGGCCTTCCAGTTCGGCCCGGGGCGCCAGTGCGGCCACCGAGTCCACGACGATCACGTCGAGGGAATTGGACCGGATGAGCTGGTCGGCGATGATCAACGCCTCTTCGCCGGAGTCGGGCTGCGAGACCAGCAGGTTTTCGATGTCCACGCCGATCTTGCGGGCATAGCCGGGGTCGAGGGCGTGTTCGGTGTCAATGAAGGCGCACAGGCCGCCGGCTTTCTGGGCTTCGGCGATGATGTGCAGCACCAGGGTGGTCTTGCCGGAGGATTCGGGACCGAAGAGTTCGATGATGCGCCCGCGCGGGACTCCGCCGATGCCCAGGGCCATGTCCAGCGTCAGCGCGGAGGTGGAGATGGCCGGAATTTTCGATACGGCCCCTTCGTTGCCCAGGCGCATGATGGCGCCTTCGCCGAATTCCTTCTGGATTTGCGCCAGAACGGCGCTCAGGGCCGGGGGCAGGTGGCTGTTGGAATCCTTTTTCGCAGCGGCGGGTGTCTTGGCGGCCATGGCGTCTCTCCTGTAGTTGAACGATCGTTCAATATCTCTAACACGGCCGGCGGTTCCGTGTCAACCGGGCTTTTCTCATATTTCCGAAGCCGGTTCAATGCCGGAAGTGGCGGCAGCCGGTGAACGCCATGGCGATTCCGGCGGCGTCGGCGGCGGCCACGCACTCGGCGTCTCTCTTGGAGCCGCCGGGTTCGACAACGAATTTCACGCCGAATTCCGCGGCGGCTTCGATGTTATCGGCAAAGGGGAAAAAGGCGTCGGAGACCAGCACGGTGCGCGCCAGCACCTGCACGGGATCCAGTCCGCGCCGCTCGATGTTTTCACGGGCTTTGGCCAGGGCCAGTTTTTTCAGGGCGTCCACCCGGTTGGGTTGCCCGGCGCCCATGCCGAGAACGGCGAACCGGCCGGGGGCCGGCTCCCACGCCAGCAGGATGGCGTTGGATTTAATGTGGGTGCAGACCCGGATGCCGAAGGCCGCCAGCGGCCGGAGGGAGTCGGGGAAGGCGGCGCGGGTCACGACATGCCACTCCTCGGGGGCCTGCACATCGGCGTCCTGCCGCAGGAGGCCGCCGTTGATCTGGCGGATCAGGCGGCGGGGCCGGGGAGCGGCCAGGGGCTGATCCAGGGAGATCAGGCGGATATCCCGGGACTTGGCTTTGAGAAACTCCAGGGCCTCGGGCTCGAAAGCCGGGGCGATCAGAGCTTCGACAAAGCGTCCTTTGAGAACCTGCGCGGCGGTCAGGTCCACGGGACGGGTCGCGGCGATCACCGACCCGAAGGCGGAGACGACATCGCCTTCCCAGGCTTCGGCCAGGGCGTCGGCGAGCGTATCCGCCGTGGCGGCGCCGCAGGGGTTGGTATGCTTGATGATGACAGCGGCGGGCGCGTCATGGAGTCCGCGGGCGGCTTCCAGCGCCGCATCGCCGTCCACGTAGTTGTTGAAGGACATTTCCTTGCCGTGGAGAATCCGGGCGGCGGCCAGCGTGGCTTCGGCGGGGGGGGGCGTATCGGGCCGGAAGGTGGCGGCCTGATGCGGATTTTCGCCGTAGCGCAGATGGATCTCGGGTGCGGGTTCGCCGGCCAGCCAGGCGGCAATGGCCGCGTCGTAGGCCGCGGTGCGCGCAAACGCCTTGCGGGCCAGGGCGCGCCGCTGTTCAACCGGCAGATCGCCGTCTCGCTGCAGGGCGGCCAGGACGTCGGGATAGTCCATGGGGTCGCAGAGGACAATCACGTCGGCATGGTTTTTGGCCGCCGAGCGGAGCATGGCCGGTCCGCCGATGTCCATGGTGTCGATGGAAGGGGACTGTTCGAAGGGGTAAAGGTTGACGCACACCAGGTCAATGGGGGGAATGCCGAGCCGGGCGCAGGTGTCTGCATCGGCCGGAATGGCGCGGCGCTGCAAAATGCCGCCGTGCACCTTGGGATGCAGGGTCTTGACCCGGCCATCCAGGATTTCCGGATGCCCGGTATGCGCCGATACGTCCGTCACGGATACGCCGGCCTCGCGCAGCGCCGCCGCCGTGCCGCCGGTGGACAGGAGGTCCATGCCCAGGCCGGCCAGGCCCCGGGCCAGGTCCGCCAGACCGGTTTTGTCGGACACACTGAGAAGCGCGCGCTGGATTTTCATGGCGCGGATTGTTCCACAGCTCCGGGGAAATGGAAAGGGCTTTTGGCGGCGGCCGCAACGTGGAAAGGGTTGATTTCGGCCGCCGGGTTGCCTATCGTGCCCTCCATCGCGATTCAAGGATTCCCAGGAGAGCAGAGCATGAAGATTTCAGTGGTCGGCACGGGCTATGTAGGGCTGGTGACGGGAGCGTGTTTCTCGGACGCGGGGCACGAGGTACTGTGCATTGACAACGATCCGAAGAAGATTGACATGCTGCACCGCGGCGAGATGCCGATTTACGAACCCGGGCTGGACGAGATCGTGGAACGCAATGTCAAGGCGGGCCGGTTGAAATTCAGCACCTCCATCGCCGAAGGCACGGCGTTCGCGGAAGTCCTCTTCATTGCGGTGGGGACGCCTCCCGGGGTCGGCGGCGAAGCCAACATGACCTATGTCGAGCAGGTCGGCCGTCAGGTGGCCGAGCATATGACCGGCTACCGCCTGCTGGTCGAGAAAAGCACCGTCCCGGCCAAGACCAGCGAGCATCTCAAGCGCACCGTCCTGAAGTATCTGCGGGAAGACACTGATTTCGATGTGGCGTCGAACCCCGAATTCCTGCGCGAAGGGACCGCCATCGAGGATGCCACCCATCCCGACCGCATTGTCGTGGGTGTGGAAAGCCAGCGGGCGGGAGATCTGCTGGAAGAAATCTACCGGCCGATTCTTGAAAAGGGCGGCGGCGAATTCCTGCGCATGAGCGTGACCAGCGCCGAACTGACCAAACACGCCTCGAATTCGTTTCTGGCCATGAAGATTTCCTACATCAACGCCGTGGCCCGCCTGTGTGAACTGGCGGGAGCAGATGTCGGCCAGGTGGCGAAGGGAATGGGCCTGGACCCGCGTATCGGCCCGCGCTTCCTCAGCGCCGGCGTGGGCTATGGAGGCTCCTGCTTCCCGAAGGACGTGGATGCCTTTGTGCGGCTGGGCGACGCCCTGGGATTTGATTTCAAGCTGCTCAAGGAAGTCCAGCAGATCAACAAGACCCAGCGCGACTACGTGATGAAGAAGATCAAGCAGGAACTCTGGGTCGTGCAGGACAAGCAGATCGCGATCTTCGGTCTTGCCTTCAAGCCCGAAACCGACGATGTCCGCGAGGCCCCCAGCCTGTACTTCGTGCCGAAACTGCAGGAAATGAAGGCCCGGCTGCGCGCCTGGGATCCCGTCGCCGAAGGCAAGTTCAAGGAAATCCATCCCGAACTCGAGTGCGTGCAGGATCTGTACGAGTGCGCCAAGGGCGCCGATCTGGTCCTGATCCTGACCGAATGGGACGCCGTGAAAAAGCTCGATCTGAAGAAACTCAAGGACGTCATGGCCTGCCCGGTGATTGTGGACGGTCGCAACATCTTCAACCCCGAAGAGATCCGCGCGCTGGGCTTCACCTATCACAGCGTAGGGCGCGACTGATCGGAACCACCTCCCGCCCTAATCGTCACACCCGGCCCGTTTGCAGCGCCGGGTGTTTTTTGTCCGCTTATACACGGCCGGCGCCATTATGGATTTTATAACAAGCATAGTATGGTTGTTATAACAAGCATAACGGCTGTGGAAGGATGGCCAGGGGCGGGGCGCAAGCGGCGAAATGGGAATTGAGGGAGGGGGGGCGAGGTGGTAGGATGGCTTGGAATCAAAGGAGAACGGCGATGAAACGGATGGCATGGTGCTTGATTCTGGGGCTGGCGGCCGCGGCGGCCGCTCCGGCGCAGGATGGGGCGAAGCCGCCGCCGGTCCCCGGGACGGCGGCGGAAGCCGGGACGCCGGACATGCCGGCGCCGGAGAAAAACCAACAGGCAGAGGAGACGGACATGGTGGTGATCAAGACGAGTCTGGGCGACATCAAGGTGAAGCTGGCGGCGGACAAGGCGCCGTTAACGGTGGCGAATTTCCTGTCGTACGCGGAGGACGGCCATTACAACGGCACGATTTTCCACCGGGTGATCGACGGGTTCATGATCCAGGGCGGCGGATTTGACGCGAACATGCGGCAGAAGCCGACGAAGGCGCCGGTCAAGAACGAGGCGGCCAACGGACTGGCGAACAAGCGCGGCACGATTGCCATGGCGCGGACCATGGTGGTGGACAGCGCAACCAGCCAGTTTTTCATCAATGTGAAGGACAACGCGTTCCTGGATTTCCAGGCCCCCACGCCGCAGGGCTTCGGCTATTGCGTGTTCGGCGAGGTGGTCGAAGGCATGGACGTGGTGGACAAGATCAAGGGCGTGCGCACGGGTGTGAAGGCAGGCATGTCGGACGTGCCGCTGGAGACCGTGGAGATCCTGTCGGTATCGAAGGTCGAGTAAGCCGCCGGGCGGCGGGCGGCGCGGGCCGCCCGGTTTCCCGGGCAGGAAAGGGCGCCGGTCATGATCAAGCCGAAGCGGAAGAAGTCGAAAAAAGCGCGCTATTGGGTGGGGTTCGACCTGGGCGGCACCAAAATGATGGCGACGGTGTATAACGGATCGTTCCGTCCGCTGGCGTCGGCCAAGGCCAAGACGGCGGTCAGTTCGGGGCCGAAGGCGGTGCAGGAGCGGATTCGCGAGACGATTGCGGCGGCGCTGAAAGAGGCCAAGGTCCCGCCGCGCAGCCTGGCGGGGATCGGAGTGGGGTGTCCCGGGGTGCTGGATCTGGACAAGGGGCTGATTCTGGAGGCGCCCAACCTGCGGTGGAAGCGGGTGCCGCTGCGCGACCTGCTGTCGAAGTGGTTCCATTGCCGGGTGGTGCTGGCGAACGACGTGGATGCGGGGACCTACGGGGAATACCGGTTCGGGGCGGGCCAGGGGGCGCGCACGCTGCTGGGGGTGTTTCCCGGCACGGGCATCGGCGGCGGGTGCGTGTACGACGGGAAGCTGATCCGCGGACGGCGGGGATCGGCGATGGAAATCGGGCACATTCCGGTGCGCGAGAACGGCCGGCTGTGCGGCTGCGGGCGGCGGGGCTGCCTGGAGGCGCTGGCGGGGCGGCTGGCGATTTCGGCCGAGGTGGCCCAGGCGGTGTTCCGGGGCGAAGCGCCGTTTCTGGCGGAAAACGGCGGGGGCGAACTGAAAAAGCTCAAGAGCGGCCTGCTGGCCAAGTCCATCCAGGCCGGGGACCAGGTGGTGGAGCGCATTGTGCGCGACGCGATGCATCTGCTGGGCCGGACCATCGGCGGAGTGGTGAACCTGCTGGCGCCGGATGTCGTGGTGCTGGGCGGCGGGCTGATCGAGGCGATTCCGCGCCTGGCGCTGGAAGAGGTTCGTCGGGGCGTGAAAGAAACCGCCATGGCGTCGTTTGCCCGCGAGGTCCGGGTGGTGGAAGCCAGGCTGGGTGACGATGCCACCACGCTGGGCGCCGCGGCGCTGGCGGCGGCGGGTTGAGGGACCAGGAGACAGGGGAGAAGAGAGATCATAGAGGTCAGAGGTCAGGGGGGACACGGAGAGCAGAGGTCAGTGGTTCAGAAGAAGACAGAGATCCGGGGCGGGAGAGACGGGATGTGAAGGAGCCGTTGGAACAGGCGAAGGCAGTGGACGCGGCGGCGGGCGCAGCGGCGGAACCCCTGCGCCGCCTGGTGGCGGCGGTGGACATCGGATCCTCTGCGATCCGGCTGGACATCGGGGAGATTGACGCGCAGGGGGGCGTGCGGGTGCTGGAGAGCCTGCGCCACGGGGTACGGCTGGGGAAAGATGTGTTTGTGCGCGGGCGCATTCAGCAGGACACGCTGCGCCGGTGCGTGGCGATCCTGAAGAACTATGCCCGTCTGCTGGCGGAATACGGCGTGTCGCGTCCGGACCAGATCCGGGCCGTGGCGACAAGCTTTGCGCGCGAAGCGTCGAACCGCGACATGTTCGTGGATCGCGTCAGCACGGCGACGGGGATTCACGTGCGCGTGCTGGAGGAGGCGGAGGAAGCCCGCCTGACCTATCTGGCGGTGCGGGACATTCTGGAGGCCGACGGCCTGCTGAATGCCCGCAGCGTGGCGGTGCTGGAAATCGGCAGCGGAGGCACCATTCTGCTGTATCTGAAGAACGGCAAGGTGACGGTGGCGCAATCGTTCCATGGCGGCGTGCTGCGGACGCGGGAGATGCTGGAGGCGGGCGGCGGAGCCGGGCCCAGGCTGAAGGGGCTTTTCAAGGCCTATGCCTCGGAACTGGTCGAGCAGATCCTGCAGGCGATTCCGCGGGAGAAGGTCGCCGCGCTGGTGGTGATGGGCGCGGGGGCGCGATTTGCGGCCGAGCAGGCCGCGGGAGAGGAGCAGGGGGAGGACCCGCGGGTGACGCGGGCGCCGGCCGCGCGCCTGGCGGAGCTGGCGGACCAGCTGGCGCCGATGCCGCCCGATGCCCTGGTGCGCCGCTACAAGATGACGTTTCAGGACGCCACGGCGGTGGCGCCGGGCGTGATGACCATTGCCCAGGCGGCGCGGGCGCTGAAGATCCGCGATGTACGGATCGTCCAGGCCACGCTGCGCGACGGTCTGCTGCGGGACATGGCGCTGCGCGAACACCGGTCGGAGGGGTTCGAGGAACAGGTGGTCTATTCGGCGGAAATGCTGGCGGCCCGCTACGGGGCCGATCCGGCGCACTACCGCAACGTGGAGGCGGCGTCGCTGGCGCTGTTCGACGAACTGCAGGAGGAACACCAGCTGCACGGGCACGAGCGGCTGCTGCTGCGGTGCGCGGCGATCCTCCACGACATCGGCGCGCACGTCAACGCGCGCGCCCACCACAAGCATTCGATGTATCTGATCGCCAACAGCGACCTGTTCGGACTGACCCGGCACGACATGCAGCTGGTGGCCACGGTGGCGCGCTATCACCGCAAGGCGGTGCCCGGCCCGTCACATCCGGAGTTTGCCGCGCTGCCGCTGGAAGACCGCATGCGCGTGGCGAAACTGGCGGCCATTCTGCGGGTGGCGGATTCGATTGAGCGTTCTCCCCGTGACGCGCCGCGGCGGCTGCTGTTCCGCCGCGAGGCGGACCGTTTCGTGATCCTGGTGCGGGACATGGAGGATTTGACGATGGAACGCCTGGTGCTGCGGACCAAGGGCAATCTGTTCGCCGATGTGTTCGGGCTGGTGCCCGACGTGCGCGAGCTGCGCGCGGAGCCGCCGGGAGCCATGGCGTGAAAAGGACGCAGGACATGAGCCGATCGCCGAGTCTGGAATCCCGTTTCCTCAACCGGGAACTGAGCTGGATTGAATTCAATTTCCGCGTGATGGAGCAGGCCGAAGATGCGACGCTGCCGCCGCTGGAACGGCTGAAGTTCGCGGCCATCACGGCGACCAACGCCGACGAGTTTTTCATGGTGCGGGTAGGGGGGCTCAAGCAGCTGCAGCGGGCGGGGGTGGCCCAGCCCGATCCGGCCGGGATGGCCCCGGCGGCGCAGCTGGCGGCCGTGTCGGAGCGGATGCATGAACTGGTGGCACGCCAGCACGCCTGCCTGCGGAAGGACATCGAGCCCCTCCTGCGCAAGGGCGGCATCCGGCGCCTGCGGCTGGAGGAATTGAACTCGGCCCAGCGGCGGCACGTGGAGGCCCAGTTTCATAATTTCCTGTTTCCGGTCCTGTCGCCGGTGGCGGTTTCGCTGGAGGATGAATGGCCGCTGCTGGCGGGGCTGGGGCTGGCCCTGCACGTGCGGCTGGCGCCGGCGGCGGACGGTGCCGGCCCCCGGCACGCGCTGGTGGCGCTGCCGAAGAACGCGGCCCGCTTCCTGGCGCTGCCGGGCGAAAGCGGTTTCGCCTATGTGCTGCTGGAAGAGGTGATCCGCGCGCAGGTCGGCCACCTGTTCCCGGGGGTGGAGGTGCTGGACTGCGCGGCGTTCCGGATTACGCGCAACGCGGACATGAGCGTGCGCGAAGACCTGGCCGGCGACCTGCTCGACCAGATGCGCGAAGTGCTGACGGAACGGCGCGAGAGCGAATGCGTCCGGCTCGAAATCGAAAAGCGCGCCTCGAAGGAATCGCAGGCGTTTCTGCGCGCGGCGCTGCAGGTGGACGATGCGGATGTCTATGCCGTGCCGGGGCCCCTGGATCTCGGGGCGTTCTTCCGCCTGGCCGGCCTGCCGGGCACCGACGCGCTGAAGACCGGCAACTGGTCGCCGCAGGCGGTGCCGGAGGCCCCGCCGACCGAACCGGTTTTCGACACCCTCAAGCGCGGCAGCCTGCTGCTGCACCATCCCTACGAAAGCTATGACCCGGTGCTCCGGCTGGTGCAGGAGGCGGCCGACGATCCCAACACGCTGGCGATCAAGCAGGTGCTGTACCGGGTCAGCGACAACAGCCCCGTGGTGGCGGCCCTCATGCGCGCGGCGGAGCGCGGGGTGCACGTGACGGCGCTGGTGGAACTGAAGGCGCGTTTCGACGAGGAGCGCAACATCGACTGGGCCGACGCGCTGGCGCGGGCGGGCGCCCAGGTCATCTACGGGGTGAAGGGCTACAAGACGCATGCCAAGATCTGCGTGGTGGTGCGGCGGGAGCCCGGCGGCGTCGTGCGCTACGTGCACTACGGAACCGGCAACTACAACGAAAAGAGCGCGCGGATCTATTCCGACATCAGCTTCATGACCTGCGAAGAGGACTACGGAGCCGATGCCTCGGTGTTCTTCAACACCATCACGGGCTATTCCCAGCTGTCGAAGTTCCGGCGGGTGGAAGCGGCGCCCCTGGGCATCCGGCCGCGCCTGCGGGAACTGATCGAGGCGGAGGCGGAGCGCTGCCGCCAGGGCGAACCGGCGGGCATCGACGCGAAGATGAATTCGCTGGCGGATCCGGAGCTGATCGAGGCGCTGTACGAGGCTTCGCGTGCCGGAGTGAAGATCCGGCTCAACGTGCGCGGCATCTGCTGCCTCCGCCCCGGCGTGAAGGGATTGAGCGAGAACATCGAAGTCCGGAGCATCGTGGACCGCCACCTCGAGCACGCGCGGATTTTCCGCTTCCACAACGGCGGCGATCCGAAGCTGTTCATCGCCAGCGCGGACTGGATGCCCCGGAACCTGGACCGGCGCATTGAACTGATGGTGCCGGTGGAGGGGCGGGAGGCCGCCGACAAGCTCGATTGGATCCTGAAGACCTGCCTGGCCGACACGGCGCAGTCGTGGCGGCTGCGGCCCGACGGGAGCTATGAGCGGCGCCGGCCGGATGCGCGTCATCCCCTGCTGCGTGCGCAGCAGGCGTTCCAGCTGCGCGCGGAATCGCGCGCGGAGGCCGCCGGCCGCCAGGTCCCGGTGTTCGAACCGCAGCGTCCGGCGGAACCGAGGAAGTCTCCCTGAGCCATGGCGGCGGCCCGTCCATCCACGCGCCCGCGCCGGGGCGAATCCGCCGATGCGGTGCTGCGCCGGCTGCTGGCGGAGCAGTTCGCCGAAGTGACGGCCAACGAGCCGCGCGCGCGCAAGGGATCGGTCCAGGGGCTGCATGACATCCGCGTGGCGCTGCGCCGGATGCGCACGCTGACCGTCACCTTCGCGGAACTCGATCCCGTTTTTTTGTCCTGGCTCGACAAGCGGGCGGCCAAGGTCTGCGACCGCATGGGGGATGCGCGCGATCTGGATGTCTGGATCGAACTGTTCGGGGAACTGGAAAAGGCGGGGGGGCTGGAAGCCATGCCGTCGCGCGAGCGCCGCGCGGTGCGCCGCGCCCTGCGGGAAGCGCGGACGCGGCTGGCGGCGGAGGCGCTGGATTGCGGGGCGTTCCGGCGCGTGAAGAAAAGGCTGCGGCAATGGCTGCGCCGGCGTTCCCCGCGGCGCGGCGGGCCGCCGCCGGTGGAGGCTCTGGCGGCGCGCCGCATGCTGGCGGTGCAGAAGATGATCCAGCAGCGCTACCGGAAGGCGGGGGGCTTTTCCAGCAAGCCGGCCCACGACCTGCGGCGATCCGGCCGGCGGCTGCGGTATCTGAGCGAGTTTTTCGGCGGGCTGTTCGGACGGGAGGGCGAACGGGCCGGGCATTGGATTACGAAAGCGCAGGCCGCGCTGGGCAAAATGCACGACTGCGACAATGCGCTGGAACTCTCGAAGGATCTGCCGGGAAACCGGGCGCGCGCGGCCGTGCGCCGGAATTTACGGGCACATCGCGAGGCCCATCTGGCCCGCTTCAAGGCGGCCTGGAAGCACTATGCCAACCCGCGCCTGCAGGAGCGGTTCGGCCGGCGGTTGACCGCCGCCGCGGAATTGACCTGATTCACCCATGGCGCAAGGCCATGGGGGTCTGAGCAGCGTCAGGGCGGGCGGAAACAGAGCGAGGGCAGGGGGGAACAAAAAAAGCCCGGCGCAGAAGAGCGCCGGGCGGCAGAGGGATCCGGGGATCACATCTGGGTGAAGATGAATTCCGCGCGGCGGTTGAGCCGCCAGGAGGATTCGTCATGCCCGAAGGCGACCGGACGTTCTTCGCCGTAGCTGCGGGTCTGGACGCGCAGGCCGTCAATGCCGGCGGAGATCAGCGCGGCGCGGACGGCGAGGGCGCGGCGTTCGCCCAGCGCGACATTGTATTCGGTGCTGCCGCGTTCGTCGCAGTGGCCTTCCACGATGACGCCATGGGTCGGGTTCACCTGCAGATAGGTGACGACCATGTCAATCTTGGTCTGCTCGGAGGGGCTGAACTGGGGGCTGTCATAATCGAAATAGACGGCTTCGAACTGCCCGGCGGCGATTTCCGCGCTGTCGGTGCGGATCGGCAGGCCGGTGGCCGGATCGATCAGGTTGCCGAATTCGTCATAGATCAGCTGTTCGCCCGCCAGGCCGGCATTGGGATCATAGCCGGCACCGGTGCGCGGGCGTTTGCGGACGCAGCCCGAGGTGCCCAGCAGGGCGAGGGCCAGCGCGGCCATTACAACAATCATCCAGCGGCGTGTCATGATACCGGTATCTCCTGTTTTCTTTCTCAATGCAAATCGTGCCGAACGGGGTCAACGGCTCCAGGCCGGTGCAGACCATTCGCCCGATGTTGTCAACGCTACGGGGGCGCCCCCCTCGCTGTCAAGGAGGTAAATGGAATAGGCGTAGTTTACGGCGCGGGCGGCGGCGAGGTGGCGGCCGTCGGGGGCCCAGGAGGGGCTTTCGTAGGCGGCATCGAAGGGGGTGATGACCCGCTCCTGGCCGCTTTCGGGGTCGATGACGGCGATCTGGAACTTGCCGCCGACGAGACTCTGATAGGCGATGAGGCCGTTGGCGCCCCAGTCCGGCTCGACATTCTGGGAGCCGCGGTGCGTCAGGCGCCGGGGGGAACTTCCGGGCGTGCGGGAGATGATGTAGAGCTGGGGGGCGCCGCTGGTATCCGAGACATAGACGATGCGGGAACCGTCCGGCGACCAGGCGGGGGAGCCTTCGGTGGCGCGGGGGGTATTGGTCAGCCGGGTGGTGCGCTTGCTGGCGATGTCCATGACATACAGATCGGGATTGCCGTCCTTGGAAAGGACCAGCGCCATGGAGCGGCCGTCCGGCGAGATGGCGCCGCCGGAGTTGAGGCCGGGGAAGGCCGCGGCGCGCAGGCGGGTGCCGGTGGCCAGTTCGATGGTATAGACATCGCTCCAGCGGTTGACCCAGGAGGTGTAGGCGATGAAGCGGTTGTCGGGGCTCCAGCGGGGCTTGACGGCCGCGGAGCGGTCGCGGGTGATCTGATGGATGACCTGGCCGCTGGAATCGGAAACAAACAGCTCCTTGGCGCCGTTGCGGACGCCCAGCATGGCCAGCCGCGCCAGGAAGAACGTGGGCTTGCCGGTCACCTTGACGACGATGTCGTTGGCGACCTGGTGGGCCAGTTGAACGGCGTGCGGCGCGGCCTGCCGGTAGGTGGCGTTGAGATAGACCTGCCCGGCGGCGTCCACCACCGTGCAGGCGAACGTCACGTCGCCGCCGGATTCCGTGATGCCGCCGCGGACCTGGACATGTCCCGGGGTCTTGACCGCCATCCAGCCCGAGCGGTTCAGATTGTTTTCCAGTGTGCGCCGGACGGTCTGGGCGGCGGTTCCGGAGGCGCTCAAGCCGGCCAGATCCACGCCGACGGCCGCGCCGGTCCCCTTGCTGACCACCACCTGTGCGGCCGCTGCTGCGGCGGCCAGCATCCATGCCAGCGCCATCGTCCATGCCGTTTGCCTGCTCATGTTCAAATCCTTGTTTCCTCGGGTTGGTCCTGAAAGCCGATGTGCCGGGGATGCTAGCGGAGTGCGGGCGGGATGCAACCCTCAAAAACGAGAGCGATAGAAAACGCGCCGCGGAGAGCCGCGGCGCGCAGGGACGGGTTCAGCCCGGAAGACGACTCAGCCGTTCCTGGCCTGGAAGTCCTTCATGAAGGCAATCAGGGCGTCAATGGATTCCGCGGGACAGGCGTTGTAGATGCTGGCGCGGATGCCGCCGACGGACCGGTGGCCCTTGAGGCCGCTCATCTTCTGGGCGATGGCTTCCTTGACAAACAGGGCTTCGAGGTCTTCGCTGGGCAGCCGCCAGGTCACGTTCATCGTGGAACGGAATTCCTTGACGGCGGTGCCGCGATAGAAGCCGCCGGAGTTGTCAATGGCCGCGTAGAGCTTGTCGGCCTTGGCCTGGTTGATCTTCTCGATGCCGGCCGCGCCGCCCTTTTCGAGCAGCCAGCGGGTGACGAGCATGAGGATGTAGATGCCGAAGGTCGGCGGGGTGTTGTAGAGCGAGTTTTCCTTCGCGTGCGTGCGGTACTGCAGCATGGTCGGGAGGGAGTCGGCCGCGCGTTCGGCCAGATCCTTGCGCATGACCACGAGGGTCACGCCGGAGGGGCCGAGGTTCTTCTGCGCGCCGGCGTAGATCAGGCCGAACTGCGTGACGTCAACCGGGCGGCAGAGGATGTCGCTGGACATGTCGGCGACCAGCGGGGCTTCGGTCTTGGGGAAGCGCTTCATCTGGGTGCCGGCGATGGTTTCGTTGGACGTGACGTGCACATAGGCCGCGCCGGGGGTGTAGGGCAGCGCGTCATAGTCCGGCATGGTGGTCGGAATGTCCTTGGAGGTGTCGGCAAGCACGTTGACGCCGCCGAGTTTCTTGGCTTCCTTGATGGCCTTGGAGGCCCAGGCGCCGGTGTTGACGTAGTCGGCGGTCTGGCCCGCGCCGAGCAGGTTCATCGGCACCATGGAAAACTGCAGGCTGGCGCCGCCCTGCAGGAAGAGCACCTGGTAGTCGTCGGTCACGCCCAGCAGCCGGCTCAGATTGGCGACGGCTTCGGCATGCACCGCGTCATAGGCCTTGCCCCGGTGGCTGTGCTCCATGATGGACATGCCTGTCCCGTTGAAGTCCGTCAGTTCCTTCTGGGCGATTTCCAGCACCTCGAGGGGGAGGGCGGCGGGGCCGGCATTGAAGTTGAATGCTCTGCTCATATCGGGTTCCTCTGTTGATTCCTTGCTTGGTTGATCTGAAGGCCGGCATCATAGACCGGTGCCACGGGCGAATGCAATCAGAACCGCGAAGGCCGGCGGCCGCGAAACGGATGGTGAAAGTGCTTGCGGGGGGTGGGGCGGGGGGGGTAAAGTCCCCCCCAGTTTGTCCGGGAAAGCGTAGGACGTTGCGACGGACGGCTGCATGCATCGGGGAGGGAATCCACGGGTTGGGGCGGGGGGGATTCCGGATTGCGGCCGCGGCAGATGTCGTCCCGGGGCAACGAGAAAAGAAGGATGGAAGTTCGTATGGGCTTCATGAATGCGATCAAATCGCTCTTCTCCCCCGCCGGCGGATCTTCGCGGCGGATCTATGTGGTGGATGGAGCGCGGTTGGTGGATGAAAAGACGGGCCGGCGCATGGCGCCGCGCGACCAGGTGCAGATGCTGAACGCGCTGGCGCGGGTGGCCAAGCAGGAAAACATGGAAATCCAGGTGCTGTTCGAGAGCGATCGCGCGCTGCGCGAGGTGGAAGACGGCGGGGATTTCAACGGAATCACGGTGTATTTCGCCCCCGATACCGAGCAGCTGGTGGCGAAGGCCTTGAAGCTGTGCCGGGGCGGTGGCGTTCTGGTCAGCTCGGGAGTCACCATGGAAAGCCGCGCCACGGAAGCCGGCATTACGGTCATCGGCAGCAGCACGTTCCGCAAGGCGTTCCTGCAGGGCGGGTTGCCGGGCGGCAACGGCGGCGATCGCGGGGACCGGGGCGACCGGCGCCGCGGCCGGGACCGCCGGCGCGACCGGGGCGACCGGGGCGGCAACCGCGGAGGGCAGAAGTCTTCCTCCAACGGCGGCGGGGATTCCGCTCCGGCGGCGGAGCCGGCCTCCGGCGGCGGCGAGGACAACAGCGCCGTGCGCAATCTGATTGACCTGGTGGAATAATCCGTTTTATCCAGCGATACGACAGGCCGGGGCCGCTGCCCCGGCCTTTTCCTTGCCCGCCGGGGGAAGAGGGCCGCGAATCCGGTCCGCCGGGATTTGTCTCGCTTATAATTATAACCGAGACAAATTCCGGGGGGTTATTTCTCGACGGGGACGACGATGCCGCGCAGCAGGACGCGCTGGCAGGCGAGGAAGACGGCCAGGGTGGGCAGCGCAGCGATCAGCAGGGAGGCCTGGACGACGCCGGGGCCGGAGCGCTGCTGGAGCTGGTAAAGCCAGACCATCAGCGTCCACATTTTCGGATCCTGGCAGATCAGCAGGGCGTACATGAAGTTGGCGTAGGCCACCGTGAACGCCTGCAGGGCGATCACGGACAGGATGGGAGTCGAGAGGCGCATGGTGAGGTGCCAGAACAGGGTCCATTCGCCGGCGCCGTCGAGCTGGGCGGATTCGTAGAGGTCCCGGGGCAGGGAATCAAAGAAGCCCTTGAGGAGGAAGATGGAGTATCCGCTGGCCATGCCGGGCAGGAGAAGGGCGGCGAAGGTGTTGAGCAGGCCCAGCTCGCGCAGCAGAATGAAGACGGGGATCTGGGTGACCATGTGGGGAAAAGCCATGGTCAGCATCAGAAACAGGAGGATCTGGGGCCCGGCGGAGGGCTTGAAGCGGCTGAGGGCGTAGGCGGCGAGGGGATTGACGACCAGGGCCAGCAGCACGGCCAGCGTGCAGTAGATGGCGGTGTTGAGGATGCCGCGGCCGTGGAACAGCAGATAGTCGAGCACGGTCCGGAAGTTGCGCGTCAGCAGCTCGCGCCGGATGGCCGCCTTGTGCTCGCGGAACAGGCCGGCGTGGTGGGCGAACTGGGGCATGGGGGGAGAAGTATTCAGAAACCAGGATTCGGAATTCAGAATGGCGGAATTATCTTCCGACTTCTGACCTCTGATCTCTGACCTCTTTTCGAGCCAGTCCCGCCAGCGGGTTTCGGGGGTGTCGAGGAGGCCGTCGCGCAGCCACAGGGGGGAGAGGGTGTTCCGGGTGAAGTCGCGCCATTCGGCCTGGACGAGGGGCGGGGCGTTGGAGGGGAAGGTGCGGGGAAGAGGAACCTCGGCGTACGACGCGCAGGCGGTGCCGTGCGCGGCGTTGTAGGCGGCGATATCCCTGGAGTGGCGGGGCTTGAGGTAGAGCTTGCGGAAAAAGCCTTCGGGAGACAGCACCACCCGGCACCAGGGAGGAGCCGTGAGCTTGAAGGCATCGAACTCGGCGGCCAGCGGGGTGGCGTCGGGGCGCGCATAAGGGAACAGATAGGCCGGGGGCTGGACGAACACCGTGTACCACGCGTCGAAATCCGTTCCCATCGCGGCGTTCAGGGCATCGAGCGACCCGTAGGTGTCCTGCAGATGCCGGCGGAATCGGCGAAGCTGCACCGGGAAGGCGCCGGCCTGCGGCGCCCAGTAGTGGCCGATGGCGATGGCTTCGGGCGGCAGATGCCCGCCGGCCAGGAAGTCGCGCCAGAGCGGAACGAGATCCGCGCCGGAAGCGTCGGGCGGCGGCAGGGGGATGTCCGAAAACCGGATGTAGTCGGTGTCGAACGCGATGTTGAGCGCATCCATGGATTCGTTGAACAGCGCTTCGAGGTGTTTCTGCCAGAGGGCTTCGTCGGAGACGAGAAAGCGCGGCACGAGGACGTTCTCGCGCAGGTCGGCGATGGATTTGGTGGAACCGGCGGCCATGAGGCCGAGCGGATAGAGCATCGCCAGCGCGCCGAGCCCCAGCGCGGCGTAGATCAGCGCGATCAGCAGCCGCATCTTCGGCGATTGGCGTCCGATGGCGGAAAGAATGGGCATGGGTCAGGCGATCCCCGGCGTCGGGTTCCACAGTGTGGAAAATCCGGCTGAAGCAGGACAGGCTTTTTTTCCACGGTGTGGAAAATCCGGCCCGTTTTTTCCACGGCATGGAAAAGTTTTCCGGGAATTTTCCACGCTATGGAAAATTATTTTCCACGGTGTGGAAAATCTGGGCGCGGCGTCATTCATCGGCGGCATCCTAGCAGAGGGGGGGGGCGGGGGAAAGGGCGGAGGGCAGGGCGCGAGCGAGCCCTACCCGTGCTGGCGGACGAGGTCGAGGAGGGCATCGCCGTATTGAGCGAGTTTTTTTGGGCCGATGCCGTGGATGTTGGACAGGTCGGTAGGAGTTTTGGGGG
>ERZ795048.959-NODE-959-length-27930-cov-6.473686_pt1 | contig 27930 bp, 18 predicted proteins | sample MGYA00375132_ERZ795048 | MGnify/ENA primary metagenome ERZ795048 (study PRJEB30177, sample SAMN05720225) | activated sludge metagenome | isolation source: Anaerobic digester | place: Hong Kong | collected 2014-12-17 ... | reverse complement strand
ATAGTGTCTCAGAAGCCATGAAACAACTTCATTCAGATGGCATGCAGTCTGTTTTAGTGGAAGGTGGTCCCACATTACACCAAGCTTTTATTGACGCTGGCTTATGGGACGAAATCATTATTGAGCAGAGTGACGCAGTCTTGGGACAAGGAATTCTACCAGCAACAATTTCATGTGTTACACCCCGTTTTGTCACCAAATGGGCACAAAAAACATGGTTTACCCTGCAAAATCCTATAAATTACTATAATAAATAGGGTCAGAGTTTCTGTGCGCTAAAAATCTTTTTATTTTTGCATCTTGAAGTTATAACGCAAAAGACCAATGAATTATAAATCAGTATTCGCGCTGGCAAGTTTATCTCTTGCAGCCATCACACTCGGCAGTTGTTTGGGTAGTTCAGACAACAGCACATCGTATGCGGACATTGCCGCTGTTACCTCTTTCTCTATTGACACTGTCATGCTAGATAGTGTTGATCAAGAAAAGACATTCACAATAGATCAAATCAACAAGAAGATATTCAATATTGATTCTCTAAGCTACGGCAGCGAAGATTCAATTAAAAATATTTTAATGAATGTATCTACTACAGGATATCTTGGACATAATGACCTGTTGATTTCTCTGAGTGACTCGGTAGATCTTTCAGAAACCATGACAACTCCCTACGTACTTCAAGTTGTTTCACCAACAAATAACAAACACCTCATTGCATATGATGTTGAAGTACGAGTGCACCAACAAAAAACGGACTCACTTCATTGGAATTTGATTACTTCAGACTTCAGCAACGCAAAATTGACAGCTCCTTTACAAGCCGCATGGTTAAACGGAACAATGCACGTATATGATACCGCTGGGAATTATTTTACAACAGAAGATGGTAAAGTTTGGAACGAAAGGACAGCAACATGGCCAACAGCCCCCAACTATATAAGCATTCGTTCGTTTGCTAATACGTTATGGGCCGTGGGTACAGATGGTAGTCTTATGACTTCAGTAGATGGGCTAACTTGGGTGAAACAAACAACATCAAATACATTGATCAATCTAATCACCGTATTAGATAACAAGATGCTTGCCTTAGTCGAAAATAATTCTGGTCAAACAGTTTGGGGAACCATTGAGAGCGATTACACAATAACTCTTGGAGATGTTGTCGATGGAAAATTTCCTCTAACACATCTCAACGGTTTCGAATACTACACAGCCAATGATGACGCGCGAGCACTTTGTATAGGTGCAACATCATCAGAAGACAATAACACCGACGCATGGTTTACTGCAAATGGTCTTCACTGGAGCGCACTTCATTCTAGTTTAACTTCAGCACAACTTCCAAATGTAGGTAGTCGTCCATACATATTTAAACAAGGCGATCAGTTTTATACACTTCCAACTGATCTAGCTGCGATCTACGAATCCCCAGAGAGTCTCACATGGCAACAAGCCACCGATTTGGTTCTTGTTCCTACCGAGATGGCACATACAGCAGGTGCAGCAATGGCTATTGATGCTGAACAAAGAATTTGGATCATTGCTCCTGCCAGCGGCAACAGTCCAGAACAAGTATGGAACGGTCGAGTAAATAAACTAGGATTTGTAAATCAGTAATCCTGTGACTATGAATCAAATAAAAATCAATCCTACTATTGACAGTAGTCGTGTGCCTAAACATGTTGCTATCGTTATGGATGGCAACGGTCGTTGGGCCAAGGCGCGAGGCTTGGAAAGAGCGGCAGGACATCAAGAAGGAATTGCATCCGTTCACGAGATTGCCGAAGTAGCTGCTCACATGGGGGTTGATTACCTCACACTATATACTTTTTCCACAGAAAATTGGAATCGCCCAGTCGAAGAAGTGAATGCACTGATGGGATTACTGATGGAAGAACTCAATGAAAAGTTATTCAAAAAGAATCAACTACGTTTTGATGTTATAGGCGACATTAAACGTCTTCCGATTGAGATTCAAGACCAAATAACTTATTTGCGTAAAGCGACAAGCCAATATAAGAATATGACCTTAGTACTAGCTTTGAGTTATTCTTCACGTTGGGAAATCACTTACGCTATGCAACAAATAGCACAAGAAATAGCTTCAGGAGATTTATTACCAGAAGAAGTGAACGAATCATGTATCAATGCCCACATGAATACTTCATTTATGCCCGACCCAGATTTACTTATTCGTACTGGGGGTGACATACGCTTAAGTAATTATCTATTATGGCAATCAGCATATACTGAATTTTATTTCTGCAACATATTTTGGCCTGACTTTCGCCAAAAACAATTTGAAGATGCCATTCTAGACTACCAAAATCGAGAAAGGCGCTTTGGAAAAACTTCAGAACAAGTACAAAACGAAAACAGTGCCCACTAGCACTTAACATGCCCATATCTAAGACAATATATGATGAGAATGAATAAACATTTCCCTTTATTACTGATGCTAGTCTTGATGCTACCATTTGTTGCACAATTGACTCAAGCGCAAGACAAGCCTAGTATCCTATACTCAGGAACTCCAAAAACGTATGAAATTGCTGACATTCAAGTCGAAGGTGGAGGCGATTATGATGATTACGTATTGATTGGCCTATCTGGTCTTTCAGTGAAAGATAAGATTCGTGTTCCGGGAACAGACATCACAAATGCACTAAAGCGCTATTGGAGACATGGCCTTTTTAGCGATGTAAAAATCACTGCAGAAAAAGTAGAGGGGGATAAAATTTGGCTAAAGATTTGGCTAAAACAACGTCCACGCATCTCAAAAATTTCATACCACGGAGTTAAGAAATCAGAACGCGAGGATCTAGAGATTAAACTTGGGTTAGTCTCAGGTAACCAAATTACTCCAAACGTTGTAGATAGAGCAAAACTTCTGATCAAACGTTATTTCGACGATAAAGGCTACAAGAACGCAGACGTGAACATTGTGCAACGAGAAGATCCTAAGCACAAAGGTCAAGAGACTGTGGATATTTATATAGACAAGAAAGAAAAAATTCGTGTCCACAAGATTTATATTACTGGCAACAAGGCATTGAAGGCTAGTAAAATCAAATGGGTCATGAAAAAAACAAACGAAAAGGGCAAGCTTATTAATTTATTCCGTACAAAGAAGTTTGTTAAAGAAAAATACGAAGAGGATAAAGAACATGTTATATCAAAATATAATGAACTGGGGTATCGTGATGCTGTTATTACATCAGATAGTATAGCTCATTATGATGATAAAACAGTTGATGTTTATCTTAAAATTGATGAGGGGACTAAATATTACATTCGCAATATATCATGGGTAGGTAATACAAAATACACATCCGAACAACTCGAACAAGCATTAAAAATGCATAGTGGAGATGTGTATAATCAAAAGTTGATGGAAGAGCGTCTTTCAACCGATGACGATGCTATCGGCAATCTATATTACAATAATGGGTATCTATTCTACTCACTTGATCCAGTGGAAGTCAATATAGAGGGTGATAGTATAGACCTTGAAATGCGTATTTCAGAAGGCGACCCTGCTAAAATCAATAAAATCATTATCCATGGTAACGACCATGTATATGAAAATGTGGTTCGTCGTGAATTACGTACTAAACCAGGTGAACTATTTAGCAAAGAGGACTTGATGAGATCTATGCGTGAACTTCAACAAATGGGACACTTTGATCCAGAACAGATCAAACCAGATCCACAACCTAATCCTGAAACTGGTACAGTAGATATTGGTTATAACCTTGTATCAAAATCAAATGACCAAGTTGAGATGTCATTTGGTTGGGGACAAACTGGTGTGATTGGTAAGTTGAGCCTTCGCTTCAACAACTTCTCTATGCAGAACTTATTGCATCCAGGGCGAAACAACCGTTTTCTTCTTCCTCGTGGAGATGGTCAATCATTGACACTTAGTGCACAAACCAATGCTTCATACTATCAATCATACAGTATTAGTTTCACGGACCCATGGTTTGGAGGAAAACGTCCTAATTCTCTATCTGTTTCAGCTTACTATTCTAAGCAAACTGATATCAGTGATAGATATTATTCATCCAATTATTACAACAACTACAGTAGCTATTATAACAATTATGGTAGCTATGGGTATAACAACTACAATAATGTAGAGAACTACTACGACCCAAACAAATCGATGCAAATGCTTGGAATGTCTATTGGGCTTGGGAAAAGATTGAACTGGCCTGATGACTACTTTTACACTAGAGCCACATTATCTTTTCAACATTACATCCTTAAAAATTGGAGATATCTACCAGTTGAAAATGGAGACTGTAATATCTTTACTTTAGAATTCTTGCTCGGACGTAATAGTACAGACAACCCAATATTCCCACGTAGAGGGTCAGATTTCACCGCATCTGTTACTTTGACACCACCATACTCTGCTTTTGATGGCAAAGACTACTCCAGCCTAGATCCTACAGTACAATCTGATGCAGATGAACTATACAGATGGATAGAATATCACAAATGGGAGTTCAAGAGTAATACATACACCGCTTTGACTGGTGGAGCCAAATGTCTAGTATTACGCACTCGTGCACAGTTTGGTATTCTTGGAAGCTATGACAGTGCTAAGAAGTCACCATTCCAAACCTATGAAGTCGGAGGTGATGGTATGACTGGTTACTCCAGCATGGCTACTCAAACGATTGGGCTACGTGGATATGAAAATTCAGCATTGACCATGTATAATCGTGGATATGCCTATACAAGATTTGGTGTAGAACTTCGCTATCCTTTAATGCTTGAATCAACAACTACAATTTATGCTCTAGCTTTCCTTGAAGGTGGTAATGCTTGGTCAAAGGTAAAAGACTTCAATCCATTTGAGATGAAACGAAGTGCAGGTCTAGGTGTTCGTATCATGTTACCGATGGTAGGTCTGATGGGAATCGACTGGGCATACGGGTTTGATAAGATTAACGGTTCTGATCAATACAGTGGTAGTCAATTCCACTTTGTACTGGGCCAAGAATTCTAAGAAATTCTTAGGAAATTCGGATTATTTGCTTACTTTTGCAAACGTGGTTTAGTTTCCACAACAAATAAAGAATAAATCATTTACATAATAACAAAAGACTATCAAAATGAAAAAGATCTTATTAGCTGTACTTATGGTACTCCCATTAACAGTGTTCGCTCAGGTTAAACTGGCACATGTTAATTCTCAAGAAATTGTGATGGCTATGCCAGAAACGGCTGCCGCACAAAAGACCTTGAAAGACCTTCAAGATAAGTACACTCAAGAAATCAAACGTACTCAAGACGAACTTCAGAAAAAATTTGCTGAGTACCAAAAAGCAATTAGTGACAGCGGTGATAAATTACCAGCAAATATTCAAGATCGTCGCCGTAAAGAACTAGAAGATATGTCACAACGTGCACAACAGTTTCAATCAGAAGCTCAACAAAATCTTCAAAATAAAGAACAAGAGTTGATGCAACCTATCTTCAAGAAACTTGGCGATGCAATTTCTGCAGTAGGTACTGCTGGTGGATATACATATATTATTGACTTAGCTCGTACTCCACTTGCATACGTTAGTCCATCTGCTACAGACGTAACAGCAAATGTTAAAACTAAATTGGGTATTAAGTAATTATTGCTTAGGCTCATAAACAATAAATTTAATAGCCCTGACGCCTGATAGGCGTTGGGGCTTTTTTGAATAATGTTCCTTTCAAATATCACCTACTATGTCCTTTTCAAAAACATTACTCGGTCCAATCGGAATCTTCGACTCAGGTTATGGAGGATTAACTGTATTAGACAGCATACGACAACAATTGCCACAATATGATTATTTGTATCTAGGTGATAATGCACGCAATCCATATGGGCCTCGCTCATTTGAAGTCGTTTATGAATTCACACTGCAAGCTGTCAAAAAATTATTCGACATGGGGTGTCCTCTAGTCATTCTTGCATGCAATACGGCATCAGCAAAAGCCTTACGAAGCATCCAACAAAATGACCTACCCTATTTGGACAACACACGTCGTGTATTAGGGGTTATTCGACCTACTGTTGAAGCAGTAGGTACATTAACCCAAACACATCACATTGGTGTTATGGGGACTGTTGGAACTATTCGTTCACAAAGTTATACAATGGAAGTTGAAAAACTATATGGAGATATACAAGTTGTAGGCGAAGCTTGCCCAATGTGGGTATCTCTTGTAGAAAATAACGAATACAATAGTCCAGGTGCAGACTACTTTATTAAACAACATATAGACAACTTACTTGCACAAGACAAAGACATAGACTGTGTCATTCTTGGCTGTACTCATTACCCTCTTCTTTTGAAGAAAATTCATGAATATATGCCACCAAATATACAAGTCATCTCCCAAGGCAACTACGTGGCATCTTCATTGGCCAACTATCTAGAACGTCATCCAGAAATCAGTTCTCGCTGTCGACAAGGTGGCCATACCGAATTCTTCACAACTGAATCTCCGGAACGATTTCAAGAATCTGCCTCCATCTTTTTGCAGGAAGATATTGATGTACAACATATCACATTATAATAAATAAAGCGTATTGAGAATAAATCCCAATACGCTTTTTTGTTCACCATAACAGACAATTATACTATATACTTGTCGTGGTTCAAAATTGTTTCATGTCAACTGACTACAACAAACCGTTTATACAAAGTTGTAAGTGACTATTGCCCAATTGATGGTTAATATCTGTCTGCATAACTTTTGTCAAAATATCCTTTGCCTCATCATACTGTCCGAGGCCAAGGCAACCAAGTCCTCGCACTAAATTACAATGAATCTGATTACGGACATTCAGATCGTCCTCCCACACAAGTAAGTCTGGCAAGGACACAGCAAAGTAATCAATCTTCACATCGTCAAACAAGTGCTTCTCGCCATGCTGGATGAGCTTATAAAAACATCCTTTGGCTTTATCTTCATGTCCCAGTTTACGCCACGCTAACCCCTTGTAAAACATCTTATCTGGTTGCTGGTCATTATAGAAGAAGGCAATAGCCAATTCATCTGAACCTACAGTAGCCATTTGGAAATACTTATTGGCATTCACTGTATCTCCAAGTCCCTCATAAGCACATCCCATATAATAATGGATATCATTTTCTTCTACGGTAGAGAGTTTACCTTCACCCAAGTTATGTGGATAATGTTCAGTCTCTTTAAGCAAACGAAGCGCAAGCTCATATTGTCCTTCTCGCAAAGCCTGTCTAGTTAGTTCCAATCGACATAACACGTATTGTGCTATAACTTTTCCTTCGCCACCTTCCCAAGGATGGAATTGTCTTTGACCTAACAAGTCATACGCCATTTTATAATCACCTATTTGATTATAAAGCGTAATACGTTCAATATTCAAGTCATCTCTTTGATCAACCAAATCACTATATTTCTCCAATACAGCCAATCGTGTCTTATGAGGATATTGAAGCTTTTTATATAACTGATCCAATTCCATCAAAATACGACTATCGGTAGGATCTAAAGCGAATGCCTTTTCAAGTGATTGCAAAGCTTTCTCTTTGTCATTCTGTTTATTGAAATAAGCCAAAGACAAATTTCTATGTACCGTAGGGAAAGACTCATCCAATTGAACCGACCCTTCCCAACATGCTATAGCCTCATCGTATTGACGGGCATTATACCAGAAATTACCCAGATAATACAGCGCTTTTTTTCCAGGTACGTACGTCAGAGCTTCTTGCAACATTAAAATCTCTTCCAACTTATTTGGGAAACAATAATCTGAAGGCATTGATTCTGCTTGTTCAAAATATTGATTAGCAGCCTTTGGGTTACCTTCCTTAGATGCAAAATACCCCATTGCATAATAAGCCATTGGATATGTAACATGATTCTCTTCTAGGAGAAAGTTCATTAAGATTTGTGCCTCTTCGTACAATCCTGCTGAAGAATAATCTATAGCATATTCAAGATAGCTATGTACAGCATTACGCGCAATAGCTTTGACTCTTGTTTTAAGTTGTGCAGCAATATCTAAATGCTCTTGCTCCATTTCGATAAGATAACTTTCAAATAAGCATCCCACATTAAATAGATCAATCTTTAAAGAGTCTTCAACCACTTGATTGGCAAGTCCGAATTGACCCAATTTACGATAAAATGCTGCTTTCAATTGACGTGCTTTATGATTATTCCAGTTACGACACAAAGAGCGATCAATATGATCTAATCCTGCTTCGTAATCTTTTCTGAGCATATCAATTTGAGCAAGATTCATATAGCCTGCATCTTGCCAAGCAGCATTCCATGTAGATTTAAAAAAGGCATCGTAAGCCTCGTCATGGTTGCCCAACATCTTTTGGCACCATCCTAAATTATAGTACGGTTCACCATCATATGGGTTGGGATTTCTTTGTGTTTGTGTTTTGACAGCTTGATCAAAATATGTCTTTGCCTCCGCAAATTTTCCTCGTCTCATCAACAATAACCCAACGGCATTATTGCATCGTATATCTGTCTCATCTCTTGCCAATGCTTCCATGTAATAATCCATAGGAGAATACGTAGCATGATGATATTGTTCTAGATGCTGTCCTGTTAAGAAGAGCTGCTCTATACTTCCAATTTCTTTAGGAAGTTTAGCCGCAACAGCCTTATCGGGAAGTGGTTTCACGGTAGGCGCCTCTGCCTGATAAGAAACCAATAGTTTACCTGCTTCGTTATGAACAGTCAATTTTAATTGTTCCATCTTAGGACAATCACAATCTACTATTTGAGTAAAAACAGCGGCAGGAGATATATCTACTGTTACATCAAGATAATTCTTATTTTCGTCAGTTAGCTGCACATGAGCATGGGCATACACAGCAGAAGTATATACGGTAACTTTTACTTTATCTTCCGACATGCGTTCTAGATTCACGACAGCATCTTTGGACGCATTTTTAACCATACCTACACTCTGATAAGGCATAAAATACTGCACCCAAGATTTTTCTTCATATGGTTGTAGCCAAGTAAAATCAGGTTGATTATCACAATATTGACCTGTCATCAATTCAATATATGGACCATCTTCATCAGTCAGATTTCTATCCCATTCTTGGCCGAAATCACCATGCCCCCAAGTCCACTGTTTTTTCCCCACACTAGTGTGATGATCAGCGACATGTAGCATACCTGCACTCACACCTTCGTCATACCCTCCAATAAAGTTATACTTAGAGTTACGTGCCATATAAGAAGTTGGCACAGGGATATTTTTATATCTTGAGATATCTACACCAGCAGAATAATCTGCTTTGTAATAAGTACCTGTAGCAATTGGGAAACTAGAAACATCTCTTTTTCCATGATCAAAGACAGCATTTACATCGGGTGGAAATACAGAATAATAATCATCATTAACCACAACTGCAGGGTTTGCCCACCACAAGAAGTTTTGTGGTAAAGAAGTTCTATTGTACACCTTGGCTTTAATTTCAATATACGACTTACCAGGATACAACGTAAAGCCCATCATCCCCTTTGTACGATACATTCGTTCCACTTCACTACACCATACAGTCATACTTCCGTCTTCGAAAGATTCTATTTGATAATCTATAGGAAGATATGTACTAGGACGGTGATGCTGCGGCCAGTTAAACTCAATACCACCAGAGATCCAGGGTCCAGTAAGTCCCACAAGCGCTGGTTTTATAACTTGATTATAGTACACAAAATGACGTTGTTTTACCTTATCATAGGCCATTTGAATACGCCCACCTAGTTCGGGTAAAATCATGACTTTAATATACTCATTCTCAATGAATAAAGCACGATATTCTTTATCTACTTTTTCATCACTAATTCTTTCCACTACTGGATATGGATAAACAGAGCCAGAGCTTCCTTGATACACTCGTTTCTCAAGAAAAATAGGGTTTTTCTCTTCTGCACCAATCTCATAGGTTGGCAACATCACTTTCTCTTCCCATGCTCTGACTTTTGATTCATGCACGGTACTTTGAATTAAATATTCAGTTATTTTTTCCATGATATAGAAAATATATTGCTTGAAGGTAGGTATATGATCCCCCCTATCCACACGAAAAAATGCAGAAAACAAGCATAAATTATGTAATGATTAATATTTTATTTGATCAATTCTTTCTCAAGATCTTCAAGGGATTTGTCTTTAGTTTCCGGTATTCGTGTCCACACAAAGATGAAACCTGCCAGACAAATAAAAGCATACAACCCAAAGGTACCACTAATTCCTAATCCCAAATTCAAGAATGGGAAAGTATAAGTCAACAAGAATGAAGCAATCCAGAGAGCTGTGGTACAAACTGCCATCGCTATTCCACGAACTTTATTAGGGAAGATTTCAGACAAGAGTACCCACGTGATAGGTCCCAATGACATGGCATAGAATCCAATAGCCAAAACGACTAGGACAATCATAATAATTCCCTGGAAATGAAAAAGATAACAAACACTCAAAATTGCATAGACACAAGCTAACCCTATAGAACCAATGAGCATTAAAGTCTTACGTCCTAAGCGATCAACGGTAAAGATAGCCACAAAGGTGAACACTAAATTGGCAATACCAGTAACAACAATATTCATCAAGACATCAGAGATACCATAGCCTGCAGCTTGAAAAATCTCTTGAGCATAATTAAAAATGACATTAGTTCCACTCCATTGTTGGAAAGCAGCGACTACTATACCAATAATGAGTACTGGTCGCATTTTTTTCGAGAACAACAGTGAAAGTGTTCCTTTTTCCTGATTAGAGGAAGCTTGAGCGACTTCATAGTTTGACAATTCGCTAGATGCATATTCTTCTCCGCCAATGAAACTAAGGATTTTACGAGCACGATCATTATACCCTTTACTAAAAAGCCATCTAGGACTTTCAGGAATAAAAAGAGCACAAATTAAAAATAGAGCAGAAGGTACACAAACAGCCCAAAACATCCAACGCCAGCCAGTCTGACCATTCCAAGAATGTAAAATATCTAGAGCAGTTGCATGTTCAGCCACTGGTTCTGCTATCAATAGATTCACAACTTGTGCCCCAAGGATACCGAGTACAATAGTCAATTGATTTAAGGTAACCATTTTTCCTCTAATATGAGTTGGAGACACTTCAGCTATATACATTGGAGATAATGCAGCCGCCAAACCGATAGCAATACCGCCCACAAATCGAGCCGAGATAAACACAGCCATAGACTGACTAATACCCGTTAGCCATGAAGACATCAGAAACACAAAAGCAGCAAGTACCAAAAGTTTCTTTCTCCCATATTTATCAGACATAAATCCAGCAGCTGTTGCCCCACCAAGGCACCCTAAAAGAGCGACACTCATAGCCACAGCTTGCATCGTTTGATCATTAGCTATTCCAAAATAAATTTCATAAAATGGCTTGGCACCACCAATAACCACCCAATCATATCCAAATAGTAATCCACCCATGGCAGACACAATGCAGATAAAGAATAAAAAGAACTGATTATGATTTTTCATGTTATATGTGTTGATTTAATATATACTTGTTGCAGATTGCTTTTGTTTCAGCGTACCATAAAATATTGAACGCATTGTATCGAAATTTGTCAGTGGCTTTGGATTAAACTCAGCACTATTCATGTAGCTCACTATGGATGAAAGCATCTGATTGGCAACTGGTCTATGGTCAAGATCTTTGGACAAATCAAAAGTTGCCAAGACCAATTTCCCTTTACCCACTTGACCTTCATAAAGAGAAGCTAGACGACGGTTATTGACAAAGTTATCAATCACTTCCACAATAGGGGCACCTCCTTGTACACTGTCTGTAATCAACACAGTAGAGTGTATATTTAAATCCCACCATTGCCAGTTACTATGACTTTCTGTAGGGAATTTTTGTAGTGCAGGATGACTCGGATCACAGAGTATCCCCATAGTTCCAGCCTGTTTTGGGAAATGCACAGGACTCCAAAATACGGGAACAAACTTTCCCTCTAAACCTGTCATTGTTTTCCAATCTGGATTGAAAAGAACAGTTTCTCCACGACGTAAGAGCGTCAACGCTTGATCGTAATCACGAGTAAATTTCACCTTTCCAAAATCGACATGTGTAGTAGAAGGATAACTCCAAACAGACCATCTATTTTGGCAATCAGAATGATCAAGTTGTACTTTAATCTCCAACTGACTAGCTTTTTTGACCTCTATGAGTGGGAAAGAAATTTCTCCCAACAAACCATTATAGCCAATAGATAAGCTATCAACTTGAATACGGCCTTTTTTAATAACTTTTCCCTTATTTGAAATACTCCATGAAATATGACGGTTTTTCAAAACCTCTGAGCCATAATTACACACATCGATTTCTGCTTGAAAAGTTTCATTATTCTTATACACTGCCTTTGGAAAGCGAAGTAATGGAACAATCGGACTACAAAATTCTCTAAATGTCGTATCTGACACAATTCCTTTGCTTTGCCAGAAAGCATTTAACAGTCCAACTAGCGCTGTACCTTGACCAGGATAATCATGCAAATCTAATAGTTGGAAGCCACTAATACCCTTTGTTTTCAAAGCACGCTCAATTTCTTCTTTATACAATATAGCAGCCAATTTTCCAGAAGCTTGTGTATAGGCAGGAGCTTTTTTCAAAAGCCCTTTCTTTTCAAGGTCATTTCTTATAGCCAGTAAATTGAGTGGTTCCAAGACACCAGTATATTGATCTATTTCAGACAAGTCTGGATACACAGAATATTGTCCCACTTCATGAGTCACTAGAGGCACCTGCATTCCTTGAACAGATTTTTCATAATCCTTATCAAAAGATGGAGAAAACTCATTAAATACTCCTTGACCTCTTACCCATCCATTTTTTGTCCACTGGGTAACAAAGTAATCATCATCAGCTTCTGGCCAAGTGCCATGCCCTTTCTGAAAGGTAAAAGAAGTCGTTGTATATAAGTGGCGAGTATCCGCTTTCTTTAGAGTTTGCATAATATTCGATAAGACATTGAAATCGCCATCAAGTTCATTCCCCATACTCCAAAGGCAGAAAGAAGGATGATTCCCATAGTTCTTTATAATGCGGCTTCCCTCTTGAAGAAGAAAATTCGTAGTGGAAGCATTCTTGCCAATTGTTAGCGACCAAACCGGTAATTCTATTTGCAAATAAAGGCCCATTTCATCAGCAACCTCAAACGCAGCCTCAGGAGGGCACCATGAATGGAATCTCAAATGATTCAACCCATACGATTTAGCAGCTGAAAAAACTTTTCTCCAATGAGATTTATCCATCGGAGGGGTACCAGTCAATGGAAAAATACAACACTCCAACGTGCCTCTTAAAAAGAGCGGTTTACCATTGATCGTCATTTGAGAGGCTTCATTGCCCAACTGACGCATTCCAAAACTCTTGGCAACAGAAGATGCAGAATCACCGACTTTCAAAGAAGCTTGTGCTATATATATATTTGGATGAAATTCATCCCATAACTTGACATGCTCACCCATATCATACACCATAGTCACAGTATCCCCATCTCGACTTATTTCCAATGATTTAGAAATACTCTTTGCAGGGATAGATTGTTCCGCATCTTTCAAAGACACTTGAAGATCTAGTTGACCATGTACAGGAGCATCACTAGCATTTTTCAATGTTACAACAGCCTTTACAGTATGGTCAGCTATATTGGGGAACAATTGAACTTGATCTATGCGCACCTTATTTTCCGCAGTCAAGTTTATTTTACCCAAAATCCCATTCCATATAATTTGAGTTTCATCCGTATACGCATGGCCTAGATCTTTGACCGAAATATCATAACGTTTAGTATTGTCGACTTGAATAGTTAGGGTTTGTTTTGTACCATATTGGATGTAACTCGTGAGATTATAACAATGAGGAGTTGACAAGCTCTCTTCATGTTGGCCCACAAGTTGACCATCTAACCAAACTTGGCTATCCCAAAGAATTCTTTCCATATGCAGTACCACGTCACGCCCTTTCCAAGATTTAGGGACACAAATAGTACGCGTATATTTCGCGGGACCTACATACTTATGCTTTCTTGTCAAATGTGAAAGTTGTTTCTTCTTTAGTGCTGGAGTTAATAGACTAGCCTCTCCGATATTAGCCTCATCAAGCGTACCAGGAAGACGAATGGGCATCACGGTATCAAGCACCTGCACATTCCATTGTCCAGATAAATCAATATCATCAATGGTCGGTGATGTACAAGACATCATCTGAAGAAGAATTAGAAAAGAAAAAATTACATTTTTCATATGTGTTTTGTTTTAGCTATTAGATTATATAAGGGTATTCATTGAAAAACATCTGTTGTTCAACATTATGATGCAAAGTAACAGAAAAAGTGCCATCTTAAAAATGTAAATATAGATTTATATGATGTATAATATCTCGAAATCAAAAAAAACTTAGCGAGAACCTTTTTTAATCGCATTCATCTATTTAAATTGCATAGGCAAAATAAAATCATTATCTTTAAAACAAAAAAGATGGAAAAAAAGAGAGATGGATTTACCAATCAGCATGCAATTGTTCTCCCTGGTGAAATCAAGAACATTTTGAAACAAAGAGAATTGACCAGTATGCTCTACATTACAGATTTAGGGTATTATCCACATGCTTCCGACCATTATAGAGTTAGAGAAAAAGGTATAGAAGAACATATTTTTATATACTGCGAGAGGGGTACAGGCTGGTATAGTATCAATGGGGAGAGACACCTTATTGGCACGGGTGATTTCTTTATTATTGAGGCCCACCAACCCCATGCCTATGCAGCTTCCGAAAAAGATCCTTGGAGTATCTATTGGGTTCACTTTTCTGGATCAAAAAGCAATTTATTCAAATCTATTTTCAATCAAACATTTCGCATAGATGTGGATAATCCTTCAGCACGCACATTGGACAGAATATCCTTACTCAATGAAATCTATCACATCTTGGCCATGGGGTATAGTGATGACAATCTTGACTACGTATCACTATGCTTCTGGCACCTAATGGCTTCTCTCAAATACATCTCCCAATTTCGAATGATTCATCAAATCAAACAAGGAGATATCATTCAACAATGTATCAATTACATGAAAGAGAATATGGACAAGAAACTCACTTTAGAGGATTTCGCGCATGAGGTACACTATTCCCCATCATATTTTGGCCAACTATTTTTAAAACGAACGGGGCACAGTCCACTCAATTACTTCAATCAATTGAAAATACAAAAGGCTTGTCAACTATTAGACTTCACGAATATGAAAATAAAAGAAATCTCTTACCAACTAGGCTTTTATGACCAATATCATTTTTCTAAAACTTTTATCAAAATCATGGGGGAGTCGCCAAGCCTTTATAGAAAGAAGAAGAAAGGATAGTGTACACAAGTATCCTTTGTACGGCGTTTAAAAGTGCGATTACAAGCCTCATTATAGCCTAGTATATGGCCGTTTGCTGTCAAGTATATAAGAGCGCGCTGTCATATACTTGCTAGGTAGGTTGTCAAGTATATAAGAGCGCGCTCTTATATACTTCTCGGTTAGCTCTTATATACTTCCCGGTTGGCTGGCATATATAAGTCAGTTAACCCGCCCTTTATACAAATAAAAATTAGGTCATAAGACTTCATAATCTTATGACCTAATTAGTTTATAGTAAAAATACAAGCCAGTAAAATGCACTAAGAAAACATAGCTGCCACACGCTTAATTGCAGCTATTAACTTATCGACTTCATCTTTTGTATTATACAAAGCAAAACTAGCACGCAAGGTTCCCTCGATGCCAAGACGGTGCATTAAAGGCTGTGCACAATGATGACCAGTTCTCAATTCAAAGCCCAATTGATCTAGTAATGTACCCATATCAAATGGGTGTATATCACCAACCAAAAAACTGACAACACTACTTCTGTGTTTGGCTGTACCAATAAACCGAATAGTAGGAATCGTACTTAACTGCTTAATGGCATATTGAGTCAGCTCATTTTCATATGCAGCGATCTTAGCAACACCTATTTCTTGAACATACTCTAAGGCCTTGCCCAAAGCAGAGACCCCAACATAATCGGGTGTACCTGCTTCAAATCTAAATGGGAGTTCATTGAATGTTGTGCCATCAAAGGACACGCGATCAATCATTTCCCCTCCCCCTTGATAAGGTGGTAACGTGTCAAGAATTTCCTCACGACCATATAGTACCCCGATGCCATTAGGACCATAAATCTTATGTCCACTGAATGCATAGAAATCGCAACCAATATCTTGCACATCAACAGTATCGTGTGCTATGCCTTGAGCTCCATCAATGCAAATAGGTACCCCATTATGGTGCGCTATCTGTGTCAATTCTTTTATAGGATTGATAGTCCCTAAAACATTACTCACATGTGCAATGCTCACCAACTTGGTACGCTCATTGAAAAGTCCTTGAAAAGCGTTTATATCTAATTCTCCCTCATCGGAAATCGGACACACTCGCAATGTAATGCCTTTACGCTGTTCTAGCAACTGCCATGGTACAATATTACTATGATGTTCCATTTCTGAAACAATCACTTCGTCGCCTGCCACCAACCGCTCACCAAAAGTCGCTGCCAACAGATTCAGACTCTCCGTAGTACCACGAGTAAAAATAATTTCTTTTATGCTACGTGCATGAATAAATTCCTGTACAATTCTACGCCCCTCTTCATGTGCATTGGTTGCCAACTGAGACAAATGATGCACTCCACGATGCACATTACTATTAATGGAACTATACACATAATTTATTTGATCCAACACACACTGAGGTTTTTGTGTTGTTGCTGCATTATCTAAATAAACCAACGGTTTTCCATATACCGTTTGTGACAGTATGGGGAAATCATTTCTATATTCATCCATAACCCTTCTCCTTACTTATTGCATGTTCTGCCTCCGCAAAGAGCGCATCCTGTACACTTGTTAGTCTCACCACGTAGACGTTGTTCGACCAATTTACGCAATCGTTCTTGCAACACGGGAATGCGTATCGTATTGATCACATCGTCCACAAACGCAAACATGAGTAGCATGCGTGCTTCTTTTGCAGGAATGCCACGTTGCTGCATATAGAAAAGAGCCTGATCATCCAACTGACCAACAGTTGCCCCGTGGCTACACTTTACGTCATCAGCGTAAATCTCCAACTGGGGTTGTGTGTACATACGCGCCGATTTTGTCAAACAGATATTCTTATTGCTCTGTTCACTCAAAGTCTTTTGCGCATCTCTTTCAACAAGTACACGACCACTAAATGCACCAATAGCCTGATTATCTAATATATATTTAAACAATTCATGGCTCGTACAATTAGGTACAGCATGACGAATAAACGTATGATTATCTATATGTTGTTTTTTATCGGCAATAACCATCCCACTAAGCAACACGTCTGCTCCTTCCCCAATCATATCTACATAGATATCATTGCGGCTCAATCCATTATGCAACGTCGTTCCATTCATTAAGAAGGAACTATCTGCTTCTTGTTGAACATATACATTGTTGATACGTGATGTTTCATTGTGCGTCTCCTCTAAATCATACATCTCCAAACGGGCACCTTTACCCAAATAGATTTCTATGGTTTGTGTAGACAAATAGGTAATATCGTTATCTACATGATCACAAAGCAGCATTTTCATAGATGCTTGATCTTCAAGTATAATCAATAGACGACGATTAATTAACATATCCACTTGACTACGGAACAGACTAATCAATTGTAAGACCTCTGTATATTCGACTCCACGTGGTACATACACTAGTAGGCCATCTTGAGCAAAGGCTGTATTAAAACAAGCCATTGGATCATTCTTTTCTCCTGCTAACTTATTGTAATAGGGGGCAAATTTTTCAGGATACTCCTCTGTCAGTTTACGTAAACTCCCCACCAACATACCATCGGGTAAGTTAGGGGTTTCACTTGCACCCTGATATACTCCGTTGACTAAGAAATGTAAAGATGACTCAATATCATCAACATCACAAGAAAAGTCATTATAGGGATTGTAATTGGGCAGTAAAGTTTTAAGATTAACTCCGTATTCGATATCAAACACATGAGAAAGGTCGGTATATCTATAACGTTCTAGCCCTTTAGTAGGAATCCCTTGTTGTACAAAACTCTCTAAAGCCAATTCACGAGGTGCATTCATAACCCCACTACTATGTGTAGTTATGACTCCTTTTTGGTCCTCATAAAGGTCTATATATTGCTGAGCTACATTCATTATTTTCTCTTTTTAGAACCTTGACTATTTTTCTTTTGTAATCCAATCGTATCCCTTTTCTTCTAGTTCAAGGGCCAACTCAGGACCTGCCGATTTCACGATACGTCCATCATATAATACGTGAATAACATCTGGTTTGATATAGTCTAACAAACGTTGATAATGGGTAATGACGATCGTGCTAGTGTCAGGTGTCTTCAATTTATTCACCCCATCAGCCACAATACGTAATGCATCAATATCTAGACCTGAGTCTGTTTCATCCAAGATACTTAGTTTTGGTTCCAACATAGCCATCTGGAAGATCTCATTACGTTTTTTTTCACCCCCAGAAAATCCCTCATTCACCGCACGGTTAACGAGTTTACTATCCATTTCTACAAATGCACGTTTTTCACGCATCAATTTTAGAAACTCACCTGCTTTTAAAGGTTCTAATCCTTGATACTTACGACGTTCATTCATCGCAGCACGCATAAAATTAACCATACTCACTCCAGGTATTTCTACTGGATATTGGAAAGATAGGAATAGTCCCTCATGACTACGTGTTTCAGGAGCCATTTCCAAAAGATCTTTTCCGTTAAAGGTAACCGTTCCTTTAGTCACTTCATATTTTGGATGTCCCACTAGCACGTTACTCATCGTACTCTTACCAGCACCATTTGGCCCCATAATAGCATGTACTTCACCTGGACGGACGTTCAAGTTGATACCTTTGAGAATCTCTTTGCCATTAATACTGGCATGTAAATCTTTGATCTCTAACATATCTATATTTGTTTCTATTTTTATACTTTTGATTGATTATCCCACTGTACCTTCCAATGATATAGAAAGCAATTTCTGAGCTTCCACTGCAAACTCCATAGGTAATTTATTGAGTACCTCTTTTGCATATCCATTGACAATAAGTCCAACGGCATCTTCAGTATTGATACCACGTTGATTGCAATAGAACAGTTGATCTTCTGAAATTTTACTGGTGGTCGCCTCATGCTCTACTACAGCAGAATCATTCTTAATATCCATATAAGGGAAAGTATGTGCTCCACATTGATCGCCTAATAGCAATGAATCACACTGACTATAGTTTCGTGCACCATCTGCATTGGCAGCAATCTTCACAAGACCTCGATAAGAGTTGACACTCTTACCAGCACTAATACCTTTGCTTACAATAGTAGAACGAGTGTTCTTACCTAAGTGAATCATTTTGGAACCAGTATCAGCCTGCTGATAGTTATTCGTTACAGCTACAGAATAAAACTCACTAATAGAATTATCACCTTTAAGAATAGTACTAGGATATTTCCAAGTAATAGCCGAACCAGTTTCTACTTGTGTCCAAGAAATCTTTGAGCTCTCTCCAGCACACAAACCACGTTTCGTAACAAAATTATAGATCCCTCCATTACCATTTTTATCACCAGGGTACCAATTCTGAACTGTACTATATTTTACCTCTGCACGATCATGAGTATACACCTCAACAATAGCTGCATGCAACTGATTTTCATCACGTTGAGGAGCTGTACACCCTTCGAGATAACTCACATAGCTATCTTCATCAGCAATGATCAGTGTACGTTCAAACTGTCCTGTATGTGCTGCGTTGATTCTAAAATATGTACTTAGTTCCATAGGGCAACGCACCCCCTTCGGGATATAAACAAAACTACCGTCGGAGAATACAGCACTATTCAATGCTGCAAAGAAATTGTCACGATAAGGAACAACTTTGCCCATATACTCACGCACCAAATCGGGATGTTCCTTCACAGCCTCACTGAACGAACAAAAAATAATTCCTTTTTCAATTAGAGTATCTTTAAATGTTGTCTTAACCGATACTGAATCCATTACAGCATCCACAGCAATGCCACTTAAAGCCATTTGTTCTTCAAGTGGAATACCTAATTTATTGAACGTATCTAAAAGCTCAGGATCAACTTCATCCAAACTCTTTGGCCCATCTTTCTTTTTAGTCGGATCGGCATAGTACGAAAGAGCTTGATAGTCGATCTCATCAATATCTAGATGAGCCCATGTAGGCATCTTCATTGTGATCCAATGACGATAAGCCTTAAGTCTAAACTCAAGCATCCAGTCTGGTTCATCTTTCATTTTGGAGATAAGACGTACAACATCTTCATTAAGACCTTTCTCTATGACCTCAGTCTCCACATCAGTAGTAAAGCCGTACTTATACGTCTCTTCAGCTACTTGTTTCACATATTGATTGGGTTCTTCCTGCTTCATATGAATAGGATTCTATAGTTGATTATTATTTACTTTTTACACTACAGATATTTTTCATCTGTAATAATGCACTGCATCAAAAAATACGCCATAAATACAATGACCATGCTAAGATACGAGTTTTATACCATATAGTTTGTCACATATATGACTTTTTGGGGCAGCAAGGACAAAAGTTTGCAACTTTGTTGCTATATTTGCATTTTCCTTATCATGTCAAAACAAAACGAAATAGATGGAAACTTTGGATTTGATTCTTGCAGGTATAGTGGTCTTAGGTTTTATTTGGGGATACAAATCGGGTATGTTTAAACAAACATCACGACTACTAGGATTTATATTAGGCTTTTTCGCTGCTAAACTTTTCTTTTTATCATTAGCCAATTATGGGCCTAAAATAGGCATTACTAATATTGGCTTGGCACGTATTGTATCTTTTTTTCTTATATGGATTGCCGTCTCTCTACTATTACAAGTTCTTGGAGACATTCTAAAGAAAAGCTTCGAGTCCCTACATTTAGGCATCTTAGACAGACTTCTCGGTGCTATTATTGGAGGCCTTAAGGTGGTATGCATCCTCACAATAGCCTTAAATATTTTCGAATGGGTAGATGACCAGAATGAGCTGTTGCACAAAGACAAGAAAACCGCTTCCGTACTTTACTACCCAATAATATCAATAATACATAAAGCAATTCCCTATACCAAAGATACCCTACAACTGTTCAAACAACCAGAAAAGAAAGACAAAGATACTCATCAAGACAAACAAAGAAGCCATACAATATAATGGACATAGATAATCCATAACAAAAAATCACACAAAAAGAGAGCATATCAAATTCAATTGATATGCTCTCGTTCTATTTTATGCAGCCTATACTATTTCAACTTGGCTGCTACTTCAACTTCTTCAAAGGTTTCGATTACGTCATCTACCTTGATATCATGATAGTTGACAAGGCTAATACCACATTCGTAGTTTGTAGCGACCTCTTTGACATCATCCTTGAAACGCTTCAATGCGTTGATTTCACCTGTGTGAATAACAACACCTTCACGAATCAAGCGTGCCTTATCGCTACGTTTCACCTTACCTTCACGTACCATAGCACCAGCTACTGTACCGACCTTAGTAATATGGAAAACTTCACGGACTTCAATAGTTGAAGTGACTTCCTCCTTGATTTCAGGAGCAAGCATACCTTCCATAGCAGACTTCACTTCTTCAATAGCCGCATAAATGACAGAATACATACGAATATCTACCCCCTCAGTTTCTGCATATCGACGTGCTGCCGCAGAAGGACGAACTTGGAAGCCAATAATGATTGCATCCGATGCCGCAGCAAGAGTTACATCACTTTCAGAAATTTGTCCAACAGCTTTATGAATGACATTAACTTGAATCTGTTCTGTAGATTGCTTAATCAACGCATCACTTAATGCTTCGATAGAACCATCCACATCACCCTTCACGATTAAGTTAAGCTCTTGGAAGTTACCCAATGCAATACGACGACCAATTTCATCCAATGTAAGATTCTTCTGAGTACGAAGACCTTGTTCACGTTGCAATTGTTCACGTTGGTTAGCCACTTCACGCGCCTCTTGTTCAGTAGACATCACATGGAATGTATCACCAGCAGTTGGCGCACCATCTAGACCAAGAATCAAAACTGGTTCAGATGGACCTGCTTTTTCAATACGCTGATTACGTTCATTAAACATCGCTTTTATACGACCATGATGTGTACCAGCCAATACAATATCAGCCTGATTTAGGGTACCATTAGAAACAAGCATTGTAGCCACATAGCCACGACCTTTATCCAATGTTGATTCAATAATAGAACCTGTCGCTTTACGATTAGGATTAGCCTTCAGATCTAACATTTCCGCTTCAAGCAAGACCTTTTCAAGCAACTCTTGTACACCAGTTCCTTGCTTAGCTGAAATATCCTGACTTTGGTATTTACCACCCCAATCTTCAACAAGGTAGTTCATTTCAGCAAGTTCTTGTTTAATCTTTTCTGGGTTTGCAGTTGATTTATCGACTTTATTAATAGCAAAAACAATAGGTACACCAGCAGCTTGTGCGTGGTTAATAGCCTCGCGAGTCTGTGGCATAACACTGTCATCTGCAGCTACAATAATAATGGCAATATCAGTAACCTGAGTACCACGAGCACGCATCGCAGTAAATGCCTCGTGACCTGGTGTATCCAAGAAAGTTATACGTTTCCCATCTTCCAATGTCACATTGTATGCTCCAATATGTTGTGTAATACCACCCGCTTCACCAGCGATGACATTTGCACTTCGGATATAATCGAGCAAAGAGGTTTTACCATGGTCAACATGCCCCATTACAGTCACAATAGGTGCACGAGGTTGTAAATCTTCCACTTTATCCTCTTCCTCTTCGATAGCACTAGCCACTTGAGCACTTACATATTCAGTAGTATAGCCAAATTCTTCAGCTACCATATTGATTGTTTCTGCATCAAGGCGCATATTGATACTTACCATCATACCGATGGACATACAAGTTGAGATTACATCTGTAACTCCAACATCCATCATCGTAGCAAGTTCACTAACAGTTACAAATTCTGTTAGCTTCAATACTTTACTTTCTGCAGCTGCTTGATCTGCCATTGCTTGTTGGCGATCTTGCTCATGTTTACGCTTTTCTTTTCTGTATTTAGCCCCTTTGCCACCTTTTGACTTGCTAGTCAAACGTGCCAAAGTTTCTTTTACTTGCTTTGCTACATCAGTTTCAGTAACTTCCTGCTTAGGTTGATTTCGTTTATTGTTGTTGTTACGTCTATTGTTATTTGCACGTGCACCACCCTGCTGATTATTAGCATTCTGATTGCCTCCACGCTTATTATTATTCGCATTATTCGCATTACCGCCACGTGCATTTGTACCACGTTCTTTGGTTACATCAACTTTTTCAGTGTTGACGCGTTTGCGTTTACGAGTACTGGATGCATTACCTTCAGAAGAAGTATCCCCATCTTTACGAATATCTTTAAGGATAGAATCTTTCATCTGCTTGCGATGCTCTTGACGTTGGCGCTCTTTTTGCTCACGCTCTTTCTTACGCTCTTCTTTTGTTTTGCGTTTTGGGCGCGTATTTTGATTCAGCGTATCTAAATCAATGGTACCTAGTACCTTAAGCTTAGGTTTTTCCTCATCTCCATGAAGAGAAAATACACCCTCTTCATTGATTGAACCTTGCTCTTTCTTTGGTTCGTTGTTTGTTTCTTGCACGGTTGGCTTAGCTTCATTAGTGATATTGTCTGCCTTTGATCCCGAAATCTTTTCTTCTACAGGTTTCTCAACAGGCTGTTCGACAGGCTGTTCGACAGATTTTTTTTCAGTATTATGTACTGAATCTACAGTTTTAACATAAGCCTTTTTAGTTTTCTTTATCTCTGGAGATACTTCTGGAGATACTACTACTTCTTGCACTGGCGATTTAATTGGTGCTTCAACGACCTTTGGGGCCTCTGGAGCTGGTGTTGCCACAAGTACTTCAGGCTCTTTATTATTTGTAGACTTGGCTGCAGGCTCAGCAGGCTTAGCTTGTTGCTTCTTGCCATCGAGTGCATCGAGGTCAATTTTTCCGATAGGATTATACTTTTGACGACTTTCCTCTGTAGGTGTTTGAGCATGCTTGCTCTTCGCATCCGCCTTAGCCGCAGCAGTCACTGCTTTCTTTTGACTTTTTTGGTTGCGTTTGTCTTGCAGCATCTGCTCAGCCCCTTGCTTTACATTCTTGTCTTTGTTAAATTCACTGACAAGTAATGCATACTCTTCATCTGAGATTTTAGCATTAGGATTGGCATCGACTGTATATCCTTTTTTCTGTAAGAAGTCGGCTATCGTCGTGATTCCTACATTCAGTTCTCTCGTTACTTTATTTAACCTTATCGTCATATGTTATTTTATTCCTCTCCAAATTCTTTTTTCAATATTGTGATTACTTCATCGATAGTCTCTTCTTCCAAATCAGTACGCTTGACAAGCGCTTCACGATCTACACGCAACACAGCACGTGCAGTATCTAATCCAGTACTCTTGATTTCATCGATTACCCATTGGTCGATTTCATCATTAAACTCGTCTAGATAGATATCATCAGTTTGTTGACCTTCCTCTAATTCACGGAAGACATCGATGGTATATTCAGTCAACATACTTGCAAGCTTGATATTTTGGCCACCCTTACCAATAGCAAGAGAAACCTCTTCTGGTTTCAAGTACACTTCTGCCTTACGCGCTTCTTCATTCATACGAATAGATGAAATTTGCGCAGGACTCAAAGCACGTTGAATAAACAGCTGCATGTTGCTACTATAGTTTACTACGTCAATGTTTTCATTGCGTAATTCATGAACGACACCGTGAATACGGCTACCTTTCACCCCAACACAAGCTCCTACTGGATCAATACGATCATCGTATGATTCTACAGCCACTTTAGCACGTTCTCCAGGGATACGTGCCACTGCCTTGATAGTGATTAAATTGTCAGCTATTTCTGGAACTTCAGCTTCCATTAAACGCTGCAAAAATAATGGTGCAGTACGCGACAAAATAATCTTAGGGTTATTATTACGATTGTCTACTCGATCTACCAAAGCACGTACTGTTTCTCCTTTACGAAAATAATCTCCAGGAATTTGTTCGGTTTTAGGTAGAAGTAGTTCGTTACCTTCTTCATCAAGAAGAAGCATTTCACGTTTCCATATCTGGTATACTTCAGCCACAATTACTTGGCCTACCATTTCATTATACTTAGCAAAGAGCGCATCTTTCTCAAGCTCAAGTATACGAGAAGCCAATGTTTGACGCAAAGTCAGAATGGCACGTCGGCCAAATGAAGTAAAATCGACACTCTCACTGACCTCTTCACCAATCTCGAATTCATCGATTTTGTTTGCCTCTGTAAATGAAATTTCTACATTATCGTTCTCTACATCATCGTCAGCCACAACAATGCGATTACGATAAATTTCACAGTCACCTTTATCTGGATTGACAATCACATCATAATTCTCATCAGTTCCAAACAATTTAGCAATTACACTACGGAACGATTCTTCTAGAACGCTCACTAGGGTCATACGATCGATATGCTTCAGTTCTTTAAACTCTGAAAACGTATCAATCAAGTTGATTGTTTCTTCTTGCTTCTTAGCCATATTGTATTTTATTATTATTTTCAGGGATAAAAGCCGAACTCAACAGCATCAGCTATTAAAACGGCTGTAGCCACCACTACATAGAGGGAGGCTACTTAAAATTAATGACGTATTTTGTATACTTCAAGTCATCTAATAGGAAAGTGTGCGGCATTTCAACCAACTTGGGACGTTTACTTCCCTCCTCACGCACCTTTTCAGCAATACCAATAGTAATCTTTTGTGTGTCTGCTTCACGAAGTACACCTTGTAATTTCTGTCCTGCTTTGGTCAACACTTCAACTTCCTTACCAATATGATTCATATACTGCTGTAGTACCATAAAAGGCTGACCAAGTCCAGCTGAGCCAACTTCCAACTCATAATCTTCCTCATCGCGATCTAGACGCGATTCAATGAAACGGCTTAAGGCAACACAATCTTCAATCCACACACCTTCTGCGTGGTCTATTTCCACAACAATACGTGCATCGGGACTAACAGTGACTTGTACCAAGAAATATTCCTGATCTTGCAGCCACTCTTCAACAATTTGGATTACTTTGTTCTTTTCTATCATTCAATTTATATATAAAAAACCACAGTGCTTACTAGCCTGCATAGGTCGGGTACAAAAAGAGGAGGCCTAATTCGCCCCCTCACCTTCTGTCCAATTCCGGTGCAAATATAGTTATTATTAACAGCACTACCAAAGATTCTTGTGTTTAAATTATCCCACAAGAAAAAGAAACAGCACATTTAACATTATTATTTATAGTTTAATACCACATCTACTAAAAAAAAGCACTAAGTTTGCAGGTATATTTTACCAGTCACATATGAATAAAAAGATATTAATCACAGGGGGCAGTGGATTTATAGGCAGTTTTTTAGTTGAAGAGGCTCTACGTCAAGGACACGAAGTATGGGCTATTATTCGCAGAACAAGTTCCTTAACCTATCTACAAGACTCTCGAATCCATTTACTAGAGGCCACCATGGGAGATGCAAATGCTTTGAAAGCACAATTACAAAAAGCTCTCACTGCTATGCATACATCGGACTCATCAACAACTCCTAATCGTTGGGATTACGTCATACACTGCGCTGGACTAACTAAAACAGTGGATAAGCGACAATTCGATACAGTCAACTATCAACACACCGTACACCTAGTAGAAACCTTAGAGGCACTTGATGCACGACCAGAACGATTTGTATTAATGTCTTCACTAAGCATTTTTGGTCCAATACATGAACAAGACTATGCTCCTATCACTCTCAAAGACTCACCACAGCCAAACACAGCCTATGGAAAGAGTAAACTCAAAGCAGAGCAATATCTTCAAAGTCTTGAAGAATATCCATATATTATAATGCGTCCAACAGGTGTTTATGGACCTCGGGATAAAGACTATTTCTTAATGGCAAAATCCATCGCTCAACATATAGACACTGCAGTTGGCTATACCCAACAAATTATCACCTTTATCTACGTACAAGATTTAGTTGACGCTGTGTATGCAGCTCTAGCAAAAGGAATAAACCGCAAAAGCTACTTTTTAAGTGACGGAGAAGAATACAGTAGCACAGATTACTCGGATTTGTTACGCCGAGAACTAGGCAATCCATGGATGATCCGATTACGTTTTCCTCTTTGGGTACTTTGGAGTGTATCTGCCCTACTTGAAAACATTTCAACAATTACCAAGAAACCTTCGACATTAAACTTGGACAAATATCAGATCATGAAACAACGCAATTGGCGTTGTGACATCTCTGCAGCTCAAAAAGATTTTGGGTATCAACCTAAAGTCACTTTAGCTGAAGGAGCACGAAGATGTATTAAATGGTATCAACAAACAAAGTGGTTATAAAAGCAGAGTGGTCAATCCAATAGGATTGACCACTCTGTATATTGAGTTGCGGAGGCCCGACTCGAACGGACGACCTTTGGGTTATGAGCCCAACGAGCTACCACTGCTCCACTCCGCGATATTTCTTTGGATATATCGTAATATATACTCTTTACGCTTGAAAACAATATCTAAGATAAAACTTTCTATCTATAAAGCAACTCTAAATTGAGTTGCGGAGGCCCGACTCGAACGGACGACCTTTGGGTTATGAGCCCAACGAGCTACCACTGCTCCACTCCGCGATATT
>ERZ795048.958-NODE-958-length-27955-cov-8.145125_pt1 | contig 27955 bp, 16 predicted proteins | sample MGYA00375132_ERZ795048 | MGnify/ENA primary metagenome ERZ795048 (study PRJEB30177, sample SAMN05720225) | activated sludge metagenome | isolation source: Anaerobic digester | place: Hong Kong | collected 2014-12-17 ... | reverse complement strand
AAACAGAAGTCGTTGAGAGACACCACGGAGCGCGCGGTGGAAAGCATCGCGGCGGGCAGCGCTATCAGTGGCAGGTTCTTCAGGTGATGCAGGTGTATCACGTCGGGCCCGAACCCGACAATCAATGATTGCAGAAGCTCGTTCTGTTGTTTGACGTCGTATCCGGGCGGCAGGAAGTCGTTGCGGCCCTGCTTGTGGAGCGCGTGGAGCCTGATGCCGTTGAAATCTTCGGTGTCGAGACCCGGCTCGATCTCCTGCTTCACCGCCTCGGGGTAAAATATCGCGATTTCGTGCCTGCCCGAGAGCGATTCGGCGAGTTGCAGGACGTGTTTCTCGGTCCCGCCGGCCCTTCGCGGGTCGTTGTGCAGCATGTATAGAATCTTCATATCTGTCGCCATTATCAAGAATTGTGTACCTGATCAACTTAGCCGCCGGAAGCCCGCGTGTCAACACGGCGCGAATGAGTTTTGCAAGCCGGGCGAGGTAGAAGCTATAATTCAGCATTAACTGGAGACGATAAGATGGTGAAGAAAAGGGGCGGAAAAGACGGTGGCGCAGGGCCGGTCCTGCAATGGAACCGCGGCACGCCGCGTGTGCCGGGCGATGCGCCGCTCGTGGTGCGCGAGCGTTACGGCAACGGGGCGGGCGGCATGCTGATCGAGGGCGATAATTACGACGCGATGCACGCGCTGAAGGGATCGCACGCGGGCGGTGTCGATCTTATTTATATTGATCCGCCGTACGCGACGGGCAGGAAATTCAGCCACAGGGCCGGCCCGCGCGACGGCGGGAATCCGCCCCGGGATTCGCGCGCCTACGATGATGTATGGGCGGGCGGAATAGATGACTATCTCCAGATGATTTATGACAGGCTGAACCCGATGAAGGAGCTCCTTTCGGATCGAGGCTCGATATACGTGCATGTGGACTGGCGGGCGTCGCATTACGTGCGGGTGCTGATGGACGAGGTGTTCGGGCGCGACCGGTTCCAGAACGAGATCGTGTGGTGTTACCGCGAGGCGGTGAACTCCAGGAAGCGGTGGAACCGGAAACACGACCTGATATTTTTCTACACGAAGGGCGCGGAGTTCACGTTCAACAGCGGCGAGGTGCTGGAGCCGCATGCCGACGCGACGCTGAAGAAGTACCGGCGCAGCGACGAGAACGGACCGTACAGGCTGATGGGCAGGGGGCTGAAGGGCAGCCCGATCCGCTCGGCGCGTGATGTATCGCCGGACTGGGAGCGCGATCACCCGGAACTGACATACCGGCAATATCTGCCTGATGGCAGGCTGCCGGTCGATTACTGGAATATAGACATAGTGAACCAGTGCGCTCACGAGCGGACGGGATACGCGACGCAGAAGCCGGAGTCGCTGATCAAGCGGATAGTGGCGGCATCGTCGAATCCCGGCGATGTGGTGGCGGATTTTTTCTGCGGGTCCGGGACGCTGCCCGCCGTGGCGTCGCGGCTGGGGCGCGGGTGGCTGGCGTGTGATGCGTCGCCGACCGCGGTGAGCGTGACGCGGCGAAGACTGTTGTGCGCGACCGGGGGGGCGGGCTTCTGCGTCGCTGGTTTCGGCGAGAGGCCGGACGCGCGTGAGCCGGGCGATGCGATAACCGTTGCAGGGAATGGACGCAACAGAATTGTTGTCGAACTGGTGAATGACGCGGCGGGGCCGGATACCCGGTTCTGGGCGGTTGACCCGGATTTCAAAGGCGGGTGTTTCAGCCCGGAATGGTGGAGCGTGGCCCGCAACAGGCGCGATACGGTCGAGACGAAATCGCCTGAAATGAAATCAGGTGGCAGGGTGGGCGTGCTGATATCGGACAGCGCGGGCGCGGACACCTTTTTCGTCGTGTAAGTGTATCGGTTATCAGAATAAAAACGGAATAATCTTGCAGCTTAAGGGAAACTTTTGAAAAAGTTTCCCTTAAGGATCCCTTCAAAACTTCTAGAACGCTGAAAGCGAAACCGGCCTACGTCCCGTTTCGCTTTCAGCTCGACTTTTTATAGGCAATCTGTATGACGTGTTGCCCGCTGAAGTGTGACCTTTCCCGCTGTCATTCCCGCGGAGGAGGGAATCCAATCCATAATGTAATAATACATTTGTGCCACGTACAAAGCGTCGTTCTTTGTGCGTGCAAAACCTTTGATCGCTCCCAGCGTCCTCGGTGGGAGCGCGGATATATCTTAATGTATCTTTTTTCTGTCATTGCGAGGAGTGAGACATGCCTGTCGCATGTCGAGCGACGCGGCAATCCCGACTGTGCGGACTGTCAGTCCGCATGCCTGTGCGGCCACCGGCCTGCTTTTTGTCTTTTTACAGGCTTCGCGTGATTCGCTTTATTTCATCCGGCGGGATGCCGGTAACTCTCGAATAAAAGAAATCCTGAAATCTTTCTGTATCGACTTCCGTGCAGACGCTGAACGGTCCCGCGCCGCCTGCGGACTCCGCGCATACGGTTCTGCCGGAGTATTCGGAGTCGTCCGCTTCGATCGAGATGTCGCAGGCGATCGTTTCGCAGAAGGATGAATCCACGGCAAGCGCGGCGGCAAGCGGGTCGTGAAGGAACTCGCCCTCGAACCCGCGTTTCCGTTTGTGGAAATCCATGGCGGGGCGGTTGAATTCCATGATGAAGGGGACCGATTTGTTTTCCGGGTGCGCCGCGCGGATCGCCGACAGCGCTTGCGCGGTCATCGCGACGCGGCGCGTGACATCGAGTCCCGCAAATGTTATATGCAGACCGTTGTTTCGTGCGAAATCGAGCACGGTTTTCGCTGCCCGCGCGTCGGAGTGTATATTGAATTCAGCGTGCGGTGTCACGTTGCCCGGCTCGAAAAAAGCGCCGCCCATCGAAATCACGCGCTCGATGCCGCCGGTGAGCGCGTCCGGTATGACGCGCGTCCAGTGCGCGAGGTTGGTGAGCGGGCCGGTCGTGACGAGCGTGATTTTACCGCCGCCGGCAGCGTCAACGAGAAACTTTTCGGCAACGGCTGCGGCGTCCGGCTCGATCATGCCGATTTCCCCGTCGAAAGCGATTTTATGCGATACGCCGCCGAGCCCGTCCGTGCCGTGAACGAACGCGGCGTCGGTTTTTTTACCGGTTATCTCGCGACCGCGTGCTATCACGGGCATATCCGCCGCCGGATTGAGTTCCCTCACCGCAAAAGCGGCGATCCTCGCGGTGTTCAGCGCGCAGAGATCGAGCGCGACATTGCCGTCGCAGACAGTGATCGCCCGCACATCGAGTTCGGGCGAGTTCAGCGCGAGCATTATCGCCAGCGCGTCGTCGACGCCGGTGTCGCAGTCCATTATTACGGGTGTAGGAACCATGTCTATTCGGCTGTCGAATCTTTCTTCAGTTCGGCGGGATACGGGTTGAGCGTGTAGCCGGTTTCGAAATCGCCGATCGGCCCCGAATGGTAAAGGACCGCCCGGGCGGGATCGAAAAACCAGTCGCCGCGGACAACTCCATCGCCCGTCGCCTGATCGTATCCCCACGGCGTATTAGCCGCGTCGCGACCGTAGTCGTCGCCGTCTATGCTGCCGGGGACCGGGACGCCGCGGTAGTCGAAAACCGCGTCGAAGCAGTTTCCGTCGCCGGTGCAGCTGCGCCGCGCCCAGATGGTATCGTGGATGGAAACGAGCGAGTAGCCGACCTTCTTATCCGGTATCCCGTCAGGCGTCTCGGCGGTTCCCGTGTAGACATAGCGCAACATTTTGACCGCCATCGGGTTTGCCTCGATGCTTTTTTCAGGCCTGCCGTAAATGCCGTGCCCGTACTGCTCGACGAAAACCGCGGGTCTGCCTTTAATCATCGTGACCGGGCCGTCGACGGCGAGTTTGCCGCCTTTGATATAATCCTTGTTCGTGTAAAGGTAGATATCGCCGTGCGCCAGCGTTTCCAGGATTTCGAGATCGCCGAATTCCGAGCCGTCCCTGCGGACAGTGAGCTGGATGCCTTCGAGGTCGTTCTCGTGGCAGCCGGACGGGCATTCCGGATCGGTCGTGTAGTCCCTCGGATGAAAAAGCGCGTAGAAGATGAACCAGTGTGAGGCGGTCTCCTTCACGTCGTAGTAAACAACGGCGGGTTTCGGGAACAGCGGCGCGTTACGCCAGTTGTTGTTTCCGGTCCAGTCGCCGTCGAAATCGAGCGCGGTGATGAAATCGAACTCGGATGCCGCGCCCTGGTTGATAACGGGCGCCCAGCGTTCATGGATCCGGATATCCCCCGCGGCGGAAAGCGGCGCGGCGAAGACTATCATGTTGATGATGACAAATAAAACCGGTTTGATAAATTTCATTTTTTTGGCCTGTCGTCGATGGGATATGTCAGGAAAATGAGAAACCCGATCAGCCCGCATGCGCCCGCGACGGGGCCGAGCAGGTTGATGCCGAGGTGGTTGCTCATCGAGTAGCCGAAGTAGCCGAAAAGCAGTCCGGACAGCCCTTTCGAGAACGAAGTCGCGATTTTCTGGAGCAGTCCCTGCATGCCGAAATACATCGCCTCGCGCCTGAAACCCGTCTGTTTTTCGTCGTAGTCGGCGATGTCTGCGAGGATCGCCTTGGGCAGGATCATGTCCCCGGCGATCGGGAAACTCAGCACGCCCATCATGATCATGCCGAGGATGCCGGGATCGACGCCTACGTCGATGCGGCCGATGACGAACAGGAACGGCAGGATGATCGCGAAGAGGGCGAGACAGATTTTATACAGCACGACCTTGCCGTAAATACGGGTGAGGTAGTTGAAAATCAGGAACGAAACGATGAAGCCGGGAATGGTGATCATGGCGACCGTGCCGACGAAACTTTCCGTTTTTCCCATCAGCCGTGTCACGATGTAGGGCAGGCTTGCCATGAGGGAAGCGAACCCGAGTTTGAAGCAGAATGAAGAAATTATGTATGACACGAACGCCGGGTTTTTGAACGTCCAGCGGAAGGCGTCCGTCATCGAATATTTTTCGGATTTGTCTCCGGTTTGAGCCGGCGGCCCGGTATTTTTCTCGCGGATTCCGATGGCTACGATGTACATGAAGACGAAGCTGATTCCGCCTGTGATGAGCGCCATGTTGAAGTAGCCGAGGTTCCATTTGGTGGCGTCGACCATGTTCGATGCGGCGATCATCTGGTAGCCTGTGGCGAGCAGCATGGCGACCGCCATGAATGTGGCGAGGGCGACGCGCTGCCGCGAGGTTTCCGCGATTTCCGGCAGGAGCGAGAGGTAGGGGCCGGCGACCGTGCTGTAGAAAAACCAGAACGTACACATGAGGACGCCGGTGAAGACGACCAGCGCCGTGCTGCCCGCCGGGAAAACGGGACGGAAAAGTGTAACGAAAGCCAGCACCATCAGCGGGGTGCCGATGAAAATAAACGGGCGTCTCCGGCCGATCCGCGTTTTTGTGTTGTCGCTCCAGTAGCCTACCAGCGGGTCGGCAAGCCCGTCTATGATTCTGCCGCCGATCAGTATCGCGGTCATCGCGTACATTGAAATGAGCGGTTTATCGCGGCCGGTGTCATTCGTGTAGAAGTAGAGAATCCAGCCGGCGAAGACGAGATTCACCAGGTTGTTGCCGAACTCTCCGCATGCGTAAATGAGGCTTCTTCCGATACCGATGCCCTTCGGTGCTCCGTTGCCTTCAGCCATGTCGATTATTCTCCCCCACAGTTGGATTCACTATTATAACCGAATAACGCCCCGCAATGCATCAGCCGAAAATCGGAAGCGGTTTCCCGTCGGCCTGCGGCATATCGACGCCGAGGATCGAAGCGGCGGTCGGCGAGAAATCGATATTCAGCGCGTCCGGGATCTCGTCGCGTCTCACGCCCGGCCCCGAGTAGATCATCGGTACATAAGAATCGTCTGCGAGCAGCGATCCGTGCTGGCCGGGGTGCGGGTGCTCTTCGTCGTTGACGTTGAAGCCGTCCCTGTAATTCAGCATAAGGATCACGTCCGGGCCTTTCGGGTGGTCGATTGCCCGCAGCCGCTCGATCGGGCGGACGTAGATGTCCGAGCCGGGACCGGAGAAATATTCTTCGAGTTCCACCAGCCTGCCGGGACCGTCGAACGGCGGCTCGTTGAGGAAAATCCTGTAAGGCTCGTTAAAGTCCGTGCGCGTCAGTATGAAATCGACGCAGCCCGGGGAGTGGAACGCCGCGAAGTTGTGGCCGGCGTTTGCGCGCAACAGGTTGTTAATAAACCGCGTGATGTCGCGCTCGAAGTCCGGCTGGATTTTCCAGTCGCCGGTTTTGTTGTGGCGGAGGTAGAACCCGATGCTCGCGCCGTTGCCGAGTGCGGTTATCGTGTTGTACGAATCCAGCTCGGGGTCGTCCGAAACCCCGTGCCCGGGTCTGTCGAATCCCGATGAAACGAGGATGCCGTAGAAATTCTTGTCGCGCACGCATTTGACGGGCGAGAGATCGTTCATGGTGGTCTGCCCGTGGTCGGCGGTAATCGCCCAGTAGATATCATCGCCGGGGCAGATGTCCTTGAGGGCCGCGTCGAGCCGGGCGAGCTGCGGGTCTATCAGGTCGCGCATATATTCGCGCTGGCCTTCGACGCCGTGGCGGTGGCTGTGTCCGTCGTTGCCGCCGAAATATATCGAGAGCAGGTCCGGCATTTCCTTTTTAATATCTTTTATTACGCGGGGCACCATGTAACGCTCGTAAAACTGGTACGGGAAATTGAATTGCTCGACCATTCCGTATCGCAGCATGTCGAGCCTGCCGGGCTTGATCCAGCGGGTCGCGCCGCGCCCGACATAATGGAAATACGTGTACGAGGTTTTGCCTGCGCGTGTCAGTTCTTCGTAGATGGTGGGGCGCTGGAGGTCGTTGTTCACCGCGCCGCCGGTATTCGTTTCAGGCAGGAGAACAGACGGCAGGCCGAACAGCCTGCGGTCGAATGATTCGAGCGAATATTTCAGGCCCGCGATGTAGGAACGGGCGCGGATCGGCGATTCGAAACGGTCGATCCATTCGTTGTTGGTGATGCCGTGGCTGTTGTACCAGCAGCCGGTGTACAGTGTGCTGATGCAGGCGACGGTCGTGGAAGGGAACATCGTGACAGCCCGTTTCACGCGCGTGCCGTTTTCCACCAGCCTGCGCAGGAAGGGCGCCTCGCCGCTGTCCACCAGCCCGAACAGCGTGTCGCGGTGGCCGGCATCTATCCCCACCATTATCACTCTTTTAGCCATGTCGTTCCTCCGACTGAAATTCTATTCGTATTATTTTGCCCGCTCCCCCGGCGACAACTATCTCGTAGAGATTTTCGCCCGCGGCGTTAACGGCTGCGGCATCGCCTGAAGGCTCGATGCAAACCCGGCGCGGCGCGGTTCGGCTGTACACCAGCAGCCGGGTCGTGGTGCCCTCCGGCCCGTTGAGCGTTGCTGTTATTGTATCATCTGTATAGCGGACGTCCAGAAATCTTTCGCGCGACGCGGCGGCGAACTTCCCGGCGTCGCCGATCAGCGCATGTCCGCCCGGCCCCGCGGGTGCGGCGATCAGGTATTCATAATCCGCGTACCCGGGCAGCCCGGTTTTTATCCCGGCATTGAACCCGGATGCTTTCCCGCGCCTGAAATCGTAAAACACGTAATCGCCGGAAAGAGACAGATCGCCGGGCGTGATCGAGAACTCGACCCCCGCGCGGTCGCGGTTCGCGTTGATCGCGAAAATGTAATGCCATCTGAGCCCGCCGTGGTCCGTGAATGTCGAGCCGGTCAGCGAAACCGGCCCGGTTTTCGGGTCGCGCGAGTACATCGATTCGGTCGGCACCATCGGGAAGTCGGGTTTCACCAGCACGCCGTCTTCGTCGCAGATCATGCCGACGATTTCTTTATTGATCGTGCCTGTCCTGTCGCCGATCCCGACCGGCCCCGCGCTCAGGATGCTGATAATGGCGTTCTGCGTGAAGTAGGGTTCGTAGAGTGGAACCGGCTCGTCGTGCCACTGCCCGGTCGCAACCTGGTCTTCCTCGGGCGGCATCCGCTCAGGGTCCGCGTCCGACGCCGGGTGGGTTATGAACACGTCCTTGAAAGGCAACAGGCCGAGCGGCGCGGCGAGCGCGGACATGTAGAAGAATTCCCACCATAACTGGTGCGAATCGCCTGCGAGCCTGTGCTGGTAGTCGTCCGACGCGCGGATGTTCGTAACATTGGGGTGGAGCGTCGATTGCAGGTAGAACGCGATGCTCGGCATGCAGAACTGGACTTCGATGCCGCGCCGTGCCATCGCGCCGGTCAGGTTGTCCATCCATTGCGCGGCGAGAGCCGGGTCGCTCCGCAGCGCCTCGACGTTATCGACCTGCGTCGCGAGCCAGTCCTGCTCGTACATTATCCCGCCCCACGACGCGAGGTTGTCCGCGAACTCGTCGAAGACCCCGCGCCCGGCGGGGTGCGCGCCGCCGCTTCCGTCGATAAATTCGAACCGTTCCCTGTATTTATTGTTCTTCGCGAAAAACTTGTTGTGCGTCGCTATCGGCAGCCCGAGTTTTTCAGAGAATGTATCGATCCCATCGGGGAAATACACGTCGAGCGGTTCCCACAGGATCAGGCCGCCGAGCACCTCCGCGCGGTGATACCACCATGAATCGAGCTGGAAATAGCCGACGCGGATACCTTCCGAGTCAAGGTAGTCTTTCATTTCGAGCAGCGCGGTTTCGTAATTTTTGCCCGGTTCGGCGCGGTAATAGTAATAAGCGCCGTTGTCGGTCCAGTAGCCGAGGGTTCCGACCGCGGTGCTTCCGCGCGGATCGGCGGGTTTCTTGCCCGATCGGGACATGAGTTTTTTCCCGAGCAGTTCCATCGCGCCGTTGACGCCGGACTCGCTGAAAACCAGCACGGTTTTAGACTCGTGGCCGGGGTCGAGCCGCGCCAGTTCGCCGTTCAGACCTGTCGCTATCGCCGGTTCCAGCCCGCCGCCCCGATGCATGACCCTTGTGGCGCGGATCATGAAATCGTTCATCGGGCACAGCGCCGCGCAGGTTCCCGAATCGTCGAAAATCAGCAGCGGCGTCCGTATGTCTTTATCGTTCCACGCGGCGAGCGTCCCCCTCAGCCCGCGCCCGAAAACGGGATAGGGCCACAGCTCGTAACGGTACGAAAAGAGCGACAGCGAATCACCGCCGGCACAGTCGGAAACGAACACGGGAAAGTTCAGCGCGGTATCGCCGAACGCGCCGATCGATGACGTGGTGAATCCGTCCGGGAATGAATGCGTGAACTCGACTGTGTTCTCGTCCGACGGCAGCATGAATGTTGTGTCGAAACGCAGGCCGCGCGCGTTCCAGTTCAGCGTGACGGATTTCGAATCGTCGTCCGCCTCGATGGAATGGCCCGTGAGTTCGATGTCGCCGGAGGGCGTGCCGCCGGGTGAGATGTTGAAGAGCATCTCGTCCGCGGGCCGGGCGGCTATGATGCCGGTGCCCGTGAAGTCGCGACCGAACGCGGTGACGCGGTAGACGCCGGTATCGAGGTCCACTGTAAGCGCAACGGTGGAGTTGTTGTTCGCAAGGGTGATTTCTTTTATCTCAGGTTCCATCCTAAAAGAATAGCCGGAAACCCCGTGGTTTCAAAGCTTAAAATTCCCGAGCCGATTCGGCGATATCTCGGAAAGCGTCGATGATGTAATCGAGTTGCGCGTCCGAGAAACCGAAGGTTGACATTTTGAACCATTTCGTCTGGCCGGGGATCAGACCGGTGATGCCGCGCTCGGACAGTTCCGAGTGAAGGTAGTAGCCGCGTTTGCGGTGGTTTTCGCCGATCCGGTAAAAGAGCGGTGTTTCGAGCCTGATCAGGTCGTGGTTCTTTGGCCGCTCACCGATGAGGCTGATATCGCCCAGCGCTTCCATCGCGTCGATGAATTTCCGAGCTTTCGCCACCTCGTTGTCCCAGTTCAGAACCCTTTTCTTAACACCGGGCAGCGCCGCCATGAGCGCGACGACGTTCGAGCCGCGGGCTGTGCAGCCGAGCAGTTCTATGTTTTTGTTCCGGTTTGTGGGCGACAGCCTGAAAAGCCGTTCGGCCCATTCTCCGACCGCGCCCATGACGCCGACCGGCCCGGTCGCGCCGAAACTTTTGTGTCCCGACCCCACAAGAAAATCCACGCCGAGTTCACGCGCGTTGACCGGCATCCGGCCCGCGGAGTAAGCGCCGTTGAGCAGGACCGGCACGCCGGCGTCGTGGCATATTCCGGCGATCGCTTTCGCGTCGGTGAGGTTGCCGTAGCTGCCGTCCACGTGGGTCAGGACGGCGAGCGCGGCGGGTTTGCCGGTTTCGGTTTTGCAGCGGTCGAGCGCTTCGGCGAAGCTTTCCGGAAGGATTTTGAACTCGGGCGGTTCAGTGTAGTGGGTTTTCATGATCTCGACGCCCGCGCGCTGGGCCGCGACCATTGTCGAATAATGCGCGTTGCCGTCGAGAATGATAGTGTCGCCGGGTTTTGCGACCGTGTGGATCACCGCGAATTTGCCCTCGCGCGCGCCCATGGTGACGGCGGCGCGGTCCACGCCGAGGAATTCGGCGAGCTCGGCGGTGAAACTCTTTATATCAGGTTTCTCTATATCGTGCAGCACGCCCGCGCAGCGGTCGCAAACCGAGTAGCCGTCGGTGTATCTGCCCGCGGCTTTTCTGACCTCGGCGCTCGCGCGGCCCGCCGTCTGGAGCGGGTTTATGTTCAGGGTGAGTTCGTCGATTACGACGCGGTCGAAATTCATAACGTAGCCTCGATTCTTTCGATGGCTTTTTTCGCCTTTGACAGTTTTTTCAGCAGTTTCGTTTTCTGCTGTTCGTCCAGCTCCTGCAGCGGCGCGGATTCCCGCCAGATGTCGCGGACGTCTTCCATTATGTCCATCACGCGGAAAGTATCGTCCACCCGCTGCATGTTTCTCTGTTTTACCTGTTTATCCACAACCTGCCTCCGGCGAGGGATTTTGCCTGATCGCGCCCGTTGAATTTTCACCGGGGTTGATTTACTATTAGTGATGCATGTATCCATGCAATGCATAATTATTGCAGGATAGGAAATAAAATTTCAACCGCAGAGCGATTATGGCTGTAAGCGGCTGATGTAAAAAACGCGGGAAAGTGGACTGATATGAAATTCAAAGCATGGTTCGAATGCATCAATGGCTGTCCGGGCAAACATGATCTGGGCGAGATGATATACAAGTGCCCGGAATGCGGGTCGCTGCTCGAGGTTAAGCATGATATGAGCCGTCTCAAGAGGCGGAAGCCGGAGACATGGATACGGCTTTTCGACGAGCGGTTTCGCAGGACGCAGTTTCCGTATGGAAGCGGTGTGTGGGGAAAGAAAGAGATGGTCAACCCGCATATCGACACGGAAAATGTCGTGAGCATGTTCGAGGGCGGCACGAACCTGTTCTGGGCGGAGCGGCTCGGGCAGGAACTCGGCATGCCGGAGCTTTGGGTGAAGCAGTGCGGGAACGACCATACGGGTAGTTTCAAGGATCTCGGGATGACGGTTCTCGTGTCGCAGGTCAAGCAGATGATAGCCGACGGGAAGAAGATACCCGCGGTGGCATGCGCGTCCACGGGCGACACGTCGGCGGCGCTCGCGGCATTCTGCGCTGCGGCCAACATAAAGGCGATAGTCCTGCTCCCGCGCAACAAGGTGTCGGTGGCGCAGCTCATCCAGCCGATTTCCAACAACGCGCTCACGCTTGCGCTCGAAACGGATTTCGACGGCTGCATGAAGATCGTCCAGGAACTTACAGAGAAGGAAAACATATATCTTGCGAACTCGATGAACTCACTGCGGATCGAGGGACAGAAGACGATAAGTGTTGAGATGACCGAGCAGTTCGACTGGGAAGTGCCGCAGGTGGTGGTTATCCCGGGCGGCAACCTCGGGAACGTGTCCGCGCTGGGCAAAGGGTTTCTCGAAATGAAGGAGATGGGCCTGATCGACGAGCTGCCGCAGATAGTGTGCGCGCAGGCGGAGCATGCCAACCCGCTGTACCTGAGTTACAGGAACGGGTTCAAGGAGTTCGCGCCGGTGCAGGCTAAAAAAACGCTTGCGAGCGCGATCCAGATCGGCAACCCGGTGAGCGTGAACAAGGCGATCAGAACGCTCAAGCAGTTCAACGGGATAGTCGAGCAGGCGAGCGAAGACGAGCTTGCGAACGCATCGGCGCGCGCGGACAGAACGGGGCTGTTCACCTGCCCGCACACCGGGGTTGCACTGGCGGTCCTGTTCAAGCTGCTGGAAGAGAAGCGGCTCGACCCGAAGGCGAGGACGGTTGTTATCTCGACTGCGCACGGGTTGAAGTTCACTGACTTCAAGCTCAAATATCATGAAGACGAATTGGAAGGTGTCAAACCGCGATATCAGAACCTGCCGGTTCCGGTCGAAGCGAAATTCGACAAGGTGAGGGATGCGATTTACAGGGCACTGGAAGATGATCTGAAGGACTAATCGAAGGGCGGGGGACATGGCAAAGAAGAAAGAGACAAAGAAGGATTCGAACATAAAAAGAGGAGTATCCACAAGATCGGTGCATGGCGGTGAAAAGCGCGGCAAGTACGCGGATTCCGTGACGGTGCCGATCATTCAAACCTCGACGTTCATATTCAAGGACGAGAAGGACATAAAGGAATATACATCCGGGCGGAAAGAAAGATTCGAGTACGCGAGATACGGATCGCCGACGGTCCGGACTGCGGAGCTAAAGCTTGCGGAGCTGGAAGGCGCTGAGGACGCGCTGCTGTTCGACTGCGGGATGAGCGCGCTTACGACGGCGTTCCTTGCGCTGCTGTCGGCAGGCGATCATGTCGTGATCACCGAGGATGTTTACAAGAAGACATTGCAGTTCGTGAAAGAGGATCTCAGTCGGTTCGGGATCGAGTCCACCGTCACCGCGCCGGACATCGCCGAGATGGAGAAGGCAGTCAGGCCGGAGACGGCGCTGATATTCTCGGAGTCGCCGACGAACCCGTACTGCTATGTCGTTGACATGAAGAAGCTGGCGGCGCTCGGGAAAAAGAAGGGCATCCCGGTATTCGTGGATGTGACCTTCGCGACGCCATACAATCTCAAGCCGCTGGAATACGGGATCGATCTCGTGATGCACAGCGCGACGAAGTATCTTGCGGGGCATAACGACATACTCGCCGGGGTGGTCCTGGGCGGCGCGGATATCGTTCAGAAGATAAAGAAGTACCAGAAGACAGTCGGCGGCGTAATGGACGCGCATGCGGCGTACCTGCTGCTTCGCGGCCTGAAAACCTTCGCGCTGCGGATCGAGCGGCAGAATTACACCGCGATGGAGACGGCGAAGTTCCTCGAAAAGCATCCGAAGATCAGGCGGGTCTGGTATCCGGGGCTGAAAAGTCACCCGAACCATGATATAGCCAGAAAGCAGATGAACGGGTTCGGCGGGGTCATGAGCTTCGAGGTGGACGCGCCGCTGAGAGGCGTCCAGAAGTTCCTGCGAAACCTCAACGTGATTCTTATGGGGCCGAGCCTCGGGGGAACCGAATCGCTGATAACTCATCCCGCTACGGTGACATACTACGACATGAGCCGGAAGGACAGGACCGCGCTGGGTATGACCGACCAGTTGTGCAGGCTCGCGGTCGGAGTCGAGGACACCGCCGATATTATTTCGGATCTCGGACAGGCGCTTGACAGGATTTGATTCAGCGGTGAAATGCGTTCAACCTGCGTTTCATTGCGGGAAATCCGTATTGATAAAAATTATCAGGAAATATTTTATGAAAGATGCTGTTCCCGAAAGGAGCCGGATAACTTTGCTTAAAAACATCGAAAGAATAACAGTGGTGTCCGTCCTGCTGGCGGTTTTTGTCTGCGTTTCGGCTGCGGGCGAGGCGCCGTTGGTGAAAAAGACGGTCCTCAAAAACGGGCTTACCGTACTGACCATGGAAATCCACACAGCGCCGGTGGTGAATTTTTCGGTCTGGTACAGGGTGGGGTCGCGCAACGAGAGGTCGGGCATAACAGGCATTTCGCACGCGCTGGAGCACATGGCGTTCAAAGGCTCGAAAAACTTCCCGGTGACCGGGGAGTCGGACGTGCTGATAAGGCGGCTCGGCGGCGCGGGAAACGCCGGAACAAGCTCGGATTACACGGTGTATTACGAGACGATGCCTGCCGGCAAGCTGGACCTGGTGATAGATATAGAAGCGGACAGGATGAGCAACCTGCTGCTGCGCGCGGAGGATTTCGCGACCGAGCGCAATGTGATAATGGAAGAGCGCAAGATGCGGACCGAGGACAGCCCGACCGGGTTGTTCTGGGAAGAGATCGACGCGGCCGCGTTCAAGGTGCATCCATACGGGTGGCCGATCATCGGCTGGATGTCCGACATCGAATCGTTCGACACGAAAGTCATGCGCGAGTACTACGAGTCGCATTACGTGCCGAACAACGCGATCGTGGTGGTTGCGGGCGACATGGACAGCAACAGTGTGTTGAAGAAGATAACGGAGACGTTCGGGAAGATCGAAAGAGGCCCGGAGCCGCCGCCGATGAGACTGGTCGAGCCGGAGCAGCAGGTCGAAAAGATGATTTATTATGAGAGCGACAAGACGAACCTGCCGTATGTGGTGTTCGCATACCACGCGCCGGAGGTGAGTCATCCCGACAGTCCCGCGCTGGAGGTCGCCGCGGAGGTAATGAGCGGCGGGCGTGAGTCGCGGCTGAACAGGGAGCTTGTCGAGACCGGACTGGCGAGTTCGGCGGAGACCGTGCATGATACCAACCAGGATCCTTATCTTTTTTATTTCGAAGTCGAGCTTCAGCCGGGCGGCGATCCGGGCGGGATCGAGGCGATACTCAAGCGACAGATTGAAACCATGATAAGCGAGCCGGTGACGGATTATGAGCTTCAGCGCGCGAAAAACAGGTTCGCGGCAGGCGAGATATTTTCCGGCGAGAGCATATCGGGCTATTCGAGAATGCTCGGCTGGTTCGAGCTGACCACGGGTGATTACGGCAGCTATGACAGGTATTTGGACGATATAGATAAAGTAACCGCGGAAGATGTGCAGAGGGTTGCTGAAAAGTATTTCAAACCGAAAAACAGGACGGTCGGCGTGCTGATGCCTGCGACCGGCGGGCAGGCCGCCGCGCCTTCGCGGGATGATGCGGACAGGAGGCTGTTCGCGTATCGCGAGCAGTCCGGCCCGATGGATATTTCGGATGTCAGAACGAGCGTGGAAGTGGACTCGGATTTCCCGGAGATTGATTTTTCGAGCAGGGTGAAACAGAAGGTGACGGACAACGGGATAAAGGTTGTTGTTTATGAGAACCCGGCGTTCCCGACGGTTCACCTGCACGGCGTCATTCGGGGAGCGGGTTCATACGGCGACACCGGCGGCAAATACGGGCTGGCGCAGCTCGTGTCGCGCACGATCAGGCGCGGGACGACCGGCCGGACATACGAGGAGATCAACCGCGAGCTGGAATACGTGGGCGCGGAGATGGGCTTTGTTTGCGGAAACGAGACGTTTGTTATTTCCGGGAAGTACCTGAAAAAAGATTACAGGATGGGGATGGACCTGCTTGCCGACGTGCTGATGAACCCGGTTTTCCCGGAAGAGGGAGTCGAGATCGAGCGGGCGATAGCGGTTTCGAGCGCGGAGGCGCAGAAAAAAAGCAACAGCATGATGGCGTGGCATGCATACATGAGCCAGGTATACGAGGGGCACCCGTACAGCAACCCGACGTCCGGCACGGTGAACGGGCTGAAGTCGGTGACGCTGGAGGATTTGAAGAAGTTTCACGCGGATAATTTCAGGCCGGACAGGATGCAACTCGTGTTCGCGGGCGACATCACGCTGGAAGAGGCGGTCGGGGTGGTCGAGGAGTTTTTCGGCGGCTGGAAGGCGGCAGGGGAGCAGGCGTTCGAGACGCCCGGACTGCCGAAGCTCGAAGGGGTGAAAAGGAAACTCGTCGAGATGCCGGAGAAGATGCAGGATGTTTTCTACATCGGTTTCCCGACTCTCGGGCCGACGGACCCGGATTATGACACGTTCGAGCTGATGACGAATATTCTCGCGGGGACCGATCTGACGTCGCGTTTGTACAAAACGGTCAGGGAGAAAAACGGGCTGGTGTATTACGTTTACGGTTTCCATCTGCCGAAGACCGGCGGGGCGACGTTCCAGGTGTCGGGCGGGCTCGCGCCGGAGAACCTCGAAAAAGCTATAGGGCTTGTGCTGGATGGGATAAAGGAGATTCAGACACAGCCACTGGGTGAGCAGGAACTGAAAGACGCGAAAAACTTCGCGATCGGATCGCTGCTCAGGTCGCTGGAGACGAACGATCAGGTCGCGTCGATGCTGTCCGATTATGCGTATTTCGGGCGGCCTTTCGAGGACATAGATAAATATCCCGGCATGATAGAAAAAATAAACGCCGGTGATATAATGAGGGCGGCGAAAAAGCATCTTAGCACAGAGAATTATGTCATAGGAGTTGCCGGGCCCGCAGGGGCCGGGAAATAGGGACTAAAGGGAGACGGTATGTATTCTGTAATAATGGCCGGCGGCCGGGGATCGAGATTCTGGCCGAGGAGCAGGAAAAAGAACTCCAAGCAGACCCAGAATATTGTCGGCAGGCACACGATGATCCAGGATACGGTCAGGCGGCTGGAGCCGGTCAGCGGCGCGGATCGAATACTGATCGTAACCAATCATCTGCTGGTCGACAGGATTCGCGAGCAGGTTCCGAGCATACCCGAGCAGAACATACTGGTCGAGCCGATGAGCCGGAGCACGGCGCCCTGCATAGGAATGGCGGCGGTTGTGATCGAGAGCCGCGAGCCGGGCGCGGTGATGGCGTGTTTCGCCGCCGATCACCTGATAGAGAACCGGGCCGCGTTCGAGAACAATGTCAGGTTCGCCTGCGGGGTCGCAGAAGAGACGGAAGACCTGGTGATCTTCGGGATTCCGCCGGTGAGGCCGGATGCGGGGTTCGGGTATATCAAGGCCGGGAAGCAGGTTTCCGGGGAGACCGGGAACGCGGCTTACAGGGTGGAGAAATTTATCGAGAAGCCGGATCTCGATACGGCGAGGAAGCTTGTCGGCGACGGCGGATATTACATCAACAGCGGAATGTTCGTCTGGAAGGCGTCGGCGTTTCTGCGCGAACTGGAAAAGTATCAGCCCGCGATGCACGCGGGCCTGATGAACATAAAAGAGGCGATGGACACCCCGATGGAATTGAAGGCGCTCGGGGAGAACTTCAGGGATTTCGAATCGCTGTCGGTGGATTACGCGATACTCGAAAAGGCCGACCGTGTACTGATGGTGCCTGCGGGGTTCGGGTGGAACGACATCGGGAGCTGGGAGTGCCTGTATCACGCATGGCCGAAGGATGAGGATGGAAACGCGGCGCCGGGCCGGAAGCTGACTGTCGACACGAAGGACTGCCTGATATACAGCCCGAAGAAGCTGGTCGCGACGATCGGGCTGGAGGATGTGATAATCGTGGAGACGGACGATGCGCTGCTGGTGTGCCGAAAAGACAGGGCGCAGGATGTGAGCATGATAATAGATATTCTGCGCGAAAAACGCTGGGAAGAATATTTGTAGAAAATCCGGCGATTTTAAATATAATAATGTCTGTCGTGTCCACGGATTTGATTATAGCTACTGATTTAGTATGGAAACGGCAACAGGCAATTTGTATTCAGCCACAATAATATCCGGAGTTTTTACTCCGATTGCAACGAGGTGCAGATATGATCGTAGGAGTACCCAAAGAGATTAAGCAGTTTGAAAACAGGGTGGCGATCACCCCGGCCGGCGTAAGGCAGCTTGTTGAAGCCGGACACAAGGTTATTATCGAGACCGGCGCGGGTGTCGGAAGCGGCATCACCGACGAGCAGTACAAGGCGGAGGGCGCTGAGATTGTTCCCGATATCAACACCGTGTACGCTGACGCAGAGATGGTAATGAAGGTCAAAGAACCGCTGCCTCCGGAATACCCTCTTTTCCGCAAAGATCAGATCATGTTCACATATCTGCATCTTGCCGCGGCGGAGGAGCTTACGCTGAAAATGATGGAGAGCGGCATCACCGGAATTGCGTACGAGACGATCCAGCTTGCGGACGGGTCGCTTCCGCTGCTCATCCCGATGAGCGAGGTCGCGGGACGCATGGCGGTTCAGGTAGGCGCGCAAAGCCTGGAGAAGCATAACGGCGGGCGCGGCGTGCTGCTGAGCGGAGTTCCCGGAACTCCACCGGCGGATGTTGTTGTTGTCGGCGGCGGAATCGTCGGGCTGAGCGCGGCGCACATGGCTGTAGGGCTCGGCGCGCAGGTAACGATTCTCGACGTCAACACCGCGAGACTCCGCCATATCGACGAGATTCTGCGTGGCCGCGTTATTACGATCAAGTCGAATCCGATCGCTATCGAAAAAGCGGTTGCGTTCGCGGACCTGGTTGTCGGGGCCGTGCTTGTCGCTGGTAACAAAGCGCCGAAGCTCGTTACCGCCGATATGGTTAAGAATATGAAAGCCGGCGCGGTCATCGTGGACGTTGCGATCGACCAGGGCGGATGTGTCGAAACCAGCAAGGTGACAACCCACAAGGACCCGACTTTCGTCGTGGACGGCGTCGTTCACTACTGCGTGGGCAACATGCCGGGCGCGGTGCCGAGAACATCGACTCTCGCGCTTACGAACGAAACACTTCCGTATGCGCTCGCGCTCGCGAACAAGGGACTCGACGCTCTCAATGATGATCCGGCGCTCATGAAAGGCCTGAACATTTACCAGGGCGGCTGCTGCTATCCGGGCGTTGCGAAGTGCTTCGGCCTCGAGTGCAAATCTTTCAGTTGATTACACCGGCCTGTGCCGGTTGATATGTTTTGAAAACTCAGGTTCCGCCGGTTTTACTGCCGGCGGAACCTTGACTTATTTATGAATGGCAATTAGATTCTCAATGTACTGAATTACTTATGAAAGCGGGAACCGGTTATGTCTGAATCAACAGGAAACCAGAACGGACAGGGTGGCGAATACAGGCCTGTGGTAGTAAGAGGCAGGATTACATCCATAAATGCGGAAAAGCTTAAAGACGGCCCGATCACGGGGATCGAGTTGAATATCGAGTTCGACCGTGTTATAGCGAACGGAAGGTTTCTGGAAGTCTGGTTCGTGTATCACGCAAGATACAAAGAGGAGATTGGCCTGATCACGCTCGGCGGGTTCCTGATGTTCGACATGGAAGAGGAAACAGCGAAAAGAATAGAGAAAAGATTCAGCGAGTCGAAGGATTTCGAGCCGGGATTCGCCGAAGCGGTTATAAACAATATTAATTATAAGTGCAGCACGGACGCGATATTCCCGGCGAGGATACTTGATCTCACCGCGCCGATTATTCCGCCGAGAGTGGGGCTCAAGGTGCCTCCGGGCTCGCGAAGGCGCGCGGCTGAGGAGGCTGCGGCGGAAAAGGCGGCGCAGGAAAATCCGCAGGGCTCCGCGAAAACCGGGCCTCAGGCGCCTCAACCCAGAACCCCGGGGTTGGGTTCGAGATCTTCGACCGGGCAGTCCTATCCTTTCGGTACGCGCACTCCACCGCCGTTCGATAAAAAGCCCAACTGACCGGCACAGGCCTGTTGCGCTCTTGCAACCCACATGCTCATGTGATTTAATTCCTTTGTATATTTACATCTTGCAGTGTTCTGCCCTTGAGAGGAACCTTTCGGTTGTTCGATTGTCTCAATGCAAAACAGGTTAATCGGGGATAAAAAATGAAAAAAAGAACGTTTATCAAAAGCGCTCTGGCCGCGCTGTTTCTGGTAGCGGTATTCGCGGGCCTGTCTCTTGGCCGGGACAGGGTATGGATATCGGTCGACATACAGGGGAACTTCGAGCCGGGCGATAAAATCCAGGCCCGGCTCATGGGCAGCAATTACGACAGCGCGGAACTCAAGCTTTTCCGTGTGGATTCTGCAGATGTGATGCTGGAATCGGTTAAGAAAGGAAAATCGCCGGGCGATCTCGACAGCATCGATCCGGGCGCGCTGAAACTGCTCAAAAAATGGGAAGTCCGGATAGATGAAAAGGATAAGAGAAGGTACGGCGATAATAAAAAAGAATTCCGGGTTAATAAGAACATCGATATAGAGAACCCGGGTCTGGGTGTGTATATCATCCAGGCGACGGGCGGCGGCGAGATATCGAAAAGGATGTTTATCGTGACCGGGATATCCGCGGTCGTGAAAGCCGACGATACGAAAGTCATCGTGATGGTGGCCGACCGCAGGAGCGGCGAGCCGTGCGTGGGCGCGGATGTTGTTTTCGCTGATCATGGCGGCGTGAAGAAGGCTGTTACGGACGCCGACGGGATAGCTGTTCTGGAAGGCGGGTTCCAGCGCGGTGGCGGAGTTGCCATCGAATGGGACGGCAACCCGGCGTTCGTGTCGACTTATTTCAACAGCCCGGACGAGCGGGATAAATTCAAGGTTTATGTATACACCGACAGGCCGGCTTACAGGCCGGGTCATACCGTGCATATCCGCGGCATCGTGAGGGTGAAAGAAGGGCTGGAACTCGTGGCCCCGGGTTCGGACACCGTCACTGTTACCATCAGGGACGGCAACAGGCAGGAGCTTGCGGTGAAGGAATGCGGGATAACGCAGTACGGCACGTTCTCGGCGGAATACGAGCTGAAAGGCGAAGCGGCGCTCGGTTATTACTCGATTCAGTCGCGCGTCGGCAGCATGGATTTTCACAGTTCGTTCAGGGTGGAGGAGTACCGCAAGCCCGAGTACCTCGTGGATGTGCGGGCGGAGAAGCCGGTGCTCGTGCAGGGCGACGAGCTGCGTTTCAGGGTGGAGGCGAAGTATTACTTCGGCGAGCCGGTGAAGGCGGCCCCGGTCAGGTACACGCTCTATCGCAGGCAGCTTTATTACTACTGGTGGGTGCGGCCTTACGAATGGTATTACGAAAAGTCATCGAGGATGATCCCTTATTACGGGTACCACGGCGAGGAGGTGCTTGCCGGGGAGGGCGTGACGGACGATCGTGGCGTGTTCAGCCTCGTTTACGGCGATACGAAGTCGAAAGATGACGCGCAGTATACGCTGGTGGCACGCGTGATGGAGAAGGGGCGGCGGGAAGAGACCGGAATCGGCGCGGCGAGTGTGATGCGCGGCGAATTCAGGATCGGCGTGCGGACCGACCGCTACATGTCGGAGCCGGGCGAAAAGGTCTGGATAATAACCGACACGAAGGATCTTGAAGGCAACGGAATCTCGCGGGCGCTGGATCTGGATGTGTTTTTAGTCGACTGGGACGGCAACAAAAGAACTGAACGGAAAGTTTATCGCGCGGGCATCGAAACGTCGTCGCGCGGCGAGGGCCGAACCGAGTTTGTCCCCGATGAGCCGGGGTACTACGAGATCAGGGTGAAGGGGACCGACGGCAGGGACAATGTGATAGAAACGATCGCGCGGCTGCATGTTTCTGAGCCGGGCTGGTACAGGCCGTTTTACTCGCGCGGCGGGATGGAATTGATCCTCGACCGCGACAGCTACAGGCCGGGCGATGTCGCCAGGCTGCTGATAAACTCCGGGCCGGGCGATGTGCCGGCGCTGGTCACGGTCGAGGCGGACCGGATAATGGACTACCGGGTTGTCGATCTCAGGAACGGCACGGCTTTCGTCGAGATAAAAGTTACGGAAGAGTTCCAGCCGAACTGCGATATCAGCGTGGTGCTGATGAAGGACAACAGGCTGTACCGCGAAACGGCGTCGATGGTCGTGCCGCCTGAGGAGCGGTTCCTCGACGTCGAAATTGTGCCCGACCGCGGGGAATACAGGCCGGGCGACACGGCGCACGTGAAAATCGAGGCGCGGGACAGCGAGGGCAACCCGGTCGAAGCGGAACTCTCGATCGGGGTCGTGGACGAGTCGCTGTTTGCGCTTTACCCGGAATCCGCGATGGACATCAGGCAGTTTTTCTATGGCCGGCGCTGGACGAGGGTTACGACGAGCAGCTCTTTATCGTTTTACTCTTACGGAAACGCGGATATCGCGGAAGAGTCGGCTCTTCCCGCGGAGGCTCCGGGCATGCTGCGTAAGGAAAAGCAACTTGGCAGCAAGGACACGGCGATGAACAGCTTTGCCGCGGGCGGTTTTGTCGAGCCGGAAATCCGCACCGAGTTCCCGGACACGGCGTACTGGGCGGCGCATGTAGTGACGGGACGTGACGGTCGCGCGCAAGTGTCGTTCCGCGTGCCGGATTCACTGACGACGTGGCGGTTGACTTCGCGCGGCATAACGCGCGGCGCTGAAGTGGGACAGTCGCAGCGGGAGACTGTTGCTAAAAAGGATGTGATAGTGCGGCTTGAGGCGCCGAGGTTTTTCACGCAGGGCGACGAGCAGACGCTCACGGCGGTTGTGCATAACTATCTCGATTCCGCGAAGAACGTGAAAACCGTTCTGAACGCGAAGGGGCTCAGGCTGCTGGAGAAGAATGAAAGGATGATCGAGGTGGGAGCGGGCGGCGATGTCCGGGTCGAATGGCGCGTACTCGTCGAGGAGCCGCAGGACGCATGGGTCACCGTGAAGGCGCTCACCGACGAGGAATCCGACGCGATGCAGCTCACGATCCCGGTGCTGCCGCACGGGAGCCCGGGTGTCGATGCCGCGGCGGGCGATGCCGGGGACGGTGCGGTGTTTACTCTGTATCTGCCGGAAAAATATGTTGACGGAACGCAAAAGCTGGAACTGACGCTCGCGCCGACTCTCACGGCGGGCATGTATGGCGTGTTCGAGTATCTTGCAGGTTATCCTTACGGGTGCGTCGAGCAGACGATGAGCAGGTTCATGCCGGACGTGGTGATAGCGCGGGCGATGCAGAGTGCGGGAAGGCCGCTCACGGGCGTGCTGAAAGAGCTGCCGGAGATGGTCGAGAAGGGGTTCGAGCGGCTCGCGGACATGCAGCGGGCGGACGGTGGCTGGGGCTGGTGGAAAGGCGGCGACGCGAATCCGATGATGACGGCGTATGTCGTTTACGGGCTTTCACAGTCGCGGCTTGCGGATTACGCGCCTCCGGCGGGGATGCAGGAGCGTGGGACCGGGTTCCTGGAAAAATGGCTCGCGGATGAAGAAAATAAGGATGAAACGAACGTCGCGGCGTATGTTGTCTTCGCGCTGTCGGAGGCCGGGGCGGCGAAACCGGAAATGGTGACAGGGATTCTGAAAAACAGAAAAGAGCTGACTGTGTACGGGCTCGCGGTGCTTGCGATAGCAGCGAAAAATACCGGCATGGACAGGGTGGCCGGGGAACTCGCGACGGAACTGGCGTCGACCGCGGAGGTATCTGGATCAATAGCGTCGTTCGCGAACAAAAAGGGGCGTTACGGGTGGATGGACAATGTTGTCGAAACGACTGCGTACGCGGTGCGGGCAATGTTGAAGATAGACCCGGAGAACGAGCTTATCCCCGCGGCGATAAGGTATCTGAACGTCTCGCGGCGCGGCAACAGGTGGTATTCGACCAAGGACACCGCCGCAGCGCTGGTCGCGCTGATCGCTTACATGGAAAAACGCGAGGACGTGAAACCGGATTGCGATTATGAGGTGTATCTGAACGGCAAAAGCATAGGCAGCGGCTCGATCACCGCGGCGGACATTGCCGGAGAGGGCGTCGGGCTCGACCGCGCGGACGGTTTGCGCGCAGGGAAGAACGAGATAAAGATTATGAAAAGAGGGAAGGGCAGCCTCAATTATTACGCGGCCCTGAGATATTTCGAGGAGTCGGATTTGCTCGAACCGCAGGACAACGGGATAAAAGTGAAGAGGTATTTCAGTTGGGACGCGGAGGGCAAAAAGCGGATTAAGGACAGGACGCGGCTGCGGTCCGGCGATGTTATATGGTCGCACGTTGTCGTTACCGGCGGCAGCGACCGGGAGTACGTGATGGTCGAGAACTATCTTCCGAGCGGGTTCGAGGTTGTTCGCGACGACTGGCGCGGCGGCTGGTATTCGTACTGGTCGAGCCGTGAGCTGCGCGACGAGAAGGTGGTGAATTTCATAAACCGCATGTGGCGCAATGAGTACGAGATGAAGATCCCGCTGAAGGCGGAGACGCCGGGCGAGGTTCACGCCATGCCGTGTGTTGCGAGCCTGATGTATTTCCCGGATGTTAACGGGCGGTCGGGCGAGTACAGGTTTATCATAGAACCATAGATATATCGATTATCAGAGCAAAAATGGAATGGCTAAAGGGAAACTTTAGAAAAAGTTTCCCTTTAGAATCCCTTCAAAACTTTTTGACCGTGAACCGCTCGCGCGGCGGTCGCCGCGCGGGAGATTCGCTCGACTTTTGCGGGTGATCCATAAGGAACGTTGCCCGCTGAAGTGGAATGTCTTATCTGGATTCCGGCTTACAACATGCCGGAATGACGACGGGTAATCTGCATGGAACATCACTCGCTGAAGTGAGTCCTTCCCCGCTGTCATTCCCGCGAAGGCGGGAATCCACTCCTCAATGTAAAAAATATTCTTTGGTGTGCCATGTACAAAGCGTCGTTCTTTGTGCATGAAGTTCTTAGAGTCTATCCCAAAACCCCATCCTGGCTTCGACCGGCTGCAAAAGATGATGTCTGCGTTGTTCTGCATCGCCGATGTCTCCGGCATCGCCTGCTTCGCCCGCCTTGCCCTCATCTTATTCGCTCGGTCTCGGGCCGGAAGGTCTCGGGCCGGAAGGTCTCGGGCCGACGGAGCGGGTTTTGGGATAGACTCTTAATGTGCTGTTCGGCAACCGCCAGGCGTGGGGGCGGGAAGCCGGGATTTTCCCGGATGAAGGGGGCATAAAAAAAGGCGACCGCCGTGGCCGCCTTTTTGTTTGTTCGCAAAAATTACATTACTTCATCTGAGACAGAATAGGCTCGATATAATCGCAGGTGTCTTTGCTGTAGCCGGTTCCCGGCTCGATTTCGACGTCCAGTTTCATGTAGTTGAGTTTGCGTTCCGTGAACGGCTCCCATTCCGGCAGCCCCTTCATTCCCGGCACCCCGTTGTGTGCGAAGCTGGACCAGTAGCCTATCATCATGTTCGACAGCCTGTTGTTTTTCTTCGACGAGAATTTTATTCCCATGAACTCGAAGTTGCCGAAGACAAACGGAAGCTCGGCGGCATGGAACGCGCCCCAATCCTTCATGGGCCCTTTCTCATCTGGCGATTTTCCGAAGATGTACATGAAAGTGTTCGGCTGATACTTCGAAACAGTCTTTGCGATCTGCCTCGTCGGGCAGGCGAAAGCCACGTCCCTGATCAGCGAATTGTAAGCGTCGCGCGCGTCTTTGTAGTTCTTCACCGGGAAGTGATTCACGACTTCATCGGGATCCATGGGCAGTTCGAATAGCTCCGACATTTTCGCGGCGTCGTTTTTGACGGTTTTTTCATAATCGCCGGGCTGCTCGAATTTCTTTTTCAGCGTGAAGTAGGCCGCCTCGTCGGTATTGTTGCCGAGCATGAGCGCGACATCGGTGTTGAACTCGCCTTTTTCGAAAAGCGCCAGCGGGTTCTCCGGCAGCAGCCTGCCGTCCACGGCGGGCGAGTACAGAAATTTCCCCGTCATATCAAAGTCGGAAGTCAGCCCGATCGAGCCGGGTGTTTTTTCCATAAGCTCCTTCGCGTCGAGCGCCCTGAGGCATTCAACGGCGGTCGCGGGGTCGCCGCAGCCGACCGTTTTCGCGATGTCGAGGCTCGTTTTCTCCATCTTTTCAGTTTTCTGGCAGAACACCTGCGCCGGGCCGCTCTCGATGATTGCCTGCTTGAAAAGGCCCTTTGTCATTGGGGAAGAATAAAGCAGCCCCACACTGATCCCGCCTGCGGATTCGCCGAAGATCGTCACGTTATCGGGATCGCCGCCGAACGACGCGATATTTTTCTGAACCCATTTCAGCGCCATAACCTGGTCGTGAAGGCCGTAGTTTCCGTTGAACCCCTCGCTGTCCTTGAGCGCGGGATGCATCAGGAAGCCGAGCGATGCCAGCCTGTAGTTGAACGTCACGACAACCACGTCTCCCCTGCGGGCGAGCCGTGTGCTGTCGTAAAGCGGCCAGTTGCCCGAACCGTAGAGGAATCCGCCGCCGTAGATGAAAACCATGACCGGCTTCGAGCCTTTTTCAACTCCGGCCTGATGCCAGACATTGAGATAGAGGCAGTCCTCGTCTCCGGAAACGTCGCCGCTGCCTATCAGCCCCATGGAGCCCTGGACGCACTGGTCGGAATAGGTGTCCGCGATGAGTGTTTCGCTCCATGGATCGTGCTCCACGGGCCGCGCGAACCTCAGGTCGCCGAGCGGAGGCGCGGCAAACGGGATTCCCCTGTAGTTGCAGATGTTGTTTTTTTCGTCGAGCGTGCCTGTGACCCTGCCTTTATCGGTGTCTATCCCCGTGCAGTCGATCGTCCCGTTTGCAAACGCGAAAACCGAAACCGATACGGCTATGATGAGAAACGCGAAAAAATATTTTGATGCCGATTTTGTCATAACAGGATGAATCCTCCCCGGTTGCGTAAACCTGTCCGCCGATCACCGCCGGCGCTGCTTTTATGAATTATTATAGTGACCGGGACCGGATTTAACCGCTGTTTTGGATTTCTTTATGAGAATCCGGAAAATCGCGATAAGGCCAATCCTGCTGCTCCGGGTGACATGCACAAGCTTTGCTCTGTGCATGAATCAGCAAAAAGGGTTCGGGATCGGTCACATACGCAACAGTATGCTCCCTCGCCGCGCCTTCGAAAAATGAAGGATTGGGGTCTAGGGAGACCTCGACCCGCCGGAAGACATTCTCCTCAGGAGAATCCGGCTTAAAGATTTTTAACCCGCACCGGTGAGAAATGCAGGCTAAAGATTCTCAAGAATCGAATCAAGGTAATCGCACGCATCTTTTCTGTAGCCTGATTTTAGCACGATGTCCCTGTCGAGCCACATGTAGTTCAGGTTGGCATCGTTGAAAGGCTTCCACTCGGGCAGGCCTTTGACGGCGGGTTTCCCCGTGTGCGCGAACGCGGTCCAGTACGCCATCATTTTTTTGGATACCACGTTGTTGGTTTTGCTGCTGAACCTGATACCCATGAACTGGAAATTGCCGTAAACAAAAGCGAGTTCAGAGCCGTGGAATGCGCCCCAGTCGGCGAGGATTCCCTTTTCGTCCGGCGCTTTCGCGAAAACGTACAGGAACACGTCCGGCTGTTTCGCGGAATATTCGCTCGCTATCTGCCGTGCCGGGCAGGTGAAACCCATGTCGCGCATCAGCGCGTTGTAAGCCGGTTTCACGCCGCCGAATTCCTCGAAATCGTAATGCTTCGCGAGTTTTTCCCGGTCCAGATCCATATTGAATATTTTTTTCAGCCTTTCCCGGTCGGCTTCAGTTTCCTGCAGGAAATCATCCGCTGTTTCGAGCTTTTTCCCCGAAGTGAAAAAGGAAGCCTCGTCCGTGTTGCTGCCTATGATAAGCGGCACATCGGTCGGGAACTCGCCGCGCCTGATCATCCTTATCGGCGAATCCGGGATAAGCTTGCCGTCTATCGCTATCTCATAAAAATAATTCAGTGATTTCTCGTAATCCGCGATCAGGCTGAGCGAGGCAGGAAGGTCGTTTACCAGCTCGATCGCATCGATTGATCTGAGGCATTCCGCGGCTGTCGCGGGGTCGCCGCAGCCGACTTCCGCCGCTGCTTTCAGCCCGATCTCCTGAAGGTAGTCCGCGCTTTTGCTGAAATACTGCACCGGTCCGCTTTCGATGATAGCCCTGCGGTACAGCCCTTTCGTTTCCGGCGACACCACCAGCGCGGCAACGCTCATCCCGCCGGCGGATTCCCCGAAGATTGTTATATTGTCCGGGTCGCCGCCGAACGCCGCGATGTTTTTCCTGATCCATTTGAGACCGAATATCTGGTCCTGGATGCCGTAGTTCCCTTTGAAGCCGTTGTCTTCGAGCGCG
>ERZ795048.955-NODE-955-length-27997-cov-9.952187_pt1 | contig 27997 bp, 15 predicted proteins | sample MGYA00375132_ERZ795048 | MGnify/ENA primary metagenome ERZ795048 (study PRJEB30177, sample SAMN05720225) | activated sludge metagenome | isolation source: Anaerobic digester | place: Hong Kong | collected 2014-12-17 ... | reverse complement strand
ATGTCCGATATTTTCGATGCTTTCAGAAGTTTCTCTGCAAGTGTTTCCGAATCAGCAATGTCAATATCTGCTATGGCCTGTTTTACTCCCGGAATATACATCGCGTCTACGCTGAGGGCCCTTACCCCGATACCCAGAAGAAAGGGAATGTACGTGCTGTTGTTCGCCATATCACCGCAGATTGAAATATCAGTGCCCGAATTACGGGCTGCATCTGCAATGAGTTTCAGGCTCCGGAGAAGTGAAGGGTGGTGCGGGATATACATGTCGGAGACCTTTTCATTGGTACGGTCAACGGCAAGGGTGTATTGTATCAGGTCGTTGGTCCCGACAGAGAAAAAATCAGCGATTTCCGCGAGGTCCTCAATGATAGTTATTACCGAGGGTATCTCAACCATCATACCGATTTTCGGTGAATCATTATGCTCATATCCCCCGTTCCTGAGTTCCTCTATGCAGCGCAGCAGAATGCCTTTGGATGTGAGAAATTCATCCACCGATGATATCATGGGAAACATGATGCGGATTTGTTTCCCGGCCCCGGCGCGGAGAATGGCCCGGATCTGCTGGGTAAAAATATCTTCATGTCGGAGTGAAAAACGGATTGATCGGAGGCCGAGAAACGGGTTTTCCTCTTTGAGTGAATCGTAATACGAAAGGACTTTATCGCCCCCGATATCAAGTGTCCTGAATGTAACAGGCTTTCCTTCCATTTCATCCAGAAGTTTTCTGTAAATGATATACTGCTCCTCCTCTGTGGGAAAGGTGCTGCGGATCATGAAGGGAAACTCTGTACGGTACAGTCCTACGCCGTCCATGTGGATTTCCCGGACCTGGTGGATATCACTGAGTAGATTGATATTCACCATGAGCGACACACGGGTCCCGTCCCGTGAAATGGTTTCGTTCCTGAGATACATATTCTCTGCAAGAAACGCTTTTTCCGCATCAGCCTTTTCCGTGAACCGGTTTATGACGTCCGGCGAGGGATTAATATAGAGATTTCCCGTGTCAGCATCAACCAGGAGCGGTGTGCCTTCGGGGACATTGAGAAGCTCCGGTTCATCAATGAAAATAAGGGGGATCTGCAGGGACCGCGCGAGGATTGCCACATGCGAGGTTACGCCGCCGTTTTCAAGGACAATACCTTCAATTCCCTCCACTGACATTTTCAGCAGTTCCGAGGGGAAAAGGTCCCGGGCGATAAGGATTCTGCCGCTGTACTCCCTGTCATCCGATGAATGCCCGGTGGAAAGATTGTGCAGAATCCGTTTGGCAAGGTCCTCAATGTCCTGGACTTTTTCTTTGATCAGGGCATTGGGGCTCTCCGAAAATATACCACGGTAATAATTGAATATTTCAAATACCGCACGGGGCGCCGGGGTGCCGGCCATGATCTGTTCCCGCATGCCCCCGGTAAATCCGCTGTCCTTGAGCATAAGGAGGTGTGATGAAAAAATCAGTGATGCAGCATCGGAGAGTGTTTCCTCAACCTGCTGCTGCAGTTCCTCGAGCTGGTGTTCCGTTTCCCTGAGGGCCGACTCAAAATCTTCAATGGTGTGGTGTGTCCCGGAGTCTATGAGCGACTGTACAAGTTCCTCCAGGTTGTGCTGCAGGACCATGGAACCTGCGTGGGCAAATCCCTTTGATGCGGATTTTCCTTTGAGAAACCTGAATTTTCCGAAATCAAAGTCATGTTCCTTTTTTCCGGGTTTCTGATACCGCGCTATCATAAATTTTATATTTTCCAGCATTGACGCAAGCTGGGATGCTGTTGCCTTCAGTGCCATGAGGTCCTTTTCGCTGAACTTCTTTCCCTGTGACCGCTGTACCACCAGGACGCCGATACGTATAGTTCCCCGGAGAATAGGGACAGCAAGAAACGCGTCATAGAGTTCCTCGTTGATGCCGGGATAGAACTTGAATCGCGGGTTGTCTCTGCCGCGTTCTTCACGGACAGGGCGGAGTTCCTTGAGGGTTGTTCCAACAAGTCCTTCACCGAGCTTGAGCTTTATCGACCCCACTGACTCCCGGGAGAGGCCCTTTGTGGCTTTCAGAACCAGTTCCTCACTGATTTCATCATAGAGGTAAATTGAGCACACCTCGGCACGCATATGGTCCGCAACCATTTCCACTGTGCGCGACAGGCAGTCTTCAACAGTGGTTTCTCCGAACAGTCCGTTCAGTTCTCCGATGTCGCAGAGCATTTTTATATGATCAGTTTCCATGTACAGTTATCCCTGGTGAAATAATATATAACGTATGAAATAATATCCATTTCAGTGCGTTTCGTCCACACTAATATTCTTTATGATATGACAGAGGTGTTAATTTTTTGTAATTATTATGCAGAAAAAATGTCACGGCGCATGTACATGCCATATTCACGTGTATCCATCCGGAAACCGGTAAAGGGAATAATAAAACAATGTCTATACATCATAGCTGTCTGTCAGAAAAAATAAATATTTATTACACAGAAAGGGAAAAGAATATCATTCCTGTGAAGAACCGATACAGGTGTGATATATTATTATGGTTTACGTCCTTCCCAGAAAAAATTTATTGATAAAAACAGCATCGCAGAAATAGATATTGTAAGGATACACATGTCGAAAGAACTGAAAAAGATATATGAAGAGCTGAAGAAATCTCTCCACCAGGAAAGGCTCAAGGATATTTCGGCCGATATTATAACCCGCTATAAAAACAGGGACATGGATGCCCTTACATGGTACGGGGAGATCCTGGCAATCCCCGCTGACACAGGAATTAATAAACTTTTTGCCGCCCTCATTCAAACATATCATCCGGATAAGTTTTCGAAAATCAGAAAAGAAATTGATAACCTGTATGAAGGGGGAAATACACCGGGCCTTCTGAGAATGAAGGGGATATATCTTTTCGGAGAAAGGAGGAACGCTCCTGTTGCGGAATATACTGTTTTTACAGAGGAATCATATGATTATGGTGAAGATGATTTCGGATACGGGGAGGAAATGTTCGATTCCCTTGATGATTACGAGGAACCGGACGAGGCATCGGATGAATATGTCTATGAAGAGGAATTCGGATTCATTGAGGCCCTTAATCTTTCACTGTTCGGGAATCTGAGTTTTTTTCTTACCCCTGATGATATGCAGCACCTCCAGGGTGAAATAAATCTTTCCGATTATGACCTGGAGGACCTGAACGGTATTGAACACTGTATCAACGTTGTTAGTTTCAATCTTTCCTGCAACCATATACGGAAACTTCATAACCTTGCGTTCCTCACGAGGCTGGAATCGCTGTATCTTTCCGAAAATATCCTGGACAGCATCACTGACCTCAGAGAGCTCATTAATTTGAGGGAGCTTGATATCTCACAAAATGAGATTGAGGATATTTCGGTACTGCTGGGGCTTCATTCTCTCGAGTATGTGAATATTATGGGGAATCCCGTGAAGGACAGAGGAGTTATTGATGAGCTGATTGAGAGGGGCGTAATTGTTATATTCTGAGCCTGAAATAATAAAAGGAATATATTTATTTCTTTTTTAAAGCCGTAAGATTTTTCCTTTCGTGATAATTCATACGGATGAACCATGGATGCTTTGTTTTGACCGGATGTAGTGACAGCCATAACCCGTCCGGGAGATACTGAAGGGTATCACAATAGGTGCATGTCGCGTTCCGGGGGGTCTCTACTGTCACAGTGAGGGGGCCGCCGCACTTGATACATGATATGGCCACGGGCTTCATTTCCGCCGCGGCCTTTTCCGCTTCACCCTGCCGCTCTCCGCAGAAAACCAGTTCCCCGTTATTAATCCATCTGAATGACTCCGGAAGGGGGAACACGGCATTTTTTTCTCCGCACTGGCTGCAGGTGATGTGTCCGTCATACTCTTCGGGAATATCATCCGAAGGCAGCAGTTCGCCGCATGATGTGCATTCCGGATGATGGTCTGTGCGTTCGATTATCAGGTCATGAAACGTAAGATACCGTTCTATACCGAGACCTGAATGCAGTACTGTCTTCCAGAAACCTGTATCAAGCTCAGCCCACTGCAGACAATAGCTGCATTGCGTTTTCAGGAGGGGACCGTTGAGAAACACCGGATGACTGCAGGAAGGGCAGTCGAACTCCACGGTAAACCGGTAATATACCGGCATTACAGATTTAATCCGTGCCTTCGCAACCTGCCTGACCTTTTCATTGTCCGTATGTGAAAGAATATGTTCCAGTGTCTCCCTGTTGTCGATTTTCCCTACTGCCTGCAGTGATACTGCGGAACCGTATTTCCCAAGAACAATGTCACCGAGTATGTTCTGATCTGTAACCGGAACAAGGGCAGCCTCCAGGATTTTTTTATCGGTGGATGTTTTGAGCACTTCAAGGAGAAACGGTGTATCGTCATCCTTCAGACAGAGGATCGCTGCAGTTTTTGCTGTGGTTGATTCAGCTTCGGAGGCAATTTTTTTTAAAAGACCCCGGTCTGAAATGGTACCGATAAGATTTTTTATAACTGCGGAATCTTTCTCTTTCATGATCAGTTCCGCCGCAGTCACCTGGTTATCTGGAGTAAGTTTTTTCGCAGCAGCGAGACGGATATCAGGTGAACCGGATTTTTGCAGTATGTGAAGGAGGGTGTCCTGCCGGGTGGTCATCGATATCAGGGGGAGGAGAACGTTTTTACTACTATCTGTTAATGCAATTTCATGGAGGTATTTTTCGTCAGGGGAAGTAAGGCGTACCAGGGCTGCGCCGCGAAACCGTGACCGTTTTGCGTTTTTCGTGATTTCCATCAGATAGTCCTGGCGTTGTATTCTCTCAATCACTGTATCCGCGATATCGGGATTTTCCGACTTGAGTGCTATTTCCAGGAGAAGCGCTTCACTTTGAATTTTCGATATAGCAATTCCATGAATTTCCGTGCATGCAGGATCAAGCATGATTTTTACAATGAGCTTTTCATCATCGATTTTATGTAATGCGGCTTTCCTGATGCCGGTATCCATATCTGTCCGGATTATTCGGAGCAGTTCATCAGGGGAGGAAATTTTTTTCAGCGCTTTTGTTCTCACGCCTGGAGAGGTGTGATGTATTCGCGGAACAAAAAAATCCCGCAGCTTCCATTTCCCGGAGAACTTGTCCTTCTGGATGAAAAAGAAGAGAAACGCTGTGGTCCAGCATGAACTCCATAGAAGAAAAAACACAGGGTCTGCCATGATGGTGTAGTATACAGCGAGAATACCGTCAACGATGGACTTCGGGTTTTTCTCGATAACAAACCCCGTGGCGCCATCAAACCCCACTGCCGCGAATCCAACAGCCCCCTGGCCAACTGCAAGAATAACGCCCAGGCTTACCTGAGCAAGTGTGAAAAATCCCAGAGCAAACTGGGCAACAGAGAAAATCCCGATGCCGAACTGCGTAATGGATATTATCCCCACACCGAACTGGGCGATTGTTATAATACCGACACCGGAAAACCCCACAGCAATAAATCCCCGGGCATAAAATCCCGCAGAGAAAAGTGGCATGTCGAAGATTGTTGTTTTAGAACTCCACATAGTGTTCCCTGTCATCAATGTATGCTGCAATGAGGATGAGAAAATAATGATTCTAATGATATGTTCAGCATTTCCAAATGGACATGATATGATTGTACTGGTAATGCAGATGCAATATCAACAAAAAAATGATACTATGGTAATTCATAAGTTCTTTACATAATGAAAATGCGGGGACTACTATGACTTTATAAATATGAGATAAGGTGGAGATTATGGGCATTGCAGCGGATATTACAATAATTATTGTGGCAGGGGTTGTTGCAGGATTTATTGCCTATAAACTTGGGGTTCCCCTTGTGATCGGATATATTTTTGCGGGAATTCTTGTGGGGCCCTATACCGGCGTAATTCATATCTCTGAAATACAACAGATTGAACTTCTCGCTGAAATCGGCGTTGCGCTGCTGCTGTTTGCCCTCGGAATTGAGTTCACGTTTCGGGAACTTAAGGAAATCAAACATATCGCAATATTCGGCACCATACTGCAGCTTGTTCTGACGATTGCCTTCGGATACGGGATTGGCTGGTATTTAAACCTCGGGTGGATCCCTTCGGTCTGGCTTGGTGCTATCATGTCTCTTTCCAGCACCATGATAGTGCTGAAGACCCTGATGGGACAGGGACTTATCGGGACGCTTTCCAGCAAGGTGATGATTGGAATGCTCATAGTACAGGACATTGCTGCTGTGCCGATGATGATTATTCTTCCCCAGCTCGCAAATATTCAGGAGGGAATGTCGGTGCTGGGATTTGCGGTGATAAAAGCCGTAGTGTTTCTTGTATGCATTATATATGTGGGAACAAAATTTATTCCCTATATCCTTCGTATAATCGCGAAATGGAATTCCAGGGAGCTGTTTCTCCTTGCTGTGACGGCACTTGGGCTTGGTATCGGATATGCGACACATGCAGTGGGGCTGTCATTTGCATTCGGCGCCTTTGTTGCGGGCATGGTCCTGAGCGAGTCTGAGTACAGCCATCAGGCGCTGAGCGATATCATCCCGCTCCGTGATATTTTCAGCCTTATATTTTTCACATCAGTAGGTATGCTTATTGACCCGGCTTTCGTGATAAAACATGCGGGTATCATTTTCCTCCTGACGGGGCTCATTATTGTTTTCAAGGGAATTCTTTTTTCAGTCCTTGCGAGGTCTTTCGGGTATGTCAATATTATTCCCATTGCCGTGGGGCTGGGACTGTCTCAGGTGGGCGAGTTTTCCTTTGTCCTCGCGCGGCTGGCAGTGCAGGGAGAGGTGTTTGCTCGTGGTACGTATTCTATAATTCTTTCAACCATTGTTATATCAATGGTTGTGTCACCGTTCCTTTCACAACTTGCGGCGCCGCTCTATTCCCTCAGGAAAAGGAGGTTTAAGGGTGAGCCGATAATGACAATCAATTTCCCGCATGAAGGGATAACCAGTCACGTGGTGATTGCCGGGGGCGGCAGGGTCGGAAGGCAGGTCGCGGGGGTGCTCCAGCAACTGAAATGCCCCTATGTTATCATTGATCAGGACTACCGGCGATACGAGATTGCAAAAAGTGATGGGCATCCAATTATCTACGGCGATGCAAGCCAGGAAACGGTCCTTGACGCTGCCGAGCTTTCCAGCGCGCGGCTGCTTCTCATTACTATTCCCGCCATTACTGTTACCAGGGCGATTGTGCGGGCCATACAGGACAGGGGCATCAATATTGAAGTGGTTGCACGGGCTGCAAGCCTTGAGCAGATGGAGGAACTGTACGCTGAAAATATTACACAGGTTGTGCAGCCTGAATTTGAGGCGAGCCTGGAAATTACCCGGCAGGCACTGCTTCACTTTGACGTGTCCGCGGTGGAAATTCAGAAATGCCTCGATGAGGTCCGCAGCAAATGGTATTCACCGTTTTACCACAATGAAGAACTATATAGTATGCTCACAAAGCTGAAAAACGCTTCATCCATGCTTGAGATAAGCTGGTTTGAAATTTCTGACGCTTCCTCCGCAGCAGGGAAAAGCATTGGGGACCTGAAAATTCGCTCGGAAACGGGGGCATCCATTGTGGGTATAATGCGGCGCGGTGATTTTGTGCCGAATCCTGAAGCCGGTTTTATGATGGAAACGGGAGACCTTGTTGCGGTTATAGGGACTTCATCGCAACGGAATTGTTTTGAGCAAATCATAGCCGGTAACAATCCTGACAATATTTCCTGCAGGATTGAGGCACCTGAAATGAAATAAAAAAAGAAATTATCATTGATTAAAAACGCATTGTGTTCAATAATTATAAACTGTACATTTCTTTCATGGTATTACTCTAACGGGACACTATTATTCCATTGGATTTTTTCTGTCAGACAAATTTACTATTACCGGTTCAGAACTGAGTATTCATGAAAATCAGGACTCGATTTACTCTTCTGTTTCTTACCGTTGCTGTTATACCCCTTGCACTGTCGATGGCAGTGTCTGTCTGGCATGGTGCGAGACAGGTACACCGTATGACGGTGGACCAGGTGCAGTCGCAGTTACGGGCCGGCGCGGTAAGCCTTTCTGGTTTTTTTTCCTCCCGAATCGCGGAAATCTCAACCTACTCGCATAGTGATATTCTGAAGTCAATGAACTGGCGTTACATAGGACCATATTTACATAAGGAGCTTACGCGTCACGGAGGGATCTATGAGAAGTTTATACTGGGAAACCATAACGGATCATATTATAATACATTACATGGGGGTAATCCGTATTTTGGAGGGCTGCGGACTTTCGATGATACAAGTCCCCATGCAAAGATGAAATCAATTCATCAGCGTGATTACTGGAAATATACAGTCGGTGAGAACAGTAACGGCATATCGAAGATATATCTCTCTAATCCAATGATTTCATACACGGCGAATGTCCGGCAGGTGGTTATTGCCGCTCCTGTTATTGCAGGGAACCGTAAAGTTCTCGGGATGATAGGAGGGGCTGTCGATTGGAATAAAATTGAGGAGCTTATCAATAGTGTCCGGGACAGGATGCTTGTACAGTATGGTAAATCCGCGAAACTATGTATTGTGTCAGGAAACGGAACCTACATCTACCACTGGGACCGGAATAAAGTTATTCATGTTAAAAAAACGGTATCCGGAGAACCGGTAATAAACAGCATCGGAGAGAAAGAAACCATATCGTATAAAATTACCGGCGAAAAGGACCATGTACTTGCGTCAGCGGGAAGAATGATGATCAGGGGGAAAGCCGGATATGTGACGGTGCAGGAACCCGGTACCGGTAACGAGTTATTTTTTATTTATGCGCCGGTTAAATCAGCAGGTTATTCCATGGGACTGTACGTGCCGAAGAACCTTGTTATGGCTCCTGTAAGAGATCTTCTCGGCATACTGGGATTTGTCCTTCTTATAGCAGTTGTGTTTGCGGGGTTTGTGTCGGTTATAATATCACGCAGGGTCACGAACCCTATATTACTTTTAAGCAGTGCTGCGCAGAACTTTGCTGCGGGCCGGCGGCATGAGAAAATTTCCGCAAAGGCAATTGGAGAAATAGGGGACCTCACAAGAACATTTAATAATATGGCGCAGGCCCTTGAAAGCAGGGAAGCACAGCTGAGGGAGAGTGAAGAGAAGTTCAGGACGCTTGTTGAATCCATGAATGACGGTCTTGTGGTTTGCGGGCCTGACATGGTAATCGCGTATGCCAATTCAGGATTTTGCATGATACTGGGGTATTCCAGTGAGGAAATTTCCGGCAAAGCTATTGAACTGTTCCTGGATGATTCAGATAAGGCAGGTTTCCGGGAGATCCGCAGGGGTCTTCAGGAGGGAAAACGCGTAGACAGGGAAATGATATGGATAAGAAAGAACGGAGAACAGGTGATTACCAGTGTGTCCCCTTCTCCAATATATAATGAATCTCATGAGATGCAGGGTAGTTTTTCAATTGTTACAGATATTACAGAAAAGAAGCGGGCCGAAGAGGAGAAGGAGCGCATTCAAAATCAGCTGGTGCAGATACAGAAGATGGAGGCAATTGGAACCCTTGCCGGCGGCCTCGCACATGATTTCAATAATGTTCTCGGGGGGATAATTGGAAGCCTTAACCTTCTTGATATTATTCTGAAGGATGAAACGCTGCAAAAGCATGAGAAGATACGAAGCTGTCTTGATACCGCGATGGAATCCTCCTCACGGGCTGCCGATATGATTCGGCAGCTTCTTACGCTGTCACGGAAAGACGAAATTGATCGTGAGCCTGTTGATATCCGCGATCCACTGGAACGTGTGTATAAAATCTGCAGAAACAGTCTCCCCGGGTCGGTAACGCTTGAGTTTGAATTAGGGGAAAGCCCTCTTGTAATCCAGGGAGATCTTATCAGAATTGAGCAGGTATTCATTAATCTGTGTGTAAACGCTGCCCATGCAATGACTATTATGAGAGAGAACAGCGATAAAGAAGGCGGGATATGCAGGCTTTCTCTGGCGGAAGTTCGTACTGACAGATTCTTCAGCAGACTTCATACCGGCGCAGATGAGGGTGACTCCTACGTTCGGGTAACAGTTTCTGATTCAGGGGTCGGTATGAGTGAAGCGACGCGGAATAAAATATTTGAGCCTTTTTTTACTACCAAGAGTAAAGATTCCGGTACAGGGCTTGGTCTTTCTGTGGCATATAATATTGTGAAACAACATGGAGGTTTTATCGATGTTATCTCGGAAAAAGATAAAGGAACAACCTTTCATGTGTATTTTCCGAAACTGGTAAGCGCAGATGCTGTCATAAATCCGGAACAGGATGAAGCAGTGATGTTCCCGGGCGAGGGAAAAATTCTAATTATTGATGATGATGTAACTTTGCTTGGTATTGCCAGGGACATGATGGGGCAGTGCGGATATGATGTTATTGTAACAGACAGTTCACAGGAGGGTATCACGAAATTCAGGGAACTCCATAAGGACCTTGCTATTGTTGTGCTCGATATGTCCCTTCCTGTTCAATCCGGTTTGGAGGTATACGAGGTGATGAGGTCTGTGAATCCTGATGTGCCGGTTCTCATCGCTTCAGGGTTTGCCCAGGACGAGAGGGTGCTCCAGGCAATTGAACTGGGGGCAGCGGGATATTTGTATAAACCCTATACGGTGTATCAGCTTTCAAAGATAGTGCGGGAGATTATAGATCAGCATCGTCTGTAATGAATATTGTTGCTGTACATCCCAATAATGTTACAATTCACGTGAAGGAAAAAAGCTATATCGCCCCTGATTGTTAATGCAGTATTGGAAATGAATAGATTATTTTTTTACTGCCCAGGTCATATATTTCGAGGGCGGGAGAAAAAGGATACCCCTTATTTGTAATGTATTCTTCAAGCTTAGGATATACCCGCATCACTCCAAGAAATATTGAAAGCTGGTTTCTGTAGGGAAATTCTGCGATTACACTTTTCGTTTTCCCGTATTCCCCGATTGTATATTTTTTTTGTATTGCGGGAATAAGGCTCCTGTATTCCGGTTCCAGAATGCAGCCTGCGATGCTTCTGAGTTTTTCCACAGGTACTTTCTTGGGGTCATCAAAATACCGACCGAATCCCTTTGTCGCAGATACATTAAAATCCTTCTGCAATGACTGGTAAATTCTGTTCTGAATGTCACCTGTTCCCGCGTAATCGCCGGTATGGTTTTGATATACGAGAATATACGGTCCAATGTCACCTTCCAGTATTTCTACAGATGAGAAGAGACCGCTGTAAATAAGGGCAATAAAAAAACCGGATAATAAAATAAGTACCGCATTAAGGAGTTTTTTCAAGGGAGTTCCTCCTGTTCATGGTGATATAAAAACTCAACGCATGCATTGATTCAGGCTGTCCTGAATGAACAGTGTCCCTACTCTTTGGGAAAAACAAATATTATCAAGAAAAAAATGCTGTTGTCTGATAGTGTGTGTAATACAAAAATTTTCAATCAAACTCACATAGTGTTGTACTTGACTATTCAACAAAAAAATATATATAATAAATCATTGTTTAGTACGGGAGAACATGTCATGGTGCAGCTTGAAACGTTTCAGCCTTTTCTTGTGTCACTTATACTGGGGGCACTCCTTGGTTTTGAACGGGGTTTTACGTTTAAAACACATGATGAAAGCGAGGATGTGTTTGCCGGGATTCGGACATTTTCTCTGATTGCGTTATTCGGCTGTCTCGCGGCATTTCTGGAAAAAAACATGCTCCCCGGAATTCTTCTGGTGTCCTTCAGCGCCATTGCAGTGCTTACGGTGATATCCTATTTTGTGAGCTTTTACAGGTATAATGACAGGGGTATCACAACGGAAATAAGTATATTTATCTGTTTTGTGATCGGTGTTGTGGTACATATGGGGCATTTTACCCTGGCAACATTTATTACGATCATTGTGGCGGTGATGCTGTATTTAAAAGAAACACTGCAGAATATGACAAAGCGTGTCGAGTCGGACGATATCCGGGCGGTGCTGAAATTTGCACTCATCACCTTTGTGGTGCTTCCATTATTTGATCCTGCGTTTTCACTCAAACTGAAAGATTTTGAGTTTTTTCGATTAAGCATTCCTGATACGTATACAGCTTTGATGAACATCGAATTAGTTAACCCCCATACGGTATGGCTCATGGTTGTGCTGATTTCGGGAATCGGTTTTACGGGGTATGTGGCGATAAAAATTCTCGGCTCAAGAAAAGGAACAGGGCTTACCGGTTTTCTCGGCGGGCTTGTTTCCAGTACCGCAACAACAATGACATTTTCAAAACGCAGTAAAGAAGAGGAGAAGCTCTCTCTTTCATTTTCACTGGCTATTATTCTTGCGTGTTCAGTAATGTTTCCCAGGGTCCTCGTAGAAGTCCTTGTGATTAACGCCCGATTGCTGCCGACACTCGCTGTTCCAATAGGAATGATGGCGGCTGGCGGTTTTATAGTAAGTTTAATAATATGGAAGCGTACGGAAAATGAAACAACAGAGGAAGTGCCTTTAAAAAATCCGTTCAACATTATGCCTGCGGTTAAGTTCGGACTGTTTTACGCGATCATTGTGCTTTTCACAAAGCTTGCGAGTACCTTTGCGGGTGACAGCGGTATGTATATTGTAAGTGTTATATCGGGGCTCACAGATGTAGATGCGATCACCCTTACTATGAGTCAGATATCAAGTCAGGACCCATCAAAGCTCGGGCAGGCTACAGTTGCTATCACCCTCGCAGCATTTTCAAATACACTGATGAAGGGGGGACTGGCGATTGCACTGGGTTCTTCCGGACTGAAAAAGATTGTTATAATTGCCTTCGGAATTATTATCCTCTCAGGTATCGGCGGGCTCGTTATTGTCGGGCTCATACAGTGATAAAATACCTTTTAAACTGCACTAATTGATATCACTTCCAATTCAGAATGAAGCGGTTTCCCCTGTTTATTCATTGTATCTCCCGGTGTTTCCCGTCTTGTCCATCCCCGACGATTTGCTGGTGAATGTATAGTGTTTCATATATTATATGTTCTTATGCTGCTCAACTTAATTCAAATATAGTGTATTAATATTTGACAACGTGAAATCTATATGTTAAAGAATAATTCTTTTTCCTTCAATTCCTGAATCAATTAATTTTATGTTAAGGGGGCAGGTATATGAATACTCTTGTTACGGAAAAAATTATTAATCGAATCATACTGATACTTGCAACATTTTTCCTTATATCAGGAATATCTGCGGTTAAGAGCGGGTCACTCCCCATTGTATATAGTTCCATTCTGGTTGCATCAGTTGTGTATTATCTGATATATGGTATAAACTATTTTTTCATTAGAAAAGAAAACATACTACCATCTGTCATTTACACCTCCCTTACAGTGGAAGTTCTGATTTTATTCTTTGTGAAATTTTCGTTTCATTTCGATGAGTATAACGGATACGGCCTGTCTATCAAGGAGCCGGCGACCTTTATTATTTACTTTGTACTGGCAGTTGTACACGGACTCCGGTACAACAAGGGGCTCAATATTTATTATGGAATTCTCGCTGTTGGTACGTATGTGCTTCTGATTCTGCTTGGGGTTTTTGACGGCAATGTAATGTTTACAAAAGATTCACGGATGATTTTTACTCCGCAGGCTCTCCGTTTCCCTACGGAGTTTGCGAAAATACTTTTCATGGGGGGAAACACGTACTTTCTTTATCTGATGGCGGACTTTACCTCAAAGAATATCAGGAAAATACATGAGGCAAAGGCCGAGTCGGATAAAAATCTCAGCATGTCCGGGAGTCTCCTTATGACAGTGAAAAAAGCCGCGGGAGACCTCACATCCAGCAGCGGGGAACTGCGTGAGTCGACCAATAATATTGAGGGAATACTTGATGATACCAGCAGGATGATACAGGAGATAACCGAAGTTTCGCAGAATTTCACAAAAAGCATTGGTGAAATGCGTAAAAAGATATCGACCCAGAATGAGACCATTGAAAGTAATTTTAAAATCATAGAGGAAATTTCAGAACTTATGGAGGAGGTCCATGAGGACAGTGAAAAGCAGAGTTCATATGCACAGGAGACCTTGACTCAGGCGGAGCTGAATGAGAAATACATTCAGGTCAGTTCGGATTATATTCATGAAATGAGAGAAAACTCAATACGGATAGAGGAGATATCCAAAACAATCAATGAGATTGCCGATCAGACGAATCTACTTTCACTTAATGCGGCAATTGAATCGGCCCGTGCAGGTGAATTCGGAAAAGGATTTGCCGTGGTATCCGATGAAATCTCCAAGCTCGCCGGAATAAGCAGTGATTCATCAAAGGATATATCAAATATTATAAAAAAGACAGTTCAGAATATTGCGGATGTATCAGTAACAGTTGAGAATATGTCGGAAGGAATGAAAACCATTATAGAATTTGTGAAGGGAGACTCAGCGTTCATTGATAAACTGAACCAGAAAACAGGCAAGGAATATAATGACAGCCGCCTTCTCTATTCTACAATAGAGGACATCGACAGGACCACCAAAGAGGTGGTGGAACATTTTAACAGACAAACGGAACTGAATCTGGTGATAATGGAATGGATGGAAAAGATTACCGATATGTCCGAGCGTATCTCGGCAAACCTCAATACGCTCATGATCATATCCCATAAACTTGAAAACCGTTCCAATGATATGAACGGTATCCTGGTTAATATCAGTGCAGATACTATTAACCAGGAAAGAGACGGAATTACTTTATAACAATATTAACCAGTTTCCCCGGTACAGCAATTACCTTGATTATCTGTTTCCCGGTAATATGCTCTTTAATTTTATCATCATCAAGAGCCGCCTTTTCCATTTCCTCTTTTGTAATGGATGCGGGGGCTTCCATCTTCGACCGTATTTTTCCGTTCACCTGAAATACAATCTGAATTTCCTCTTTCACGGTGAGTTCTTCAGAATATCCCGGCCAGTCGTGCCGGTAGAGAAGCGATGAATTCCCGATGCTTTCCCACATTTCCTCTGCAACGTGAGGAACAAATACTGAAAGCATGGGAATAAGTGTATTGAATATTTCAGAAAGTACCGGTTTTCCTTGATTGGAAGCAAACTCATCTTCCGGCACCTGGTAGAGGGCGTTGGTGAGCTCCATCATCCTGGCAATTGCGGTATTGTACTGCATGCGTTCCCTGACATCATAGGTGACCGCTTTTACTGTCCTATGAAGCTCAGACCGGATTTTTTTAAGTTCCCCGGACAATTCAAGTCCTTCCGGAGAGCCGTCTGAAGTATAGAACTCTCTGTATTTATCGACAAAGCGCCATACTCTTCCAACAAAACGAAAGCACCCCTCCACGCCTTTATCGGACCAGTCAAGGTCCTTGTCCGGGGGCGATGCGAACAGCATGAAAAGACGTACGGTGTCGGCGCCGTATTTTTTTATTATTTCATCGGGGTCAACAACATTGCCCTTCGACTTGCTCATCTTTGCGCCGTCTTTTATTACCATTCCCTGTGTGAGGAGTTTCGTGAATGGTTCGCTGCACTGAAGAAGGCCGAGATCCTGTAAGACCATGGTGAAAAACCTTGCATACAGAAGGTGCATGACCGCATGCTCTATTCCGCCGATATATTGATCCACGGGCATCCAGTAATTTACGGCGTCATTGTCAAACATCTCCTTTGATCCGGGGGAGGTGTATTTCGCGAAATACCATGATGAGTCAACAAAGGTGTCCATTGTATCTGTTTCCCGGGTTGCACTGCCGCCGCATTTCGGGCAGGTAGTATTGACAAAGGAATCCATATGCTTCAGGGGCGACTGTGAGCTGCCCTGAAAGTCCACGTCAACAGGAAGCACCACGGGAAGCTGCTCATCCGGGACGACGACAGTACCGCACGTTTCACAGTACATTGCAGGGATCGGGCATCCCCAGTACCGCTGTCTTGATATGAGCCAGTCTTTGAGACGGTAATTAACTTCTCTTTTCCCTATGCCTTTCTCTTCCGCATAGTCGCTGATTTTTTCTATTCCTGCCCGGTTGTTCAAACCGGTAATCGGGCCGGAGTGTATACAGATACCGTCGTCCACATAGGCATCTGTCATAGTGTTCACGTCAAGGGGTTCATCGGGATTGTCGATAACGATCTTTATGGGGATATTGTATTTTTTTGCAAAGGCAAAGTCCCGGGAGTCATGGGCGGGTACGCTCATAATTGCTCCGGTACCGTATTCCATCAGTACAAAGTTTCCAACATACAGAGGGATTTTTTCACCATTAAAAGGGTTGATCACCTTAAGTCCGGTATCAATTCCCTCTTTCTCTTTTTCCTCGGAAAGGCGGTCAAGGAGAGGCTGGTTTTTGAAGCGCTCAATAAAGTCCCTTACTTCTCCCTGAGCAATTGTTTCAAGGAACGGGTGTTCGGGTGCAATGACCATGTAGGTAACACCGAATACGGTGTCAGGTCTGGTGGTAAAAATCGGAAAATCCTCACCTGACTCAAGCTTAAAATTGACCTGGAGACCTGTTGATTTGCCGATCCAGTTTTTCTGCATCACCAGGACCCGTTCCGGCCATCCCGCTTTCAGTTCTTCGTGGCCGTTCAGAAGTTTTTCCGCGTAATCGGTAATTTTGAAAAACCACTGGTTCAGTTCTTTCTGAATAACTTCGGATTCGCAGCGCCAGCATTTCCCGTCTTCAACCTGTTCGTTCGCAAGTACCGTTGCGCATTCAGGGCACCAGTTCACAGGTGCTTTTTTCTTGTAGGCAAGGCCTTTTTCGAACATTCTGCAGAATACCCACTGGTTCCACTTGTAGTACTCCGGCTGATATGTGGCAACTTCCTTGTCCCAGTCATAGGAAAATCCGAGTTTCGCGAACTGTGATTTCATGTGGCTGATATTGTCCTGTGTCCATTTCATGGGGGGGATATTGTTCTGGATAGCGGCATTTTCAGCCGGGAGACCGAATGAATCCCATCCCATGGGGTGCAGTACATTGTGTCCGTTCATTGTCATAAACCGCGCCATCAGGTCGCCGATGGTGTAATTACGGACATGCCCCATATGGAGCCTCCCTGAAGGATATGGAAACATTTCAAGGAGGTAGAATTTCTTTTTTGTATCATCCTGCCGGGTTTTAAAGACTTCTTCGTCTATCCATCTGTTCTGCCACTTTTTTTCAATTTCCTGAAAGTTGTAATCTCGTTCCGCCATGGTCCTGGTCCCTTTATTCCTGTTCTTGTAATATCGTAATTATCTCTTCCGGTGTACCGGACTGTATTATTCTTTCTTTCACACTCTCTTTCTTCAATATCGACATGATACTGGAGAGAAGCTTCAGGTATTCCTTATGCTGACGTTCACCTGCCGCCACAAGTATTATCAGGTTCACCGGTTTGCTGTCAATTGAATCAAAATCAATACCGCTTTTGGATATGCCCACCGCGAATACCATTTCTTTTACAGAGCTGATTCTGGCGTGGGGAATGGCTATTCCGAAACCAATTCCGGTACTCATTATCTGTTCCCGTTCTTTCAGGGCTGATATCAGTTCATTGACATCATCACAGGCAGTGGAATCGTTGAACACAACTGCCAGTTCCTCGATTGCCTTGAGTTTGTTTTTTGATTTCAGTTTTCTGATGTACTTCTTGTCAGTATAGGTTACTACGGGTTTCATAATATACATCCTTTTATTATAATTAAATCGCCCATGATTCGCTGCGATACGTTCTTACAATATTTATGAATGAACCTGATGCACTGTATTCTTTAACCTGGAGCGCTGAATTGTAGCCCGTCCAGCCGAATAACAAATACACCATTTACAACATAGGGTACACACCGCCGGTGACCGTGCAAGATACCATGTTCATGCTGCAGGGACAGTGGTATAACCGGTATGAGAAACTAAATAATATGTGTGTGCGTGAACAGCGTCAATTTCAAGATAACATACAATCATTTTGAAGTATGCAGAATATGAACTGCATATGATTTGTAAAGCACTATTACATGATAAAAACAAAGCTTGCATGAAATATCTATTTCGATACAAAACTCTTCCCGTCGAGAATAAAAAATCCGAATTCCGCCAGTAAATTCGGCCTGTAACCCTTTATTCGAGATTTGGAGTCGCTGTTAACAGAAAAATGCAGTTCCTGCCGGACCGGATAGGAGTGCATATCGCAGTAGTCCTGAAAATCCTCAATAGTAAAAAGATGTATATTCGGGGAGTTGTACCAGTCATACGGGAGGAGGCTGTTTTTGGGCATTCTTCCCTTTAGCAGGAGCTGAAGCCGCATGGTATAGTGGCCGAAGTTTGGAAAACTTATTATCGTGTTCCGGCAGATCCTCATAATCTCCTGAAGTACAAATCTCGGGCGCTTCGTATGCTGCAGGGTCTGGTTCAGGATAACATAGTCAAAGGAGTTGTCCCTGTAGTCAGCAAGGCCGTCATCGATATCACCCTGGTAGCAGTACAGCCCTTTTTCCAGGCACATGCTTACGCCTTCCGCTGATATCTCAACTCCGTATCCGTCAACCTGCCGCGTTGTCTGCAGCTCTTCAAGGAGCTTGCCGTTTCCGCACCCGAGGTCAAGGACACGTGAACGTTCCGGTATTTCGTTGATGATGAGATCGTACCCGATCCTTTGAAATGATTGAAGATCTTCCAATTTTTTTCCCTTCTATAACATTATAAATCCATTTTACGGTACTGGCTTTTCAGAAAATTTGATATATTTCTCTCAAGGCGGTCATCGGGCAGAAGAAATGCGTCGTGACCGCGGTCCGTTTCAATTTCGGTATATACCACGTTCTTGCCGTTGGCCCTGAGGGCATTCACAATTTCCCTTGACTGAATACTGGGATACAGCCAGTCAGAAGTAAAGCTTATAACAAGAAAATCAGATGTTGTTGATTCAAAGGCATGGAGGAGATTGTCCTCATAGTCAGCCTTGAGATCGTAATAATCAATCGCCTTTGTCATGTAGAGGTATGAGTTCGCGTCAAAGCGGTTCACGAACTTTATCCCCTGATGATACAGGTATGACTCCACCATAAATTCGGAATGGAAGTCGAAGCTGTACAGCTCAGTGTCCTGCAGACGCCTGCCGAACTTTTCATGCATCAGTTTTTCACTGAGATAGGTAATGTGGGCAATCATACGCGCGAGGGCAAGTCCGTTTCCCGGTACGCCGGTACGGTAGTAATCACCGTTGTTCCAGTTCGGGTCACGGTAAATTGCCTGACGTCCCACCTCGTTAAACGCGATTCCCTGTGCCGAAATAGAGGAAGCAGCGGCAATAACAATTGATGATTTCACCATTTCGGGGTATGATACCGCCCATTGCAGCGCCTGCATGCCCCCCATTGAGCCCCCCGTTACCGCAAGGAGTTTAGGAATTTCAAGATGCTGTATTAGGTGCCACTGGGCATTGACCATGTCCTGTATTGTTACAATGGGGAATTCAATGCCGTATTCAATACCTGTTTCCGGATTAATAGACGAGGGCCCCGTTGATCCGTTACAGCCGCCGATGACATTTGAGCATATAACAAAATATTTGGATGTATCGAACACCTTGCCGGGGCCGATATATATGTCCCACCACCCCGGGTGAGGGTCATCAAGCGAATGATACCCTGCTGCATGGGCTGTACCGGAAAGTGCATGGAGTACGAGTATTGCATTTGTTTTTGATTCATTTAATGTACCATAGGTTTCATAGGCAAGGGTCACAGGAGCAAGGGTCCTCCCTGATTTCATGACAAGAGGATAATCCGGAGGCGTACCAAAGGTAAAATAATTTGTTTTTATCAGACCGACAGAATGTGGATTATATGCAGGATGGCTGTTCATCGCTATCTCCAAATTTTTTATGAGATAGCAGGGTTTCTTTCACGCTATCTCATCTCCCGGATAGAATCCGTAGGAATTGGCACCATACCGTTTCCGGCTGGTTGCCGTGGCGTCTCAGGGCCTGTCCCTCAGCCACTCTTGATAAGATATCTCAAACTGTAACAGTTTTGATATTCAGGTATTATTAAGGAAGTGTAGCATGTTTTTTTATGAATGACAACATCAAAAATGAAAAAAACTGATTTCTTCAGGAAATCCGTTATTACAAAAGTTTTTCAAGCAGTGATAACAGATCCGCTTTTTCGAAAGGTTTGGTAAGATATGCATCAGCATTCAGGTTTTTATCATTCAGCTTCAGTGTCTTTTCACTTAACGCGGAAACCACTATTATTTTTGAGCCTGGATCAATTTTTTTTATTTCCTGAACTGCCTCAATACCGTCTTTCCCGAAAATTGTGATATCCATTGTGACAAAATCAGGCTTTTTGGTTTTATAAATTTCAAGGGCATCGTCCCCGTTATCAGCCTCCGCAATAACTTCATGGCCTCCCTCAACAAGAGTATCGCTCAATACGCGCCGCATGAATTTAGAATCATCGACAATCAGACCTCGTGCCATAGTCCTACCCCTTGGAGTGCAATCGCTGAACCGAATAATCAGTGTTTGTAGTATTTGGACTGCAAAACGGAATATCCCGGGTTGCAGTTATTTTGTATCGTTAAATACTTACTGGTACTATTATTCAAGAACTTTTTATTCCCTGATTATCTGCCGGGTAAGGGGAATGGTTTCAAGTCCATCCTGTTCTACCATAATACCGGCAGCGGGGTTGTTTTTAAACCGCAATACATTAAGCATGAATATTTCAAGTTTATTCAGTACCCCCGGAGGCAGAAGGTTTCCGTCAATTTCAATAGACATCACAGGATATTTTTTCTCCCTGGCCCATGGGGTATAAAGTCCTTCAATGACCCGTCCGATGAGGCACGCGAATGGTGAAATGTTCACTATACCTGAATATCCGTCCTGCATGGCGGTTGCCGCGGCCCCTGTTGAGATGCTGATTTCTGAATAGAGATCATGGCTGACAAAATTCTTTTCAGTGTTGTTCATGATCTCATTCATGTTGTGGGGTGTTTCAGGAATCAGGCCGGTAATTCCCAGGGCCTTTTTAATTTTCTTTTCCACACTGTGTTTATAATATGCTTCAATATGCCATTTGATCAGCTCGTTGAATTCCTGTGAAAAAAGTTTCCGGTACCATGGTATTAATTTCAGGCGCTTTTTCAGGTCATAGCGACGGACAAAATCGCAATAATATATCCATTCGCCAATTCCCGATACTTTTCCTATGATACCCCGTTCGCTGAAGTGCTGAATCAGTTCGTCAACGGCAAAATCGTCCCTTCGTACGTATATCTCCCCCACTATGAGAACCTTCGGGCATTGATCAATGGTTCGCTTCAGAGGTATTTTTGATATTTCTTTCCCGATCTCCTTCAATGTGGGAAGTATCTTTGTCACATTGTTATCGGCGACACTGATCATCCTGTGCCAGAGAACATCGTATGTTTCCATGGCGCTCACGGGATCTGCCGCGCAGGTCCGGAGGGATGTTTCGATGTCCTTCATATAATCCCCTATTGTGAGTCCCCACCATCCGAACCTGGAGAAACCGGCACCAAGCTCATTATATGAATTATCAGAGTCAAGGGTAAACACCACCACATTTTCAAGACGAAGGTCTTTGAAGAGGTTTTCATAGAACACGAAATACTGGCCGGTCCTGCAGGGTCCGGTTGTGGTGGGAACAAAAAGCAGATAAATTTCATCTTTCCGGTATTTCTCAGAGGTGAAATATTTCAGGGCGCTCCCGAGTACCAGATGAGAGGGGAGGCACTCTTTCCCGGATGTATGGTTCCGTGCCATCTGAAGAGTATACACATCAGGGACCGGCATGGCTTCGGCGTTTGCCCCGAATGAGCGGATGGATGAGGCAAGGAGCTCCGCGCTGAGACGGCCCATGCTGGAGAGGAGTATTTTTACTTTTGGATTTCCCTTGATCGGTATTCTTTCACCGGTATGATTATTCCGGATAAAAATATCATCCTCCTCGTTAACGAATTGAAGCCCGTTATCATATCGTTCCTGCCGGATAGATTCAATTTTAGAACGGTATCCTTCAATGATATCAAGAAACGCTTCAACACGGGTGTCGACACCGGCGTCAGCTGTATGTGAGTCGAGTTCAAGAATGAGAAACGGTTTGATACCCATGATCCACTTCAGGTAATGCAGCATAAATGAGTCCGGGGCACAGGAGAAGTTGCTGACATAGGTAACAAAGATATTGTCCTCATCTTTCAGCATCATTGCGGACTTCATGTCCTGCTGGCCGTAGTACCAGTACATGTTCGGGTAAATTGAATTCTGCTCGAAAGGAAGAATGTCAAAGGGAATAATAGAATATCCCCGGGAGGTAAATTTTCTTGGAATACCCATATTTGCATCCGGCGTGAAGGCATTGTAGGGCCTCCCCAGGAGGGCGATAACAGGACGTTTCGCCTTCCGTGATTCTTCAAGGGCCTTTTTTCCCAGTTCCGCTGCCATCTTCCAGAACATCTTCTGTTTTTCCATGCCTAACTCGAATGCAATTCTCGCCTGCCTTTCGCTGAAGCCGAGTTTGCAGCCCATCTCAATAAATGACTCCATTGCTTTATCAGTCCCATACTGAAAGCTCACCACGGGAGTCAGATATTTACTGCTGTCAATCTCCGGGAAGGCCTTTTGTATATAATAGGGAAGACTCTGTGTTATGGGGCAGAAGTTCGAGGGGGTTTCCTCTTCATAACTTTCCATGTCCCGGAAGTGGGGAACAAAAATATAATCATAGCCGCGGTCAAGAATGTCCTGTACGGCTCCGTGGGCGATTTCAGCGGGGAAACAGTAATCACTCTCAACCCGTGCGGTTCCTTCATGAGAGATGTTTTTCGAAAGCACTGTTTCGACACCAAGGGTATGGAAAAACCACGAATAGAGCGGCCATAGGGTATAGACAGAAAAGCACCGGGGTATCCCCACTATGGCGCTGCTTTTTTTCTCAAATTTATCCGGGTCCGGTGTACATTCGTTGAACATGAGGTCGTTACGCTGGTCAACGTAATTAAAGACTTCAGTTTCATCGAAGTTGTTTTTCTTCCGTGTATTGGTGTATTTATTGCATCTGCCGCCAAACATATACTTGTGGCCGTTAACATTAAGGACACGGATAGGGCAGTAATTGTCGCAGGCCTTGCATTTGAATTCACGTTCGTATACTATGTCGGTATTGAGAATATCATCAATTTTGTATTCTCCCTTCATTATGAATCCGTCTTCATGTTTCTGCTTTGCCAGGATGCCGACGCCGAAGCACCCCATTAATTCAGGATCAGGGGGGACTATGATATCCTTGTCGAGAAGCATCGCGAAGGCAAGGGGAACAGCCTTGTTTTTTGCAACTCCTCCCTGGAGAACAATGGTGTTGCCGATGGTCCTGTTCCCCACAACGCGGTTGAGATAATTGGATACAATCGATGTCACTACACCGGCGGTAATGTCCTCCCGTGATGCCCCCTGATGAATCGCGTTCCGTATATCGGAATTAATAAAAGCGGAACAGTGTTCCCCGAATTTAAGGGGTTCCGCCGCCTGTATCGCGATATCTCCGATTTCCGAAGCATGCTGTATGTTCAGGTCACCCTGGGCTGATTCTTCAAGAAAGGAACCGGTACCGGCGGAGCATGCTTCATTCATCGCATAGTCAATGGGGACCATGTTCTGCAGGTGCACATACTTCGCGTCCTGTCCGCCGATCTCGAAAATTGTATCAATGTCGTTTCTGTAATATGTGGTACCGACGGCATGGGCAATTATTTCATTATAGACGGCAGGGGTTTCCAGAAACACCCCGAGAATTTCACGCGATGAACCTGTGGTTGATGCAAGGGTGATGCGGATTTCACCGTCCCCGATATCTTCCCGAATCTGTTTTTTGATTTCCACGAGACAGTTTTTTAATGCACGGACCGGGTCTCCGTGGGTGCGGCCGTAATATGAAGCGGTTGTTTCATGAGTTTCAATATCAATGAGACATGCCTTGGTGGTTGTTGAACCGCCGTCAACTCCCAGGATGTATTCCCGTCCCGCGATGACGTTCCCTTTTTTAGAGGGCAGATAGGTTACTTTTCCTTCAGCACTTTTCAGGCTCTTGAACCGTTTATAATGGATCTTTGCCGGCTTTAAAATTTTATCTCTTGATGGAAGAATACTACCGTTCTCCTGCGCAAGAAGGGCGGCACCGAATGCTTCAAAATAGGGGGCCTGTTCGGGTATAATAAACTCCACTTCCGGGAGGCGTTCACGGATAAAGGGGACAATAAATCTGTTCTGGGTCACACCCCCTGTGAGGAGGACGCTGCCTCTGGTAACGCGTGCCCTTTTGAGAAAATCGATTACTTTTGTCGCCATAACATCGCTGAGGGACAGCACAATGTCCCCCTTGGTAGCCTCACCTTTATTGAGACGGTGGGTACAGTCGCTTTTCATGAATACTGAACACCGTGAGGAAAGGGGCATGACCTTACAGTCGTCCGGAATGGAATTAATATCATCCAGCTTCATGTCCATACGGGCAAGCTGCTGTTTGAAAAATTCCCCTGTCCCGGAGGCGCATTTGCTCCCGGAGAAGTTCGCGACAATCTTCCGGTCCGAATTAATAGTATACACAACAAGGTCTTCACCGCCAAGGGACACAACGGCATCGACATTATGACGGATATGCTTGAGTGCCTCTTCGATACAGAGGGGCTCAATGATGCTGTTAATATTTAAAAGGTGCCGGCCTTCTGTCCCTGTTGCAAGGGTTTTCAGGTCGGAGGGAAGATCCTTTGAGGATAATATTTTTTTCAGGGTCCTTGAGAAATCCCCTTCATGGGGCTCCACGGCGCTCCAGAGAATTGAATGGCCCTGAAGCATAGTGACCTTGACATTTGATGAACCGATGTTGATACCGAGACTGTGCATTACGTTCCCCTGTACGTGAAAATTAGAGCCATAGATACTACCTGTGGCGGTCAATTTGTCCATTGTTTTTTTAAAAGAATCGAAAGAATTACACCAGTAAAAAGGGTTATATGTGTAAAAAATATATCAACAGTGTAATGCAACCGGAAGTGTACTGTTCTGATGAATTGCACTATCCACATGGAAAAGAATTTTCTTGCTATTAATAATCAATGTTCTATACTTGATCAGAAAAGAAGATCACTTCCTATATATTAAAGAAAAAATATTGAGATCAGCCTGTTGGGAATGAACCTGATTCGTTCCTTTCAATAATTATCCCGTTGGAGAATATGTTATGAGTGCAATGGCGTTAATACTAATATCTGTTTCAGTATTTATAACAGGGTACGTTTTTTACGGAAGATATATTGCCGGAAAAATCGGTGTGGACCCTTCAAGGGAAACACCGGCACACACAATGAATGACGGAATTGACTATGTCCCGGCAAAGGCCCCGGTACTCCTGGGTCACCATTTTGCTTCAATCGCAGGCGCCGCCCCCATAATAGGTCCTATTGTCGCAGCAGTGTTCGGCTGGATACCGGTGATGCTGTGGATACTGATTGGCGGCGTCTTCATGGGGGCTGTCCATGACTTCACTTCTTTAATCGCGTCGGTGCGGCATCAGGGCCGATCCATAGGCGAGGTCATTGAAGAGGAGATCGGGGAGCGGGGGAAAACGTTTTTCCTGATTTTTTCATGGTCAACCCTTATCCTTATCGTTGCGGTTTTTATCATCGTGGTGTCCAAAACCTTTGAGGCAATCCCTGCCGCCGCGAGCGCCTCGGTGCTGTTTATCGCAGTTGCGCTGCTTTTCGGGATTTTGCTTTATAAACTCAACATGTCCCTTGCCGTTGCAACAATAATCGGCGTGGTATTGCTTTCCGGGTCCCTGTATATCGGCTATCTGAACCCGATACAGCTTTCAGCGTTGACATGGACCTATATCCTGATGGGATATATTTTTGTCGCGTCGGTTGCCCCTGTATGGATTCTCCTCCAGCCCAGGGACTACCTGAATTCCTTTATCCTCTACGCCCTGATGATTCTCGGCCTTGCGGGGATACTCTATGTGAATCCTGAAATCCGTATACCATCCTTCACCAGCTTCAATGTTGAAGGACTGGGGTACCTGTTTCCAATTCTCTTTGTCACAGTGGCATGCGGGGCGATATCAGGATTCCATTCCCTGGTAGCCTCAGGCACCACAGCGAAGCAGCTGAACAGTGAAAAGGACGCAAAACCCGTGGGATACGGGGCGATGCTGATAGAATCTGTCCTTGCTGTGGTTGCGCTGATAACGGCGGCGATGCTCCTGAAGGACCAGTATGTGCAGATGAGAGGAAACCCCATCGCGCTTTTTGCCCACAGTCTCGGGACACTCATGACCAGCTTCGGCATTGATTATGACGCCGGAAAAACCTTTGCCTCTCTTGCGGTGTCTGCCTTTGCTCTGACATCTCTTGATACTGCCACAAGGCTTGCCCGTTTTGCCCTGCAGGAATTCTTTTCTAAAAATGGAATAAAGGATGAGGAGCAGCCACTCCTTGCAAGGAACAGGTACCTCGCAACTATCATTGGCGTTGCCGTGGCCGGTGTCCTTGTGATAAGCGGCCAGGGGTTGAAAATATGGCCGATTTTCGGTGCCGCAAATCAACTCCTTGCTGCCCTTGCGCTCCTGTCTGTGACGGTGTGGCTCTCGCGGAAGGGAAAGGAGAACTGGTTCGTAAAAATACCAATGGTGATTATGTTCATCATTACACTCTCTGCACTGGGGGTGATGGTTTTCCATAACATAAAAGCAGGTCATTTTATACTGGCAGCTATCGCCGCGGTATTGTTTCTGCTGGCGGTGTTTCTTGTCTTTGAATCGTATAACCGGCTGAAGGAGTTTAGAACAAAAACCGCAGCAGCTGAGTAAATAGATTTTTTCTTGATTATTTACTCATGAAACGTGAAATGTCCCTAAAAAGAATAATGAGGTGAATACGTGAAAAAAGCATCAATTGGAATTATCGGCGGTTCCGGATTATATGATATTGAAGGGATCGATATTGTTGAAGAAGTGAATGTGGAAACTCCCTGGGGAAAACCTTCCGACAGCATCATGATCGGGGAGGTAGACGGGAAAAGAGCGGCTTTTCTTCCACGTCACGGACGGGGGCATAAAGTTCTCCCCCATGAAATAAATTTCCGTGCAAACATTGCGGCACTGAAAATGGTAGGTGTCGAAGAGATACTGGCATTCTCCGCTGTGGGGAGTCTCAAGGAAGCAATACGCCCCCTTGACTTTATTATCCCGGACCAGGTGATAGACAGAACAAAATCCCGGGTGGGCACCTATTTTGGTGACGGCATCGCTGCTCATATATCTTTCGGTCATCCGTTCTGCGGGAGGCTCCATCAGGAAATCCGCCCTGTGGCTGAAGACATGGGAATTACCCTGCATACTGAGGAGACCCTTATCTGTATGGAGGGACCGGCGTTTTCCACAAAGGCCGAGAGCAATCTCTACCGTTCCTGGGGGGCCGGTGTTATCAACATGAGCGCACTGCCGGAAGCAAAGCTTGCACGTGAAGCGGAAATGTGCTACGCGATGATATGCATGTGTACTGACTATGACTGCTGGAAAGAAGACGAGGCACATGTGTCAGTGGAGATGCTGATTGATAACCTCAACAAAAACGGCCAGAAGGCAAAGGATCTCCTTAAGAAGCTCCTTGGAAGGATGAGTCATGAACGGTCATGCGAATGTAAGGACACTGTAAAATTCGCCGTTATCACCCCGCCGGAAAAACAGAACCCTGAATCGGTGAAAAAACTTTCCGCGATACTGCCGAATTATTTTAATCATGTGAACTAACCAGTAGAATTCAATTGTTTAAAGAAGTATAAAAAAAGGCCCCCGGAAATCCGGGGGCCTTTTAACAAGTGTATTTATTTTGTAAGCGCTACATAATCAGGTACAATGTCATCAGTAAAAAGTTTCAT
>ERZ795048.952-NODE-952-length-28037-cov-6.020192_pt1 | contig 28037 bp, 25 predicted proteins | sample MGYA00375132_ERZ795048 | MGnify/ENA primary metagenome ERZ795048 (study PRJEB30177, sample SAMN05720225) | activated sludge metagenome | isolation source: Anaerobic digester | place: Hong Kong | collected 2014-12-17 ... | reverse complement strand
CCGGAGAATATATGGCTAAAGTCGAACTTGTGCCGGACGAACTTGTGCTCAGGATACTTAAGGAAAGGCTTAACAGACCGGACTGCGTAAAGGGAGTTATCTTCGACGGATTTCCGAGGACCGTGTCTCAGGCTGAAGAACTGGATAGGATACTTAAAGAAAAAGGAAATGAGCTGGATCTGGTACTGAACATAGAATCTCCGTTCAGTGTTCTTATATCAAGGCTGCTTTCCAGAAGAGTCTGCTCAACATGCGGAAAGACCTATAACACTATATCGAATCCGGCAAAAGACAATATGTGTTCTGTCTGCGGCGGCAATGTTGTTTCAAGACCCGATGACAGGGAAGATGTGATAAAGAACAGGCTTGAAGTATATACGAGTAACACACGCCCGCTGATAGAATACTATAGAAAGAAAAAAATTCTTTTCAGCATCGACGGTGACAGGCCGGTATCCGATATCTACAATGACGTCAAGGAACTGATCAAAGAAGAGGGGAATGATTAATGGCTAAAGAGAACACTATAAAGATAGATGGTGTTATCAAAGAAGCTCTGCCGAACGCTACTTTCAAGGTCGAGCTGGAGAACGGCCATGTTATTCTGGCGCATGTGTCAGGAAAGATGAGAATGCATTACATTAAAATGGTTCCGGGTGACAAGGTCAAGATCGAGATATCTCCATATGATCTGACAAAAGGAAGGATCGTCTACAGGAACAAATGATTTAGGAGTTTTAGATGAAAGTAAGAGCATCTGTAAAAAAAATATGCGACAACTGCAAGGTGATTACCAGAAAAGGTGTTGTTCGTGTTATCTGTAAAACAAAGAAACATAAGCAAAGACAAGGTTAAGGGAGGTAAATTTGGCTCGTATAGCTGGTGTAGATCTACCCAACACTAAAAGAGTAGAGATCGGATTAACCTATATTTTCGGTATAGGACGTTCAACATCAAGAAAGATCCTTGAGAAACTGAACATTCACTTTGATACCAAGATAAAGGACTTAACCGAAGATCAGATCGACGCGATCAGAAAAGTGATCACGAACGAATATGTTATCGAAGGAACATTGAGGACCCAGACTAAGCTTGCTATCAAGAGATTGATGGACATAGGAAATTACAGGGGTATCCGCCATAGAAAGAACCTTCCGGTAAGAGGACAGAGGACTAAAACCAACGCCCGTACAAGGAAAGGTAAAAAGAAAATGGCAGTAAAAAACAAAAAATAATTTTCTAAACATTTTGCTCAAGGGAGGATAGCTTGGCAATAGATAAAAAAAGAAAAAAGCTGAAAAAGAAAGATAAGGTCGATCCGGTGGGAGTAGCTCATATTAAGGCTACATTCAACAACACTTTACTTTGTCTTTCAGACAGCTACGGAAACATCATAAACTGGTCCAGCGGCGGTAAAGTCGGCTATAAAGGTTCAAAAAAGAACACCAGTTTCGCAGCCCAAATGGCGAGCGATCAGATCGCAAAAGAAGCGATGGGACTCGGCCTGAGAAAAGTAAATGTGATAGTGAAAGGACCCGGAGCAGGCAGAGAATCTTCTATAAGAGCTCTAAACGCTGCAGGATTAGAGATACTTTCGATAAAAGACATTACTCCGGTACCGCATAACGGTTGCAGGCCTAAAAAGAAAAGAAGAATATAATCATCATTCGGAGAGAAGATAATGGCAAAAGACTTAACTCCAAGAGGAAAGATATCGAGGAAATACGGCGAGAATCTTTTTGGATTACCGAAATACGACAAGATCGTACAAAAGAGGCCTTATGAGCCCGGACAGCATGGATCCGAAGGCAAGAGAAAGAGGGTTTCTGAGTACGGACTGCAGCTGAAAGAGAAACAGAAAGCCAAGTACATTTACGGGCTTCTTGAGAAACAGTTCAAGATCATTTACGAAAAAGCTAAATCAGACAAAGGTATCACCGGCGAGAACCTGATGGTCAGGCTCGAGTGCAGACTTGATACTCTTGTCCACAGACTTGGTTTCGCACCCAGTCAGAGAGCGGCAAGGCAGATGGTGTCACACAAGCATTTCATGGTCAACGGCAGATCGGCGAACATACCTTCCATGTTGATCAATGTCAATGACGTGATATCAGTGAAGGAAAAGTCCAAGAAGCTTGAGATAATTCACGAGTCGCTTAAAAATGTCAATGAGAACCCGAGACCCTATCTTAAGGTCGATAAAGCTACTATGGAAGGAACATTGACCGAATTACCTAAAAGGGAAGACATCCCGGTAAAAATAAATGAGCAACTCATAGTCGAACTTTACTCTAAATAAAGAGAGAAAAAAATGGCTGTACTACCGTTTAAAATACCCGAGTCTGTTGAGATCGAGACTCTGAACGAAAGCTACGGAAGGTTCGTGCTTTCTCCGCTTGAAAGGGGTTATGGAATCACGATCGGTCACGCTATGAAAAGAGTTCTTTTGTCGTCAATACAGGGAGCCGCGATCTACAGTATAAAGATCGACGGGGTGTTGCACGAGTTTTCAAGCATACCGGGAGTAAAAGAAGACGTAGCGATAATGATACTGAACCTGAAACAGGTCAGATTGAGCCTTAACGAAGGAAGAACTTCAAAGGTTACGGTAAACCTTAAAGGGTCAAAAGTCTTCACGGCTAAAGATATTGAAGATTCATCCGGAGGCGAAGTAAAGGTGTTCAATCCGAACTTCAAGATCGCCACTTTAAACGAAGATGCCGAGTTCAGTATTGAGCTTAACATCAAGATAGGAAGGGGATATGTATCATCAGATGCGAACAGAGATGACAATGATCCGATAGGCACAATAGCGATAGATTCAATTTTCTCCCCCATACTCAAGGTGAGCTACGATATACAGAACACCCGAGTCGGGGACAGAACAGATTACGAGAAACTTTCGCTAGATGTTCATACAGACGCATCTATATCTCCCGAAGAAGCTATAACATATGCGGGACAGATATTGAGAGACCACATTAATCTCTATATCAAATTTGAAGTCGAGGAAGACTCCGAAGGGTTCGAGGACGAGGATCCGGACATCCTCAAGAAAAGAAATCTTTTAAAAATGTCGATAGATGAACTTGAGCTTTCGGTAAGATCATACAACTGTCTCACTGACGCTAAAGTAAAAACGATCGGCGATCTTGTAAGAAAAAAAGAAAGTGAAATGCTTAAATTCAGGAACTTTGGTAAAAAATCACTTGCCGAATTGAATAAAGTTCTGAAAGAGAAAGGACTGGAGTTCGGCATGGATGTCGATAAATATCTGAACGACACCCAGTCAAGAAAGAAGAAATGATTATAGAGGAAAATAAAGATGCGTCATAATGTAAAAGGAAGAAAACTAAACAGGACCGCAAGCCACAGAAAATCTCTGATGAGCAATTTATCGGGTCAGCTGTTCGAGCACAAGCAGATCATTACGACCCTTCCGAAAGCCAAAGAGGCCAGAAAATATGCGGAAAAGATGATCACTCTCGGTAAGAAAGGCGACCTGAACTCGCTCAGGCAGGCTCTGAAGTTCCTTAAGCAGAAGAGCGTTGTTTTTACGCTGTTCAACGATATAGCCCCGAATTATAAAAAAAGGAACGGCGGCTACACGAGGGTTCTGAAACTCGGAACGAGAAAGGGAGATGCTGCGGAAACAGCGATTCTTCAGCTTGTTGAATTTGATGATTCAGCAGATGTTCCGGCTAAAACAAAAAAAGCCGTTTCAGATGAGGCCCCGACAAAGAAAGAGAAAAAAACTGCAGTGAAGAAAGAAAATACTGCTGAAGAGATCAAAACGGAGCCGGCGGCTGATTAGTATTATGATCAGCTCTAGTGATCAATAATTTGTTCGGGGTGTGGCGCAGCCCGGTTAGCGCACCTGCCTTGGGAGCAGGGGGTCGGAAGTTCAAATCTTCTCGCCCCGACAATAATGTAAAGGGTTTGATAAGAACCCTTTACTTTTTTTAAAAAACATAATCTTTTGCTTGAAATTCCGATAATGATTTCGTTTATTTAATGCTTTAGTTGTCCTTTTAATATTGTAAGGAGGATTTGATGATATGTAAAAAATGTAATACTTTAAACTCGAACGACGCAAAAGTGTGTGTGAACTGCGGTGAGAAGCTCACAACAATGGCTCAGCCTCTCAAGCAGGACAAAAAATCCTCAGCAGCACAATCTTCAACTAGCAGATTTGCCTCATCACCCAAGCCTGCTCAAACAAAAAGCAAGCCTGCGGGAGGCTCTGAAAAGAAATCTCATACCGGTATGCTGTTACTTTTACTCATCATAGTAATTGCAGGCGCAGGTTACGTTCTTGTAAATACGGATGAAGGTAAAAAATATGTAGAAGACCTGAAATCGAATGAAACTTTCGGTCAGTATATAACTATGGTCGACAGCCTGATCAAACCTTATCTCACCGAATACATACCGAGTATGAAAGCTGAAGAAGAAGCAAAGAGACTCGCGGAAGAAGAGGCAAAGAAACTTGAAGAAGAAAAAAAGAAGAAGCTTACGGCAAAGAAAAGATCAGACGAAGAGATCAAGCCTGTGATCAAACGCGTCAACAGGGCTATGCAGTATTACAGAGCGCTAAAGGACAACATGAACATGGTGCTTATAACAGAGGGCAGTGTTATGGTCGGGTGCGAAACAGAGAGTGAGAACGAGCGGCCTGTACATGAAGTTTATGTTAAGGCTTTCTACATTGACGAACATGAAGTAACGAATTCGCAGTTCAGGATATTTGTTGAAGAGACCGGATATAAACTGCCTAAGCACATTTTATTCGACCAGTTCAACGGTCCTAATCAGCCGATTGTAGGCGTTTCATACCAGGATGCAGAAGCTTACGCCAAATGGGCGGGTAAAAGACTTCCGTCGGAATATGAATGGGAAAAAGCGGCAAGAGGAGGTCTTGCAGGGTTGAAGTACCCGTTCAGCAACGAAATGGACCCTAAAATGGCTTGCTACGATCTCAATCCGGTGAACGATGGGCCGGCAGATGTTAAAAGTTATGAACCGAACGATTATAAACTTTACGATATGGCCGGAAATGTGGCTGAATGGACAACTTCCGCTGCGGTTCCTTATCCAGGCGGAAGACTCTTTAAGGATTACGGATCGGACTACAGATGCATCCGCGGCGGAAGCTGGAAGGATATAAAATCTAACCTGACTGTTTCTATCCGTGACTTCAAGGGCATCAACTGGTCCGGAAATAATGTCGGATTCAGATGCGTGATGGACTACTGATATCTGTTATGAGCTCCTGCAAATGCTATAAAACATTATTGACCGAGATTGTAAGAAAAGATGTTATCAGATATCTCGATTATCTTGATCAGCTTTATCACGGCAGAATTCATATTGATCCGGATATTGCTGAAATTAAATATAAAATGAAAAATCACAGGACTGAAAAGATCGAAAATATAAATACTGAGATATCTACTCTGGAACAGCTCCAGCTAACTGTTTCCGTTTGTACAAAATGCGCTCTTCATAAAACAAGAAAGAATGTTGTTTTCGGACAAGGATCGGACAGGGAAAAGCTAGTGATAATAGGCGAAGCTCCCGGGGCGGAAGAGGATCAGACAGGAGAGCCTTTTGTGGGCAGGGCGGGGCAGCTGCTTACAAAAATGCTTTCAGCAATCGATATTCAGAGAGAAAATGTATATATATGCAATGTTCTCAAATGCAGACCGCCCGGCAACAGGGACCCGCTGGCAGATGAAATCAAGATGTGTTCGAACTATCTTGACATGCAGCTGGATTTTCTAAAACCGAATTACATACTGGCCCTCGGAAGAATTGCGGCGATGAGACTTTTAGGCAAACAGTCAACAATGAAAGAATTCAGAGAGGGCGCACACAGTTATAAAGGTATACCCGTACATGTTACTTATCATCCGTCCGCACTTTTAAGAAATCCGAACTGGAAGTACCCCGCATGGGAGGATCTGAAGAGACTGAAAGAGCTTCTGGACGGGAATAATGGATGATGTCTCAAAAAAGATAAAAGCTCTAAGGCAAAAGATCAGAAAATACAACGACCTGTATTATAAGCAGGGCGTTTCAGCCGTCACGGACTATGAATACGATATGCTTTTAAAGGAGCTGGAAGAACTTGAGAACAGCTCCGGGGGCAGCCTTTTTGTCAGTAATGAAATTTCACCGTCTCAATCCGTAGGATCCGATCTTAATGAAGGATTCAAAAAGGTCAGGCATTCAGTCAGAATGCTTTCGATATCCAACAGCTACAACAGCAATGATCTTATAGAATTTGATGCAAGATTAAAAAGGCAGCTCGATCATGCAGTCGATATTGAATACTGCGTTGAATACAAGATCGACGGTCTGGCTTTTTCGGCAGTATATGAAAAAGGTAAGCTTAAATATGCGGCCACGAGGGGTGACGGCGAGCAGGGCGACGACATAACCAGAAATTTTCTTACTATCCCGGATATGCCGTCAGAAATAATCTCTGATCATGATTTTGAAGTAAGAGGAGAAATATACATCGGAAAAGATGATTTCGCGGATCTGAACCGGTATCGTGAGATGAACGGTCTGGAAATGTTCGCAAATCCCAGGAACGCTGCAGCTGGTTCGCTAAAACTTTTGGACTCCGATGAAGTGAAAAAAAGATCCCTAAGGGCACTTTGTTATTTTTATTCCGGCGGCGGTTCTCAAAGCATCCATTCCAAGAATCTGGAGCTGTTGAGGAGTCTAAAATTCCCTGTTTCCGATTATTTCAGGCTTTGCAGGAACATTGATGAGGTCGTTAAAGAGTGCAAAATTAAAGAGGCTGTAAAAAACAGTCAGGAATATGAAATAGACGGACTTGTAATAAAAGTGAATGATATCAGCCTGAGGAATAAACTGGGCGAGACCTCCAGATCTCCGAGGTGGGCAATAGCCTATAAATTCATGCCTGACAGGGCTGAAACTAAAATCAATGACATCATCCTTCAGGTAGGGAGAACAGGTGCGGTGACCCCTGTAGCGGTTCTTGAACCGGTTATGCTTTCCGGTAGGACCGTAAAAAGAGCGACGCTGCACAATTTCGATGAAATAAAGCAGAAAGATATCAGGATAGGTGACCATGTAATGATAGAGAAAGCAGGGGAGATAATACCCCAGGTAATCTCAGTTAATCCCGAAAAAAGAAGTCCGGATTCAACTGAATACGATTATCCTGAAACTTGTCCTGTTTGTTCTTCAAAGCTTTTCAGATCTGAAGACGAAGTAGTGTTCAGGTGTATTAATTCATCATGCCCTGCGCAGATAAGAAGGCAGATCGAGCATTTTGCTTCAAAGCAGGCCATGAACATTTCCGGAATGGGACCGGCAATTGTAGCATCTCTTACAGAAAAAGATTTGATTTCAGATATAGCAGGCATTTATGAAATCTCAGAAAACACTCTTTCTTCGATTGAAGGTATGGGTGAGATATCTGCGCGGAACCTGATCGCAAGTATAATAGAGAGTAAGACCAGAAGCCTTGAAAATCTTATTTTCGGTCTGGGTATAAGGCATGTCGGAAGGGAAGCTTCGTTGTCGCTTGCAAGACATTTCGGGAGGATAGAGAACCTTATGACTGCCGGAGAAGAAGAACTGACCGGAATACCAGATGTAGGAAAAAAGACCGCCGAATCGGTCATTTCATATTTCAGCCTTGAAAAAAATGTACTGCTGATAGAGAAACTGAGAAAATACGGGGTTAGTACACAATATTTTAAAAGAGAAAGAGCAGATATAGAGTTCTTCAGGAACAGAACCTTTGTTATTACAGGCACTTTTGAGTCTTTTTCGAGAGAGAATCTGCGGGATATCATATTAATCAACGGCGGCAGAGTATCTTCTTCGGTAGGGCCATCGGTCTTTTCACTTTTATGCGGGAAAAATCCGGGTTCGAAACTCGACAAAGCAACGGAAATGGGTATAAAAATCACGGATGAAAAACAGCTTCTAGAAATCATGAATTTTACTTTTTAATTCACTTTTATGCTTGACTATTTGAAAACTTATAGTTAATTTTTAAAGCTGTGATCATCAGGTAAAGTAAAATAGGAAGAATTAAGATGTATAATACCTACAGAAAACTATTAGCGGCAGCATTAGTGATGATATTTTCGGCTGCGTTCTCGAGTTCGATCTCGGGACATTCGGGATTTATGAAACTTGTCAGTCCAGAAACGTACGGGAACGGCTATTTTGCTCTCAATCTGTCAACTCTTATAGGTACGGCTGCCGAAAGCGATACTCTGATAGTAAAAAGTTCAAAACTGGATGATTATTTTCAGTCCACAAATCACATGTCTCTGATTTTCAGTCTCGGAAATTATATTGATATCGGCGCTAAAGCTTCTTTTGCCATAGATTCAAGAGACAGCAATAATGTAAATCATACACTTTCGAAGCTCAATAATCTGGAATTCGGGCTGAGAACTTCTTTTAAGAGAACCGGAACTTTCAGAGCGGGAATGTATCTTTACGGTCAGGTCCCTGTTATAAAAAACTCGGACGACCTTGAATATTTTGCCAAATACAATGAGGTTCCCGGCGATACCATAAGATATTATAACCACAGAAAATTCAGCGACGAGTTCCTGTATAATCCCATGGCCAGCTTCGGCGGAAAGATTATGACGTCTTTCGGGAACGATTACTTCAGATTCCTCATGAACGGGGGATATCTGTGGAGAACTGCAACTGAAAGGGACGATTCGCTGTCTCTGGATGTAGATATACTTCCGGACGCATGGACACTGGGCGCCGGAGTCGAAATATATTTTAATAAAAAGGCAAGCATCTTCTTCGAATGGGACGGCGAGCTTTTAGTTGATAAAAAAGATGTTGTTGTAACGGGGGAAGAGTTTCCTCAGAGAGCCGGAGCTGGATTTAAATTCATCGGTAATGATAACTTCTCGGTGACCATGGGCGGATTCGCGGGTCTGAACGAGGACGCGCCAACCTGGCAGGCTTATCTCGGGCTGACATTCTGCGGCAACTGGATTGACCCGGATACAGATAAGGACGGGTTGATAGACGAACTTGATAAATGTCCGACCCAGCCGGAAGATTTTGACGGGTTCGAGGATCAGGACGGCTGCCCGGAATCAGACAATGACGGCGACGGGATCGAAGATCATCTCGATAAGTGTCCACTGGTACCTGAAGATCTTGACGGGTTCGAGGACGAGGACGGTTGTCCTGATCCTGATAATGACGGCGACGGAATAGAAGACAATGTGGATAAATGTCCGAACGAATCTGAAGATTTTGACGGGTTCGAGGATCAGGACGGCTGCCCGGAATCAGACAATGACGGCGACGGGATTGTGGATAATCTGGATAAATGTCCGAACGAACCTGAAGATTTTGACGCATGGGACGATACTGACGGCTGTCCGGAGTACGACAACGACGGCGACGGGATTCAGGACGGTATCGATAAATGCCCCAACGACGCTGAGACCTTCAACGGTTTTGAAGACGAAGACGGCTGCCCGGACGCAGTGATTCTGAAGAAAGACGAAAGAATAATACTCAATAATATTTATTTCAAATTAGGATCGGCCGAACTCGAAACCGAATCATTTGAAACGCTTAATTCTGTAAAGAGAATATTTTTGGACAATCCCGGTATAGTTATACAGATAGAGGGTCACACGGATAGTCAGGGAAGCGATGAGTACAATCTTAAACTGTCTCAGCTTAGAGCTGAAAGTGTGACTAATTATCTTTCGGATGTACTGGGCATAAGCAGATCACAGCTCACTTCAGTCGGATTCGGAGAATCTAAACCGATTGCTTCAAACAAAACTTCAAAAGGAAGAGCTCAGAACAGAAGGATCGAGTTCAGGGTGATATCAACAAGATAGAATTTTACATTCAGGGATATTTATGTCAAAGTCGAGCAGAGAAAAAGAGGATTTCGAAATCAACAGGTCGGAGATTTTCAATTCGGACTATTATTTCGATGATATTATCGAGGAGCTTACTGAATCGGGACTGTATTCCGAAGACAACATATCTTCAAAATTCAAATCTGACGAAATTAAACACAATTCAGAAGAATTAGGTACAAAGATCGATGATGTAAAGCAGGATATTAACCAGAGGATACAGAAGATCGAGCAGAAAGTTCTAAATGCGAACGAAATGCTTTTCAATATGAAAAATGAGCTTTTGCAGACAATACAAAAAATGCAGAACAGTCTTCTTCTGATGAAATTCGAAACCGAAGAAGGAATGAACAAGATCAACGATTCTTTTAAGGAGAAGTTCGCGGGGGACTGTGTGAAAGAAAAAGCTTTCGAGGAACTCTATTCTCAGCTGGATTCCTACAAGAAGAATTTTGTTTTTTCGGCCATGAAGCCGTTCGTGCACGACCTGCTTCTTTTTCATGACAGGATAGATAATGAGATCGAACATTCTGATGAGACAAATGGAGAAGAATGTAAAAAACTTAAGACTTTTCGGGACGAGCTTATCGAGATCCTCTACAGGAACGATATTACTCCGATAGAGAGAACTCCGGAAGGCGAGAAGTTCAACCCGGAAAAAAGCAATGCCGTTGATAAAATAGAAACGGACGACGAGAAACTTGACAATACTGTTAAAAAAGTACTGAAATCAGGTTTCAGAAAAGGAAATATCCAGATCAGACCTGAAATGGTCCAGATATTTAAATTTAACTCAAAACAGGCAACTTAAGAATGTCTTTTTTCGATAAACTCAAAGAGAAACTTCAGGGTAAGAAAGAAAAAAGATCTCATCTTGACGAGATAAGGATCAAAAGAAGTGTTCAGCTCTACGAAGCAGGTGTTGCATACTACAAAAGAAAAGATTACGAGAACAGCAGGAAATATTTCGAAAAAGCTCTTCAGTATGATCCGGACAACGAGGATATAAAGCACAACCTCAGAGTAGTTGAAAAGCAGGCAGCTCTGATCGAAGAGGAAGCGAGAGCGAAGAAAGAGAAGAAAGATAAAGCTATAAATAAAACACTGTCCCAGGAGAGCGAGAACATACTTAAGCAGGCTGCTGACGGGGATATAAAGGACGAAAAATTCTATTACAAGGCTCTAAGGCTTGATTCGGATTTTACACAGGAAGAGATCAAGAGCAGGATAGATTCGGAATTCCGGAAATGGAGGACAAGGATCAATTCGCCTAATGTAAAAATGCGTTCTGAGGCTGAGGAAATGCTAGCTATAATTTCTCAGGCAAGAAGAATTCTATTGAAATGAGGGGACCAGTATGAAGATGATAGGTATTGACTTGGGTACCACAAATTCAGCGATTGCTATGGTGAACGAATTTGGCAAAGCCGAGATCATTCCGAACAAAGAAGGTGAAAGGATAACTCCGTCGGTTGTGATGTTCGATGAGGATCAGATAATCGTAGGGAGCATAGCTAAGCAGTCCAGTGTTGCCGAGCCTGACAGAACCGTGTCTTCGATCAAATCTCAGATGGGATCATCTGACTACAAATTTACATACAAAGACACGGAGTATAAACCAGAAGATATATCGGCAATGATCGTCAGAAAGCTTATCGAGGATGCTGAAAGTTTCTTGAACGACAAGATCACAGACGTAATAATAACAGTTCCGGCTTATTTTAACGATAATCAGAGAAAAGCAACAATAGATGCCGGAAAAATATCAGGAGTCAATGTAACTCAGATAATAAACGAACCTACAGCCGCGGCCCTTACATACGGTCTTGATAAGAATGTGGATCAGAAGATAATGGTTTACGATCTCGGCGGCGGTACTTTTGACGTCACTATAATGAGAGTGAACAATTCGGATTTCGATGTTCTGGCAAGTGACGGAGACAGGCAGCTCGGAGGTAATAATTTTGATGAAAAACTTATGGTATATCTGAATGACAAATTCAGACAGCAGCATGATATAGATCTTTTTGAGGATCCGGTACTCGTTCAGGATCTCAGGCTGAAAGCCGAGAACGCCAAGAAAGTTCTCACTTCTAAATTGAGTACTACTCTATATCTGTCGGCAAAAGGAAAATCGGCAAGGATCACTGTAACAAGAAAGCTGTTCGCAGACCTTATAGCGGATTTTATAACAAGGACAGAGCTTCTGATAAACGCTGTAATGACCGACGCAAGCCTTGACTGGAAAGATATTGATCAGATACTTATGGTTGGAGGTTCTACAAGGATACCTGCCGTTCATGATATGATATTCAGAGTTACGGGGAAAAAGCCTGCGATCCATGTTAATCCCGACGAGGCCGTTGCCCTGGGTGCGGCTATACAGGCGGGGATAACTTCCGCGAAAGACATGAATGAACCGGTCAACGACATGGTGAGGATGAAGTACGGTGCTATAAATGTATCAGACGTGACGGCTCACAGTTTCGGCGCAATAACTCTTGACGAATTTGACAATAAAAGAAATGCGATCATTATTCCGAAGAACAGCAAGATCCCGGTGAGGAAAAGCCAGATATTCTATACATCAGCGCCCAATCAGACCCAGGTTAAAATGGTAGTGATACAGGGAGAGGATCCTGATCCTGAATTTTGCACTGTTATTGGAACTACTACACTGGATTTTCCGCCAAAACAGGAGAATTCACCGGTTATTTTTAATTATGAATACGATATCAACGGCATAATCCATGCTACAGCAAAGGATCCGGAAACCGGAAAGAAAAGCGAGATTCAGGTCGCCAGAGAAGGAGCTCTTACAACAGACCAGATCGACCAGAAGAAGAAAAAACTGAATAACATGTTTCCGAGGAGAAGGGAATATGTTACTACCGAGTCTTTTACGGAGGACACAGATACTAATGCAACAGTTATAAAAAACGAGAAGAAAGACAACGCCGTTAGTCTAGTAAATGATGTGTTTGTTGCTTCAGGACTTGGAACCGACAGCGAATCGTTCGAAGAGAAGCAGATATATAAATCAAAACAGGTAACCGATTCTGTTGACGAAGATATTCTGGCAAAGTCCGAAATAACGACCACGACCAGCAAAGAACTTGAAAAAGAGATAGAAGACGAAGCATCTATTTTAGACAGGTCTCTAAAACCGGACGAGGTGTCAAAATCATCAATTGTAGAAGAAACGACGGAAGAAAATCTGTTGGAAAACAGCAAATTTATTGAAAGATTCGACACAAAAGAACCGGAAGAAATACCTGCAGAACATTTATCTCAAATTCAGAAGTCAGACAATGAAATAATGAGCGAGGATGAACGGATCGAGCAGATTGACAGTGAGATAGAATCTATGTTCGCCGAAGAAGATTCTTCACCTCAATCATTAAGTACAGAGGAGAGTAAAGGAAGCTACGATGAATCTCTCGCAGAGCTAGAGAAAGCTGCAAAAGAACCGCAATTTGAGATCAATAAGAAAGAATCCCAGCCTGTTTATGAAGAACCTGAATCTGACAATGAAATACCCGAGGAAGAACTTGACGATGTTTTCGAGTCATTATCAAAAACCGATTCCGCATTAGTTGAAGCCGAAGCACCCGAAGCGGTCTCGGAAACAGAAGACGAGCTAGACGATGTGTTTGATTCAATGTCAAAAGCAGATTCCGCATTAATAGAGGACGAGGAAGCAGATCAGGAGATAGAAAAGATCGATCTGACCGATATTGAAAAGAAGCAGGACGATGATTTTGACAATGTTTCCATGGAAGATTCATCTGTTACTGAAAGCCAGTCATTTGACGATGAACTAGATGAGATAGGTAAATCGGAATTCATAATAGACAGGAGCGAATATCTGACAGACGAAGATATTCTAAGGATCAAGGAAGAGGGATCGTTCAAGAGCGGTGTGCAGATCGAGAGTGTTTCGGAGAAAGCAGAAGAATCATTTACTGAAGAGGAAGTTAACGAGCTCTTCACATCAAAGGATATAAAGAAAAAAGTTGAAGGTCAGTCTAAGGAGAAAGATGATAAAGAAGAAGACATTTCAGACTGGATCGATGAATAAAAGGAGAATTATTTATGCCCAATGCGAAAATATTGCATACGATAATGGATAAATCGAAACTCGCAAAGACGATCCGAAGGATCGCTTCAGAGATAATAGAGAATGACAAGGGAGAATACACTCTTGTTATAGTCGGGCTGAAGACCAGAGGCGAGTTCATCGCAAGAAGAATATACAACGAGATAAAAATCGCGGGATTGTCCAGCGCGGAATTCGGAGTGCTGGATGCCACGCTTTTCAGGGATGACTTCCGTTCAAACCTTAAAGTGCCGAATTTCTCGGTAACAGATATGCCGTTCAGCGTGGACGGAAAAAAAGTCGTGATCGTGGACGATGTGATATTTACGGGCAGAAGCGTGAATGCGGCGATCAACGCAATAATGGACATCGGAAGACCGAAGATGATCCAGTTCGCTGCAATAATCGACAGAGGCCACAGAGAATTGCCCGTCGCGCCGGATTTTATAGGAGAAGTGATAAAAACACTTCCAACACAGGAGATACGGGTCAAGCTCACTGAAGTCGATAAAGAGGATGCAGTTTACCTGGTTGAAAAGAATTAAGGCGATAGAAATATCGCTTTTTTTTTGTATATAATTGGAAAAATCTTTAAATAAGAGGGTAAAATGGACGATACGGTAAAAGGCACGAAGCTTCTGAAAACGAAGCACCTTTTGGGAATAAAAGGAATGTGCAGGGAGGATCTGGAACTGATCCTTCAGACTTCAGAAAGTTTCAAGCAGGTGTTAGACACGCCCAACAAAAAAGTTGCCGCGCTCAAGGGAGTTACAGTAGTCAATATGTTCTTCGAGAACTCGACAAGGACAAAAATATCTTTCGAAATGGCGGAAAAAAGGCTGTCAGCGGACGTTGTCAATTTCGCGGCCTCGTCCTCATCCCTCAAGAAAGGGGAGACGCTGATCGATACTGCAAAGAACATCGAAGCGATGAAAATAGATATGGTAGTTATGAGGCACAGTACTCCGGGAGCTCACAAAATGCTGATGGATAATTTGAACTCCATAATTATAAACGCGGGTGACGGAGCCCATGAACATCCAACTCAGGCTATACTTGACCTAATGTCTATCGTCCAGAAAAAACCGAACCTGAAAGGCAAGCGGGTGACCCTGGTCGGCGATATTGTTCATTCAAGGGTAGCCATGTCCAACATTCACGCCCTTAAGCTTTACGGAGCCAAAGTCCAGGTCTGCGGCCCTTCGACGCTGATTCCAAAAGATATTGAAAAAATGGGTGTCGAGGTCACTTACGATCTTGACGAAGCGATCAGAAATTCTGATGTCATGAACATTTTAAGGATACAGCTCGAAAGGCATGTGGGCGCATCCTTCCCCTCTCTCAGAGAGTATCATAATTACTGGGGCATAACGAACGAAAAACTGGCGAGAGCGAAGAACGATATACTGATACTGCATCCCGGACCGATGAACAGGGGTGTCGAGATAGATGACGATGTGGCTGACGGCGATCATCAGGTAATTTTGGACCAGGTACTGAACGGGGTCGCTTCGAGAATGGCGATACTGTATCTTTTAAGCGCGAACATCGGAGGTGCGAAATGAAAAGAATGATCAATAATATAAGTCTGTGCGAACCTTTATATAAAACCCTGCCGAAGAAAATTCTGATAAAGAACGGCATGGTGATAGATCCTTTTTCAGAAAGAGAATACGAATCCGATATTCTGATCTCGAACGGAAAGATCGAAAAGATAGCGAAAAACATCAAAGCTGAAATGGGCTGCGAAGCGATCGACGCAAAGGGATTGTATGTGTCACACGGATTTTTCGATATGCATGTTCATTTGAGAGAGCCCGGTTACGAGCAGGCGGAGAACTTCGTTTCCGGAACGAACGCCGCCATGGCGGGCGGAGTGACGGCCCTCGCGGCTATGGCGAACACGACTCCCTGCGTTGACAATAAATTCGTTTACAACGACATCAAAAGCAGGGTCAAAGGTCTGCTGGTCGATGTTCATCAGATACCGGCAGTGACGATAAAGCGCGAGGGCAAGGTGATCGTAGAGATGACCGAGCTCGCTGAAGCGGGCGCACCCGCTTTCTCCGATGACGGCAGCGGGATCCAGTCGTCCGAAACAATGAAAGGCGCGCTTGAATACGCGAAAATGTTCGGAACACCCATACTTGTGCATCCAGAAGATCACTCATTCGTCGAAGGTGTCATGAACGAATCTCTGTCGTCAACGGAGCTTGGCATGTCATATATACCGGCGATAGCAGAATCGATCAATGTTGCAAGGGACATCGAGATAGCCCGTTACGTGGGCGGTACAGTGCATTTTCAGCATGTCAGCGTAAAAGAAAGTATCGAGCTCGTAAGAAAAGCTAAGAAGGAAGGCCTGAAAGTGACCTGCGAAGTTACCCCGCACCACTTCTCACTCACCGACGATATGGTCAGAACGTTCTCGACCGATTATAAGATGAACCCGCCGCTCCGTACACAGGAGGATGTTGACGCGGTACATAAAGCTCTTAAAGACGGAACCATTGACGCAATAGCTACAGATCACGCACCCCACCCGTCTGAAAAGAAAAATGTCGAGTTCGATTTTGCTCCTTTCGGGGTTCTGGGTCTGGAAACAATGTTCTCGGCTGGAATAACTTATCTGGTCAGGAAGAAAAAACTGAGCCTGATGGAGTTTCTGAAGAAGATCACGGTCAATCCCAGAAAAATATTAAATCTCGAAGCCGATCTCTTTCAAAAAGGGAAAACGGCCGAGCTGGTAATATTCGATAAAGACAAAAAATGGAAAGTGGACAGAAGGAAGCTAAATTCTCTTTCTATAAACACATGCTTCCACGACGATACTCATTTCGGAAAAGTGCTTTACACCATCAATAACGGAAAGGTTTATAAGGCATAAACAAAGGCGGGGTGACCCGCCTTTTGTTTATGCCTGTTAACTAAGAGACCGGTCTAAAAAAAAAGGATGTAACAATCACCAAGAAAGAGGATGAAACTCAAAAGCAGATGAGTTCTTCTAACCGGAAGGCGGGATCAGAATCTCAAAATAGATAAAATGAAAAAATACGCACTCATAGGCAATCCGGCCGGGCACAGCAGAAGTTCGGCGATATTCAACTCTCTTTTCAGTAAGTATGAAATGGAGTGCAGGTACTTAGCTTTTTCAATGAAGGATAGTAGCGGAATTATGCAAATGATTCGTAAATACGGATTCTCCGGAGTTAATATTACTTCGCCTTTCAAGGAAGAGGTTTTCAATCAGCTAGAAAATACGGATAATATTTCGAAAAAGATCGGAGCTGTAAATGTTGTTATAAAAAGAAATAATTCAATTTATGGATTGAATACTGATGTTTATGGCGTGGAGCACTCTCTTGTAAATAACGGAATAGAAGTAAAGGGTAAAAAATGTATTGTTGTCGGGGCGGGGGGGGCGGCAAAAGCAGCGGTTTATGCTGTGAAGGAACTCGGTGGAGATGTATTTATCTGCAACAGGACCGATCATAAAGCAGAAAAAATATCTTCAGATCTAAAATGCGGCTGTATAAAATTCGATGAACTCAAGGATCAGCTGATCAATACCTATCTGATGATCTCCGCAGTGCCCAAAATACCCGAATTTCTCCAAGGATCTCTCAATCATACAATAGTCCTGAACGCGAATTACTCGGACGAGAGCTTAAGACCTCACTGCAAGCGATATGTAAGCGGATTTGAATGGCTCATCTATCAGGCGGCAAAATCATACGAGCATTTTTTTGACATATATCCGGATATAAACGAAATGAAAAAGAGCCTTGAGATAAAGGACGAGCGAAAAAACATAGCTCTTATCGGACCTACATTGAGCGGTAAGACGACTTACGGTAAGATAATATCAGATCATTACGCGATGAAATTCATAGATACGGACGAGACAGTCGAAAAAGCTTCAGGTGAACTGATAAAGGAGATATTCAGTTCTGCCGGAGAAAGCGGGTTCAGGAGACTCGAGGAAAAAGCCCTGGAAGAGGCCTGTTCACTTGAAAATACTGTGATCTCGGTAGGTGCCGGAGCTTTAAGTTCAGAAAAGAACAGGAAAATATTAAAAGAGAGCTGCTATACTGTACTTTTAGACATCGGGTATGATGTTATATTATCGAGAATCAATGAGGAGGAATTGACTAAAAGACCGATGTTCGGTATTAACGACCCAGAGTCTTCCTGGGAGAGGATGTTCGCGTCAAGAAAGAATGATTATGTTTTATGTGCGGATATTATTGTGTCTGTAAGAACGAACGACGCGGAGAAAGAATCTGAAAATATAATAAGGGAGATCGATGCCGGAAAGCATATTTATAGATAACGGAACTTTATCTGGAGAGATCACTGCATATCCTTCAAAAAGCCAGATACAGAGAGTGCTTCTGCTCGGGCTTCTGAATAAAAAAGGAATAGAGATAACAAACTATAGAGAGAGCAGAGATTCTGAATCTGTATTGAGTTCTGTCAGGAGACTGGGAGCGGAGTTTATTTTTTTCGGAAATTCGTTCAAGATCAGGGGCCCTGAAAAACTGAAGAAAGCAGATATATTTTGTAACGAATCAGGTTTATGCTTAAGGCTTTTTGCTCCAGTTCTGTCGCTATATGAAGGATTTTACAGAATTTTCGGAACTGAAGAACTGTTAAAAAGGGGAAATCAGCATATTTGTGAAGTATTGTCTCAACTCGGATCAGAGTGTATTCTTGATAAGAAATGCCTTAAGATCAGAGGACCTTTGAAAAGCGGAAAAGCAGCAGTTGACAACCCAACAGGTTCTCAGCTGATCTCAGGTCTTCTTTTCGCGCTTTCGATAGCGGAAGGTGACAGCGAGATCGTATTGAAAAATCCTGTCAGCTTTCCTTATATTGAAATGACTGCGAAACTATTAAATCAGTTCGGCGCGGAGATAAAACTGGACGGAGAGAAAAAGATATTTATCAAAGGTGGAAGGGAGTTTATTTCCGGCAAGGTCGATATAGAAGGCGACTGGTCTTCTGCAGCCATATTTCTTGTCGCCGGAGCTGTCGCCGGATCAGTAACTGTAAGCGGTTTGGACAGGGAAAGTCTTCAGGCTGACAGGGCAATAACAGAATTTATAAAGTTGTCAGGCGCGGAAGTAATTTCAAATCAGAGTTCAGTCACGGTCAGCAAAAGTGAATTAAAAGGGATCAGGGCAGATATCAAAAACTGCCCCGATCTTTTCGTTCCGCTGGTGATACTTGGATTAAATGCTGATGGCGAAACACAAATATATAATTACGAGAGGCTTAAAGATAAGGAGTCGAACAGGCCTGAAGTAATTGCGGCGGAACTAAAAAAGGCCGGCGCCCGTATTGATTTCAGAAGAGGGTACATTTCAGTCAGGAAAAGCGAGCTTGAATATACAGAGCTCGATCCCCATAACGATCACAGAATAGCTATGGGGATGGCTGTCGCGGCTTTAAATTCAGAAAGAGGTCTTCTTATTAAAGACCCTGAATGTGTAGGTAAATCATTTCCGTATTTTTTTAAGGCACTGAATTATTTGAAGGAGCAGCAGAAATGAACAGTTTCGGGACAATCTTCAGGATACATATTTACGGAGAATCGCACGGACCATGTGTCGGTATCATAATTGACGGTTGTCCGGCCGGTATAAGCTTAAAGAAAGCTGATCTGATATCCGATCTGAACCGGAGAAAACCTCTGTCTAAAGGTACAACGGAAAGAAAAGAAAGTGATATTCCAAACATAAAAAGCGGTGTACTTAACGGGAAAACCACAGGGACGCCGATACTGATCGAGTTCCTGAACGAAAATATTCGAAGCCGCGATTATGATAAATTCAGATCGGTGCCCAGGCCCGGTCAGGCGGATTTCTCAGCGGGGGTAAAATTCGGAGGATTCAACGATCTCAGGGGCGGCGGACATTTTTCCGCAAGGCTGACGCTGGGGCTTGTAGCTGCAGGAGTAATAGCAAAAAAGATACTAAAGGGAGTCAAGTTTAGCGCGGACCTTGTACGGGCTGGCGGTTCGGCCGATATAAATCGAAGTGTCCTTAAAGCCGTCAAAGAAAGCGACAGTATAGGAGGCGTTATAGAGTGCAGAATTGACGGTCTCCCTGCAGGCGTCGGCGAGCCTTTTTTCAATTCCCTTGAGTCTGCGATATCCCATATAGTATTCTCGATACCCAGCGTGAAAGGTATTGAGTTCGGGAAAGGTTTCGCCTCGGCCGACATGAAAGGCAGCGAATATAACGACCGTTTAGTTGATTCTTCAGGGGCGACCGTAACAAACAACTGCGGGGGTATAACAGCTGGCCTGTCGAACGGGAACCGGGTGTTTTTCAGGACTGCGATGAGGCCGCCGTCATCGATATCGAAACCGCAGGAAGCGCTCAATCTGCAAACGGGGAAATCCGAAATCTTAACCATAACCGGCAGGCATGATGTGTGTCCGGGTCTCAGGGCATCCGTGATAATTGAGGCCGCAGCGGCGATAGCAATCTGCGACCTTTATCTGATCAATAAATGTATGATTATAAAAAAGAAAGATTAAATTTAATTTGCATAGTTATCGACTTATTGCTTATATTATTATAGAAAGTCATTATCAAAATTGAAAAAAATAATAGCGGGGGGTAGCGCTATGAAGCTGAAAAGTATAATTCTGATTGTTCTGACGGTATTTATTCTGTCATGCACGAAAGAGGAAAGCGGCAAAGTGAAAACTATGGCTATCTCTGTAAAAGACTGGTCCAATCCTGAAAAGATAGATCCTATGGATAAGAACATAGGAGATTTCCTGGAAAAAGATCTCAGGGATTATATGATAGCTGCGGATCAGGCTTATTGGGAAAAAGATTACAAGAAAGCTGCTCAAAATTATCTTTACATTCTCAGCCATAATGTCTACGATATAATCGCGACATACAATCTGGCATGTACTTATGCGCTTATGAAAGAGCCTGAACTGAGCACGAAATTTTTATACAGGGCAGTTGATCTGGGATTTGTTGACTTTAATTACCTTAAAAAAGACCCTGATTTCGAGCCGGTCAAAGGAATGACGGTATTCGATACCGCTATTGACAGCATAGGTCAGATTATCAAAAATCTCGGGGACGATATCGTCATCGAGACCAGGACCCTTTTAAAATGCAGAATAACCAAACCTCTTGCATTTTATCCCGACAAGAAATATACTGTAGTTATTGCGCTTCACGCGCATTCGAGTAACCAGAACCAGATGGTCAAGATATGGAAGCATTTTGATATACCGGAATTCATTTTTGTTGTTCCTCAAGCTCCTTACGGTGTTCCGATAGGTCAGGCCAATGAGTTCAGATGGAATATTGACGAAATGAACGAATCGCTGATAGGTAAATCTGAGGATTTAAGCGTCAGCTACATAAAGGACCTGATATCTGAAGTACAGAAAAGGTACAATGTGAAAGAAATTTATCTTCTGGGACTACATCAGGGTGCGACAACCGCAATTGACGCGGCAATAAAAAACCCCGGTCTTATTAAAGGGGTCATAGCTTTTGGACCCGATTATGACATTTCAAAGGTCCCGGACGAAGTGTTGAAAAAAGCCCGTAATGTTAAATTTTTCATAGTCTCAAGTCCGAACGACATTTATGTCCCTCAGGACAGGTGTGATGCAATTAAAACTAAGCTTACTGACATCGGTTATGAAATAGTGTGCAAAGAGATAGACGGTGAATTTTCGATCAGCAAGGCTAGTCTTAAAGAATCCGAAAAATGGTTTCTTGACAAAAAACAGCAGTAATATCTTTTGTGCAATAAGGGGGTTTAATGAAAAAGCAGATTACAGAACTTGAAAAAGTTCTTGATAAGACGAACGGCAAAGAAAAATTGAAAATATTAATGCAGCTTTCTGAGGTCTATGAAAAGATATCAGTGACGAAAAGCATCAATTACGCTCTTGAATCTCTTGAGTTCTTACACCTTATTAAAGGAAATGCAAAAAAAGCTGAAATTTATATAAGACTGGGTGATCTGTACAAAACCGTAAATGAATATGAAAAAGCCCTTACTTATTATCAGACCGGACTTGAACTTTCAAAAGCAACAAGGAACGATAAAAAAAGAGCAGAGTTTTTAAACAGCGTTGGAGAAGTCAGTTTCCGTCTTACTAACTATGATCAGGCACTTGAATTCTATCTGAAAGCTCTGAAGATAAGAGAAGAGATACACGATAAAAAAGGAATATCAGATTCACTTAACACTGTCGGTAATGTTTATTTTCAGCTGAAAAATTATAATAAGGCTCTTGATTACTATCAGCAGTCTCTTAAAATAAGAACGGAGTTAAAAGAAGAGATCCCAATCGCTAAATCATACAACAACATCGGGAACATGTATTCGATACTGAAAGATTATAAACAATCTCTGAAGTATTATCAGGACGCGCTTGATCTTTATATAAAAAATGAAGAAAAAAAGCTGGTCTCATCTGTTCATAATAATATCGGGATCATCTACAGGGAAAAAGGAGATCTTAAGTCGGCGCTAGAACATTTTAAAAGATCTTTGAAGATAGCTAAAGAACAGGATCTCCTGTATAATCTTGCCAACACATCGAACGAAGCGGCAAGGACGTATTTTGAAATGAAGAAATACAGAGAAGCAGAGACTCACCTTAAAGCTGCTCTGGCGCAGGCCAAAGTTTTGAGCGCGAGAAATGTCGAGCAGGAAAGCTATCAGATTTTTGCCGAACTTTATTTTGAGCAGAAAGATTTCAGGTCGGCTTATGATAATTATAAGAAATTCAGCGAACTCAAAGACTCGATATACGGCGAACTGTCGGGAAAGATAGCGGAGATACAGTCCCGGTACATTGCAGAACAGAAAGAAAAAGAGGCCGAGATATACAGACTGAAAAACGTAGAGATGGCGAAATATATAAAAGACCTTCAGAAGGCCAACGATATCATCAAGAAGAAGAACAGAGAGCTGACCGAGGCTTATATGAAACTTGATCTTCTTGCCCGTACTGATCCTCTTACAAGGCTGTCCAACAGAAGAGATATCTTAGACAAGATAAAATACGAGGCTTTGAAATTTGAAAGAAGCGGGGAGAAATTTGTTCTTGTTATATCCGACATTGACAATTTTAAGACCTTCAACGACAGTTACGGGCATGACTGCGGAGATTTTGTCCTGGTCAATCTTGCTAACCTGATGCGTTCAGTTCTCAGAAAACAGGATTGTATCGGAAGATGGGGCGGTGAGGAATTCATTTTTCTCATGCCAAAAACCGAGCTTGAAGGCGGTTCTCTTGTGGCGGAGAAAATAAGAAAAAAGATTGAGAATGAAACATTTTACTATCGCGATATCAAGCTTAACATCACAATGACTTTCGGCGTGAATGTTTTTGATGCTATTATGGATATAGACTACTGCATTAACAAAGCGGATGAAGCATTGTATCAGGGAAAATCAAAGGGAAAGAACTGCGTAGTCAGATCGGACGAAATAGATTAGATCCAAAAGAATGAAAAATAACGGTAAAATATCGGACAGATCAGATAAGGTTGAAGTTTCTGATTTTGAGGAAGTTAAGAGAAAACTTCACGAAGATTTGAAAGGCAGCAGCGGAGATCACAGGATTCGTACTCTGCTTGATCTTGGAAGTATGTATCTTGAAGAGAATAAGTTCCATGATTCAGAGAAATTTTTACTTGAAGCCTTAAAAATTTCAGACAGCAGAACTGAAAACACTACGGTCTCGCTTCTGTACAAGAATCTCGGTGAAGTATGTTTGAAACTTTTCAAACTTTCCGATGCTCAGAGCTATTTTTTAAAGGCGCTTGAGCTTACTCCTGAAAAAAATAAAAGGGCTGTTTCATTCATTTACAGCGGTTTAGGCGATGCAATGACAAAAATGACAAAAATGGATGAGGGCTTAAATTATTATTTCAAATCGCTCGAGCTCAGGACACAGCTTAAATTCTGGATGGGTATTTCTGAAGTAATGAATAAAATAGGTGTGAATTACTTCTATCAGAGTAATTACAACAAAGCGCTTGAATATTTCAATCAGTCACTTAAGATCAGAGAGAAAAGGCATGAGAACGAAGAAGCTGTCGCAGCCTGTTTGAACAACATAAGTCTTGCCTGTTACCATAAAGGGGATTACCCGAAAGCTCTTGAATACTGTCTGAAAACACTCAATATTTACCAGAGAACAAGAAATTCCGAAAAACAGGGGATGTGTTATAATAATCTAGGTCTGATTTATTTTGAGACATCATTGTTCTCAGAAGCTCTGGAATGCCAGTTCAAAGCTCTGAAGCTGAAAGAGAGAACGAACAATCCGCCTTTCATTGCAAATACTCTCTCTAATATCGGAATGATATATTCAAGGCTGTACAATCTGGAAAAAGCTTTGAACTACTCCCTTAAAGCTCTTGAAATGAGAAAATCGGTCGATGATAAAAGGGGTATCGCCAACTCATATAACGATCTCGGAAGGATCTATGACAAAATGAACCAGTTCGGTAAAGCAATTCCTTTTTTTGAAGAATCCGTAAAAATGAGAAGGGAAATGAACTACCTCTCAGGTTTATCAGAATCTCTTGAGAATCTCGGAATGCTGTATTTAAAAAAGAACGATCTCCTGAAAGCCGAGACTTATCTTCTCGAAGCGAAAAATATTGCCGAGAAAATGGATTATAAAAAGACAGTTTCAGGTATATACAGAAACATTGCCAGTCTCTATATGTTGAAAGGAATGTATGAAGAGGCTCTTGTTTATATAAAAAGATCACAAATGATAGCTGAAAAACTGGGTTTGAAAGATAAGATCAGGGATGCGAATAAGATCCTTTCAGAGATATACGGCAGAAAAAATAATTTTAAAAAAGCTTTAGGCTACTATGTGATGTATTCAAAGCTTAACGAAGAAATATTAAGCATAGAAAAGCAGAACGAACTGAACGCGATCTCGCATAAATATGAAAATTATAAAAGACAGAAAGAGAATGAGAACTACAGGATAAGGAATGCTGAACTGTCGAGGCTCAACAAGGAGCTGAAGAGATCAAAAAACGAACTCATGAAGTCTAACTCTGCCAAAGATAAATTTTTTAATATAATCGCCCATGATCTCAAGAATCCTTTTTCAATACTTTATACAACATCGGAGATACTCATCACGTATTTCGATGAGCTGACATGTACGAAACAGAAGGAATATATAAAGACGATAAATACATCGACCCTTCACCTTCTGAGACTCATAGAGAATCTGCTTGAGTGGTCAAGGACACAGAGCGGACTAAAGAATTTTAACCCGGTCGAATTCGATTTTTCTGAAATTGTCAGGTCAAGTTGCGAACTTTTAAGACCCAATGCCGAATTCAAGAATATTGCTTTGGAAATGAACGATCCGGGAAAAGTTTTTATTACAGGCGATAAAAATATGCTTAAAACGGTTATAAGGAATCTGATTACCAACGCTGTAAAATTTACTAAACCTGAAGGCCGTATAGAAATTAACTACAATGTTTCAGGGCGCAGACTTATTTTTAAAGTGACCGATACGGGAGTCGGGATCAAAAAGAAAGATATATCGAAAGTATTCGCTATTGATAAGCACTATTCCACTACCGGAACGTCAAACGAGAAAGGAACCGGGATCGGACTTTTACTTTGCAAAGAATTTATAGATAAACACAAAGGTAAAATGACAGCAGAAAGTGCCTTCAGGAAAGGAAGCACTTTCGGTTTTGAACTTCCGTTAAAATGATCATTCTTCTTCTGTTTTTTTCTCAACAGGTTTCTCCGAAGGGACAAAGTCTTCCAGACCTTCATGAGCTTTTACCGCATCAAGCTGTTTGGTCGAGCTTGCGGCCTGTTTAGCTTTTTGAGATTCCATAAATTTAATCGGGTTCTTAAGAGTCTCAGTAAGATAGTCTGAAATATCCTGAAACAGGTCTTCGGTGCCGACACCGAGTATTCCGTAGGTAAGTTTGTAGGATCTCGGCGTGATCAGATTGTCGGGAAGCCTGCGAAGTACTGGTAAAGTATAAACAAAAGAAAATATTACGGAATATATAATCACGGTTTTCAGTAACGCGAAAATATAAGTAATGACCAGTCCAGTGGATTTGGGCACCTTTTTACCTGCCTCGATAATCCTTTGCCCTGCAATCGAAGTAAAAATGAAGAAAACTACTACAGCTACAAGAATGTAGGATGCATATGCGGCAAAACTGGGGTTTTTAATAAAGTTTATCAGGATTTTTGAAACAGGCATATAAAAAGCCCCGGCCATTCTTACGATCAAAAAGAAACCGATCACGAAATGCATATCTTCTGTGCATCCCTTTTTTCCCGCTCTGTTCAAACTAACGATCAGCATTAATATAAGAAGAATATCGAATATCATGTTTTACTCCCTTCTTTAAATTCCGGCAAAATCAAGGTAAATGTAAAATAAGAGTATTTATCATTCATGTCAATACTATAAAAGAATTATTTTTTTATGCGTTCATTCTAACATGAATGTCGCAGGACCGTTATTTACCAGGCTTATCTCCATGTGCGCGCCGAATACTCCTTCGGAGATATTCAGACCCGTTTTTTTCAGCTCCTTAATGAATGCGTTATATACAGCTATAGCTCTCTCAGGCGGCGCGGCAAGAGAAAAGCCCGGTCTTCTTCCCTTTCTGGTATCTGCATAAAGAGTAAATTGAGAAACAGCCGCGATATCTCCTCCGATGTCTTTAACTGAAAGATTCATCTTGCCTTCTGCATCTTCAAATATTCTCAAATTTGTGACTTTATCTATAAAATAAGGAATTGTACTTTCATCATCCTCAGCGCCTATTCCAATCAGCAGCAGAAGCCCTTTTCCTGAAGATGAAACCTGCGAACCTGCCACCATTATGTTCACGCTGTCGGTTCTCTGAAGCAGAATTTTCATTATTTAATCCTTGCAAATTTCTTTTATTTTCCCCATATATAATTTATATTAAAAAGCCGGAGTTGTAAACATGAAAAGAGACATAATTAAACCGGATCATTTCAGAACGGATATTTTTGAGCTCTGGGATAAGCAGTGGCTGCTACTTACGGCCGGAGTGCTCGATCATGAAGCGTTTAACTCAATGACCGTTGCCTGGGGTAGTATCGGAGTAATGTGGAATAAACCTTTTGTTCAGGTAGTTGTCAGGCCGACAAGACATACCATTAATTTCATTGAAAAATATGATACTTTCACCTTGTGTGCTTTCGGAGAAGAATTCAGAGATAAACTTAAATATTTCGGTACAGTCAGCGGTAAGGACGAAAATAAAGCTGAAATATCAGGACTGAAAGTAATTCCATCAGAAAAAATCGAATGCCCGGCTTACGATGAAGCTGAACTGATAATTGAATGCAGAAAAATATATTCCTCAAGATTCACTCCTTCAGAATTTACCGATCCCGGCATAGAAGGCAAATACCCGGATAAAGATTACCATCATGTGTTTTATGGCGAAATATTAAAGATATCCGGTACTGATAAGTATTCCGGGGACTGATTAACTGCTCCAAAACATAAAAACATTTAGTCTTGACTATATCGGGTAATTTCATTATTTTTGCTATTTCATGTTAATGCGCAGGGATGTATGTGTTTCTTTATTAAAAAATATGCGGAAAACAAGCAGATAAACGACCGCCGGCAAGGGCGGTTTTTTGCTTAAAAAAAGAGGTGGATCTATGGAAAAAATACTTGATACCGGACTGACTTTCGACGATGTTCTTCTACTGCCGAAGAAAAGCTCGGTTAAACCGTCTGAAGCTGATACAACTACATTTCTGACTAAGAATATAAAGCTGAACATACCTATAATATCCGCGGCAATGGATACAGTTTCAGAGTACCACATGGGTATCGCAATGGCGAGAGAGGGAGGAATGGCCGTTATCCATAAGAACATGACGCCCGAGGAACAGGCGGTCGAAGTAGATAAGGTAAAAAGATCTGAAAGCGGGATGATAACTGATCCCGTAAC